>JAEEGL010824649.1_pt1 | contig 10680 bp, 8 predicted proteins | sample 9134231 | NCBI WGS metagenome assembly JAEEGL01 (sample SAMN16246548, study PRJNA631951) | gut metagenome | biome: gut microbiome; feature: rumen; material: fiber-attached | host: Bos | place: Iran: Karaj | collected 2018-10 | reverse complement strand
GGAGCCGAGCAGGCCGCCGAACTCGACTGTATCACCTACGGTCTTTCCGGGCGCTGGAATTATGCGGACGGCGGTGGTCTTGCTGTTTATAACGCCGATAGCTGCCTCGTCGGCGATGATGGCGGATATCGTTTCAGCGGGCGTGTCTCCGGGGACTGCGATCATGTCGAGACCGACAGAGCAGACGCATGTCATTGCCTCCAGTTTGTCTATGGAGAGAGCTCCGCGCCTGACGGCTGCGATCATGCCAGCGTCCTCGGAAACCGGGATGAAAGCTCCGGAGAGTCCGCCGACGCGTGACGAAGCCATGACTCCGCCCTTTTTCACCGCGTCGTTCAGCAGCGCGAGCGCTGCCGTAGTGCCGTGCGCGCCGACGGAAGAGAGGCCCATGTCCTCGAGAATGGCAGCCACACTGTCGCCGACGGCCGGGGTCGGCGCGAGCGAAAGATCGACGATGCCGAACGGAACATTGAGCCTGCGTGAGGCCTCCTGCGCCACCAGCTGTCCCATGCGGGTCACGCGGAAAGCTGTGCGCTTGATCGTCTCTGCGATGATATCGAAGGGCTGTCCCTTGAGGGCGCTTATCGCGTGGTGGACCACGCCGGGTCCGGAGACACCTACGTTTATCACGCACTCAGGCTCGCCTTCGCCGTGGAATGCGCCAGCCATGAACGGGTTATCCTCAACGGCGTTGGCAAATACGACGAGTTTGGCGCAGGCCATCCCGCCCGAACCGGCGGTGAGTTCAGCGGCCTCCTTTATGGTCTTGCCCATGGTGGCCACGGCGTCCATGTTTATACCGGCGCGGGTGGTCGCCACATTGACGCTGGAGCATACGCGCTCGGTCTGAGCCAGAGCGCGGGGGATAGAGGCGATGAGTTTTCTGTCGCCGACGGTAAAGCCCTTCTGGACAAGGGCTGAAAAACCTCCGATGAAGTTGACGCCTACGTTTTTAGCGGCGCGGTCCATGGCCTGTGCGAACGGCACGCAGTCTTCCGATTCGCAGCTGCCGGCTATAAGAGATATGGGTGTCACGGATATACGTTTGTTTACTATGGGGATGCCGAACTCGCTCTCGATATCCTCGCCTGTCCTGACGAGGTTCTCCGCGAGACGGCTAATCTTATCGTAGATCTTGCCGCAGCTGACATCGATATCCGGATGGACGCAGTCGAGAAGGGAAATGCCCATGGTGATGGTGCGTATGTCAAGATGCTGCTGGTCGATCATTTCGATCGTCTGAAGGATCTCACCTGTGTTTATCATTGCCCTCGCACCTCAGATCCTGTGCATGGCTTCAAAGATGTCCTCACGCTGGATGCGGATGGACAGTTCCTCGGCCTCGCCGCGTTCCTTGAGGGTATTCGCGAGATCTCCGAAACGGAGCGTGCAGGCGGATATGTCGACGAGCATTACCATCGTAAGGTATTCCTGAAGGACGGTCTGGCTTATATCCAGAATGTTTACCTGGAACTCCGAGAGTATGCTGCACACGCCGGCGATTATCCCGACGCGGTCCTTACCGATGACTGTAACTATAGCGCGCAATTCTGATGACCTCCTGTTATTTATCTGAAAAGTCCAGCTCGTCGAGCGTCAGCTCGAAGGCCGGTATGAAGTTTTCAATATAGTAATCCACCTCCGGCATTCCGAAGGCGCGCAGTTTTTGAAGCGTCTGTTCCGCCGCGTTTTTGAACTCGTCGTTTCCGGCTTTCAGTTCCTCAAGACATTTGATGTAGGCTGACAGTTTGTCCGCGGCTTTGACTATGGCCTTTACGTCGCCATCCGTATCGAGGAGAGGAGCATATGAGGGACGGAGTTCCTCCGGCAGGGTGGAGAGCAGCTTTTGGGATGCGATCGATTCCACCTGTTTGTAGGCGGCCATGATATCCGGGTTGAAGTATTTGACAGGAGTCGGCATGTCGCCGGTGAAGATCTCTGAGGCATCATGGAAGAGCGCTGCAGCGGCGCAGGTGCCGGGGTCGCAGGGGATACCGCAGATATCGCGCCGGATGACCGCGAGAGCGTGCGCTATCACGGCTACCATGTGCGAATGCTCCTGTACGTTTTCAGTGCTGCTGTTGCGCATGAGCGACCAGCGGCTGATATTTTTCATGCGTGAGACCAGAGCGTAAAAGCTGTAGTTCATATTACGATCACTCCTGTTCCGGCAGCGGTTCCGTTGCCTTTGCCTTAGCGACGGCCTTGGTCTTCCACCTTCCGGAGATATAGCGGATGACGGCCATGATCAGCGCGATGCCCCAGCCTATGGGGGTAGGCACCCAGGCTGCGTTATACCCGAAGATGCCGATAGCGACACCGACATATCCGAGAACGGCCCGGGTAAAGAGCGCAGTGAAAGAGACGGCCGACTGGAACGCCACGTCTCCGGCGCCTTGCAGAACACCGCAGAATGACATGTACACGGCGAAGACGATGAAGAATTTGGCGATGAAGCGGATCATCAGTATGCCTCTTCTGGAGGCTTCGCCGGTGAGACTGAAGAAAGAGACCAGTCCGGGAGCAAAGGTGTACAGCAGGACGCATATCACGAGGGCTGTAGAGACAGCCATAATAAGAGTGGCGACCAGACCGCGCTTAACGCGGTCGAGCTTGCCCGCTCCGATGTTCTGGCCGGTGAAGTTGGATAGCGCCGTCTGATAACCGAAGATTGGGAAGAACACGAAACTGTCAACGCGCTGGCTGGCAGTGTACGCGGCGATGGAAGCCTGTCCGAAGCTGTTCACGAGACGCTGCATCGCGACGTTGCCGAGCGCCACGACGCACTGCTGGGCAGCCGCGGGAATGCCGAGCTTCAGCATCAGGCGGCAAAGGGCAGAGTCGAAATGCCGGCCCTTCGCAGGGGCGAAGAAACGGCGTAGGTAGAAATAGGAGACGGCGAAACAAACCGCCTGTGCGATGAGCGTGGCAAAGGCAGCGCCGGCTACGCCCCAGTTGAATACCGCAACGAAAAGAAGATCCAGCCCGATATTCATAACGGTCGTCACGAGCAGGAAGTACATCGTCGAGTTGGAATCGCCTACGCCCCGCAGGACGAAGGAAGCGGCATTGTAAAGGAAACAGAAGAACATGCTGCAGCCGAATATCCTGTAATAGATAAGGGATTCGGCGAGGAGGTGCTCAGGAACGCCGAGAAGGACCTTCAGGAAGAACTGTGAGGTCAGTACAGCAAGCGCGGTACAGACAAGGCCGAGGATCGCGAGCAGCGTCAGCGCAGTGTCGACTACCAGTGGGAGCTCTTCTTTCCGCTTTGCTCCGAAATACTGGGAGACGACGACGCCGGCGCCTATCGAGGTGCCGATGGCTATGGCCTGCCAGAACATCGTGAGAGGCTGACACAGGCCGACAGACGAAAGGGCGGCTTCCCCGATGTATTTGCCGACTATAATACCGTCCACGGTTATATACAGCTGCTGGAGCACGTTTCCGGCCATGACCGGCAGGGCGAAAAGAAGTATCTGTTTCCAGATGACACCCGATGTCATATCTTTTTTCATATCTTCACGCAGACCCTCCTGCTTCCGATATCCGAAAACTTGCGGAAGGACGTTCCTCCCGAGAGCATGCTTACTATTAACTGTACCGCAGTTTTAGTCATAATGTAAAGTAAAAATTATAGGTATTGTGCGATTTTTGCAAAAAGCGTCCGGGGGCGCACTTTTTGCGTAAAACATTTGAATTAGCAGGATAGTGTGATAAAATAGAAAAGAATCAGGGGAATGACACGCCGGGTTATAAAACGGCGGTTCCGACAGAAGAGTCGTTCGCACTGAAAACAATCGCAGGTCAAACGACTGAAGTACCGAAGGGAGAAAACTATGAGCATCGAAAAGTATCCGCATCTGTTCGCTCCGATCAAGATCGGAAACGTGATCTTCAAGAACAGGATATTCGCATCCCCGAACGGATGCCAGTATCTCGACTACGGGCAGGTGCCCTCTGATGCCGGCGTCGCGTTCTTCGAGCGCAAGGCGATCGGCGGCGCTGCGGCCGTCACCATAGGCGAGTCGATAGTGGATTCCAAGACAGGCCAGGTGCACTCGTACCAGATACTGCTGGACAATCCGCTCGCTCTTCCGCCACTCTCATCCATGGCTACAGCCATATCGAGACACGGAGCCGTGGCATCGATTCAGCTCCAGCACTGCGGTATGTTCTCTCATATGGTATATGAGCGCGGGGATCAGCTTCTCGGCCCCGTGGATATGGCTATCCCGGACACTCACACCACTAATAATGACGGGCACGAAGTGCGCGTTTCCCCCGACGGCCTCCGTCATGTGCGCGGTATGACCGAAGAGGAGATAGAACATCTTATAAAGGCTTTCGGAAAAGCCGCGGCACTCGCCAAGCAGTGCGGATTCGGCATGGTAATGATCCATGAAGGACACGGCTGGGGACTTGCACAGTTCATCTCCAAAGCCCTGAACACAAGAAAAGACAAGTGGGGAGGACCTGACCTCGAGAACCGCATGCGTCTCCCGCTCGCGGTCATTGAGAGCGTCAGGAAAGCCGTCGGCCCCGGCTTCCCGATCGAGGTCCGCATTAGCGGAGCTGAATGCACCGAGACCGGCTACGACATAGACGAGGGCATCGAGATCGCGAAGATGCTCGACGGCAAGGCCGACATCATCCACGTATCCGCCGGCCATCACGAATCCCCCTACGCCAGTATGATAACGCATCCCAGCATGTTCCTCGAGGACGGCTGCAACGTCAAGTACGCCGCCGAAGTCAAGAAACATGTAAAGACTCCCGTCGCTACCGTCGGCGCCCTTGTGGACCCCGCGTTCATGGAAGAGATCATCGCCTCCGGCAAAGCCGACATCGTCGAACTCGGACGCCAGACTCTAGCGGATCCCGATCTTCCGAACAAGGCGCGTCTCGGCAAGGAAGACGACATAGACAGATGCATGCGCTGCTATGCGTGCCTCGCCAGCAGGACGAGGACCCGCAGGAGCGCCTGCGCGATCAACCCGGTCATCGGCCATGAGCTTGAAGAACAGTTCGACAGAGCGCCTAAGACCCTGAAGAAGGTGCTCGTCGCCGGCGGAGGCATCGGCGGTATGGAGGCTGCGCTCACAGCAGCGAGACGCGGCCACAGCGTCATCCTCTGTGAGGCGTCCGACAGGCTCGGCGGCGCTCTCAGATGCGAGGAGCTAGTGCCCTTCAAAAAGAGGCTCGGAGAATACCTCGACCGCCAGGCGCGCCGCGTCGCTGAGGCGGGAGTTGAGATAAGGCTCAACACCCCCGTGACCAAGGAACTTGCGGAGAGCATCGCTCCTGACGCTATCATAGCGGCACTCGGTGCAAGGCCGGTGAAGCCCCGTATCCCCGGCATAGACGGAAAGAACGTATTCGGCGCGGAGTATATTTACACCCACCCCGATGAGGCGGGTAAGAACGTCACTATCCTCGGAGGCGGACTCGTCGGGATCGAGCTCGGAATCTTCCTTGCCGAAAAGGGCAGGAACGTCACTATTATGGAAATGATGCCGGGCCTTAACGACGGCGGCAATATGGTCCATATGAACGCGCTGAACTACATGATAAAGAAGTGCGATATAAAGCTTGCTCTCTCGACTCAGGCAAAGGAGATCAGAGAGGACGGCATACTGGCGGCCGGCCCGGACGGGGAGAAGTTCTTCCCGGCTGATACCGTCATCTATGCGGTGGGACAGCGCCCGCTCAGCGACGACGCGCTTGCGCTGAACGGCTGCGCGGATGAGTTCTATATCGTCGGCGACTGCGTCGCCGCGAAGAACATCCTGGCTGCGACTACGGCTGCCTACAACGCTGCACGCGATATAGGCAGGCTCTGATACTGTACAAATGACGTTATCCGCATCCGGCGAAGGCCGGGTGCGGATAACATTATCCGGGCGGCGCCCGGTAAAGCGAGTTGATTCGGTTGTCACAGAAAACCATGATCCATGACCTCACCACGGGCAACGTGGCGAAGGAACTGATAATATTCTCACTGCCTTTCATACTGTCGCAGTTCCTGCAGACTCTGTACGGTCTCGTAGATATGATCATCATCGGCCAGTTCGTCGGACACGTCGGGCTCGCGGCCGTTTCAATAGGCGGCGACATGCTGAGCATGTATACCTTTCTTGTCGTCGGTTTCGCATCGGCCGGGCAGGTGATAATCGCCCAGTATGTCGGCATGGGAGATTACGACTCGGTCAGCAGGACCGTGGGCACTTTTTCCACGTTCATCATGGCGATGGGAGTCGTCTTCACCGCTATCGGCTTCATTTTCGGCGAGACGTTCCTCCGCTGGCTGAACGTGCCTCCGGAAGCCCATGACCAGGCCTACGCCTACACCATGGTCTGCTATACCGGTACAATATTCATCTTCGGATACAACATCGTGAGCGCCATACTGCGCGGCATGGGGGATTCCAAGACGCCTTTCGTTTTCATCGCGGTGGCTACTGCGGTAAACGTGGTGCTCGACCTTCTGTTCATCGCGGTGATGGGGCTCGACGCTTTCGGCGCCGCTCTGGCTACCGTGACGGGCCAGGCCGTGGCGTTCATAAGCGCGGTCATATACCTCATGAGGAAGAGAGAAGCGTTTGGCTTCGACTTCAAGCTTAAAAGTTTCAAGATAGACCCGTCGCTGCTCAGGGTCATCCTCAGGCTCGGCATCCCGATGTCGATCCAGAGCTGCGCGATAGGTTTTTCCGAGCTCGTGGTACACTCTTTCGTCAACAGTTACGGCGTGGTCGCGGCTGCCGTAAACGGCGTCGGGAACAAGCTCGGTGCGGTAGCCAGGATAATAACCGGCGCGCTGCACACCGCCGGAGCGACCATGGTAGGCCAGAACTTCGCGGCGAGGAAACTCGACAGAGTGACGAGAGTCGCTGGAGTGATAGCGTTCATATCCCTTACGTTCGCGGTGATACTTTCCGTGCTGATGATCCTTTTCCCGGAACAGATATTCTCCATATTCGACGACAGTCCGGCCGTCCTCGAGATGGCCCACATGTACGTCGTGATAGCCGTCGTGAACTTTATGGGATACGCCTCGCGCAGCCCGTTCATCGCGGTCATAAACGGCATTGGGCACGCAAAGCTGAGCTTCGTCATAGGAGTGATAGACTCCTTCGTGGCCAGACTGGGGATCGCGATCCTGCTCGGCTACGTATTCAATATGGGCATAATGGGGTTCTGGCTCGGCGGCGTGCTGGGCGGATATGCGTACACAGTCATAGGCGGTGCTTATTACTTCAGCGGAAAATGGAAAACGAGACCGCTGGCTGTCGCGTGAGTGACGGTACGCTCGTAAAGAGGGGAGGTCAACGGAATGAACATGCGGGAGATAGAGGTCATAAGCGAGGTCGTTAATTTCCAGAATTTCTCTGACGCAGCGTACAGCCTCTCTTATTCGCCGTCCGTCATATCCAAATACGTTTCCAGCGTTGAAAAAGAGCTGGGCGTGAAACTGTTCGTAAGGGGCAACAAATCAAGCGAACTGACGCTTACCCCGGAGGGCAGGGTAATGCTCCAGGATATCCAGCGTATGAGCCTTGCCTACCGCCACATGATGGAGATGAAAAAGCAGCTGACGGGTACCGGCGGCAATGTGATCAGGATCGGGTCGCTGCCACGTTTCGGCAACAGGATGGAGCAGGACATCCTCGCGGAATTCCTGTATTCGAATCCGGACGCGGAACTGGAGCAGGTCAAGATGCACGCCAGGGATCTTCTCACGCTGCTGCAGGCGGGGAAACTGGACGCGGCCTTTGTCGTCCTGTCGGCAGATATACCTGCCGAAGTTTTCTTTAAAGACATTCTGGACAATTCCGATGTGGATATAGAACTGGTTTCAGCGGAGACTGAACAGTATATCGCCGTATCGGAAAACTTCCTTCCCGGCATAGAGAACGAGGCGTGTTTCAGCGATTTCAGGGATTTCACGTTCGTTCTCCCGATGCGCGAGACAAGCAGAGACACGACGGCGTATGACAGCATGAGGATGATGGCGAAGCAGAACGGATTCAAGCTCAAGACGACCTATATCGACGAGATGGATACCACCGTCTTCAGGCTGGCAGTCAAAAAGCCGCTGGCTATCGCCATGACCAGCATCGGTTTCCGTGTCGACGGGATAAAGATACTGCGTCTGACGGACTGGAAGTACCCGTCGAACCTGTACCTGATGTCGCTCAGCGGCAACAGAAAAGAACTCCTGAAGAATCTTAAGGACATTGTCGCGGCCTATTCGGATGCCGGAAACGGCTCCTGATCTCCCGCGATGTCATAAATAACGAAAAACGAAAGGACTGTTTGAAACCATGGAATCTTATCGCGACAACATCGTATCGGAGCCGATCCCGAACTCCTTCCAGAAGAACGAGGCGGGTGAGATGCTGAGGCGCAACATCTTCATGATGGACGGCACTATGGTGCCCGGAGCGCCCTACGTGGCCGCCACTTGGTACGGCCCCGACACGCCGGTACAGGATCCTCATACCCACGAATTCGACGAGTATCTGTCTTTTATCGGCACGGATCCAGAGCACCCGGAGGATCTCGGCTGCAAAGCGACGCTCCTGCTCGGCGACGAGTGGGTAACTATAGAAAAGAGCTGTGTCATATTTATCCCCGCGGGAGTGAAGCACACTGTTTTTAAGAATACTGACATGAGAAGGCCGTACATAAGCGTAACCGGCATGATGACCCACAACGCCTATGCCAAGACTGAGAACGGCGTGGAGAAAAAGATGGGCAAGGACGGATCCATAGGCTGAATAACTATAAAACAAGCTCAAAGGGGGAGACATTATGGGCGATATCGTAATGAACAACGGGGGCAAGTACGGAAGACACTTCATCCAGGATGTCCATGAGCCGAGCCACTATACTGCGGAGGACAGTAAGAGATACAAGACGTTTGCAGACCGTATACTCTACATCGACTCGAACATCCTTCCGGAAGCGTTCCAGATGAACACCGTGTGGTACCACGGCCCGTTTCCGGCAGGGGGAAGGAGCGAACATACCCACGATTTCCCTGAACTGCTCGGGTATTACAGTTCCGACCCGGACGACCCGGACGATCTCGGCGCCGAAGTCGAGTTCGCGATAGAAGGGGAGAGACATATTCTCACCAAGAGCACGATGATCTTCATACCGCCCGGGGTGAAGCATCTCCCGATAGCGCTGAGGAACATAAGAAGACCTGTGTTCCATTTCGGCGTATGCCTGAATTCCGAATACTCCGCAAACGAGGAGGCAAAGGGCGCGGAGAGCGTCACGGATGCCGCTGGACCGGCGGGAGAGACTGGAGGAAACGGCGCGGACGCAGTAATGAACGACGGCGGCAAGTACGGCAAGTATTTCATCCAGAAGGTCCATGAGCCGGCCCACATGACGCCGGAAAAACAGGAGGCCTACAGAAAATTCGCCAGACGCATCATGTACATGGACACGCACGTCGTTCCGGGCGCGTTCCAGATGAACTCATCCTGGTACTTCGGCCCGACGCCCGACGGGCCCGGCCACGGAGAACATACTCACGACAGCGCGGAGCTCATCGGGTTCCTCAGTTCTGATCCCAACGACAGGGAGAATCTGGGCGCTGAAGTCGAGTTTGCTATCGAGGGTGAGAACCACCTGCTCAACAAGAGCACCATGATCTTTGTGCCGGCGGGGATGAAACATCTGCCCATGATCGTCAAAAACGTTAAACGTCCTATCCTGCATTTCAGTATCTGCCTCGAGGGGGAATACGTCGACAAGCCTACCGGCAGGTAGAGAAGAGGACAGTTCTGTTCTGCAAACCAGTATTCTGTTCCAATATGGAATAGTATGATTTAAACTTTGACTTTCATTTTATTGCCGTTCAATTATAATTGGAATATAGAGGAAATAGAAACAAGCACGCAATCGAAATATAAAAAGGAGAAAAAAGAAAATGAAAAAACTGAAAGTTATCATTTCCCTGGTTCTCGTTATCGTGATGGCGCTCGCCATCTGCGCGTGCGGGAACTCCACCCCCGCTCCCAGCGGAGACGACAAGCCGGCTCCGAGCAACAACACCCCTGCAGACAATGGCAACAAAGACGATGGCAAGAAGGAAGAAGAGCCCGCGAAGGAAGAGTACACTGAAAAGTACAACTTCATCTTCTCCTGCATCGACGCTTCCGGTGGCACCTGGGACCAGCTCATCGCCCAGCCTCTCGTACAGATGCTCAGCGATTACTCTGACGGCAGGATCTCCACCGAAGTCTATTACAGCGGCGCTATCGCCGGCCAGGGCACCACGCTCGAGGCCGTTTCCAACGGACTTGCCGACATGGGCGTCGACGTCATGACCGCCTACAAGGGCATCTATCCGTATTGCGAGCTCTATGAGACCGCAGGTATCGACTACGGCAGCACTGAGAGCTTTACCCGCCTCTATGCCGAGTATGTCGATCTCTTCCACGACGATTTCGACGACTTCGTGACCATCGCGAGATACTCAAGCGGCCTTATCGGCCTCCTCTCCAAGTTCCCGATCAACAGTGTTGCCGACGTCAAGGGCCACACCTTCCGCTGCCCGACCAACGTTAACGGCTACATCACCGCCATGGGCGGCACCGGCACCATGATGTCCATGAACGAAGTATACGAGGCCCTGAAGCTGAACGTTATAGAAGGCTGCAG
>JAEEGL010794804.1_pt1 | contig 10680 bp, 6 predicted proteins | sample 9134231 | NCBI WGS metagenome assembly JAEEGL01 (sample SAMN16246548, study PRJNA631951) | gut metagenome | biome: gut microbiome; feature: rumen; material: fiber-attached | host: Bos | place: Iran: Karaj | collected 2018-10 | reverse complement strand
GACTATGAATTCAACTTGTTGTACGTGGCTTATCTCAACTCCAATATTGATGTGATTGACGGCAATGGCAAGGTCACCAACATCAGCAACATCAAGAACATGGTGGTTACTCCCACAACCTATACGCTTGATGGTGGTGTTTTGAAAGACTGTGTTAGTAAGGCCATCCGAGATATCACTTTTGGTGCTGGCAAGGCTTTTGTGGCTGTCGGTTATGGCTTTGTAACCATTGACGAGAGCACGCTTAGAGTGATCAAGAATTACCACATGGGTGATAATGTCACGGTAAACTCAGCGGGTCAGATTGGCAATATCATGTATGTAATGACGAACAAGAATTGCTATTATGGTAACCCTGATGCTAATGACCCACGAACTGAATTCTCGAGGGCTTCTGGAACGTTTAATGGTGCTAAAACCTATCCAATCGATGAGAATAAGTTTTTTGTATTGGTGCCTGGTTCTGCTGGCTACCTTTACACTTATGATTTTTCTTCGGGTACACCGACACTGACAAAACTTTCCTCGTCGGCTGATCCCACTTGTGTTCAGAAATCATATTCAGGCTTTATCGCCAACTACGCTGGCAAGACCTACTACTATACAGTTGATCCGACTGGTACAACCGCAACCAAGCAGGGAACAGTAGCTTGTTTCGCAAGTTCAGACCCCCATGGTGACGGCACTGTTTGGATTCTTGACGCTAATGGCCTGCATATCGATGGCAGCACAACGTATTATAAGGTAAATGGATTGACAACGGCTCTTGGCTATTGGCAGAAGTATTGTGCGGCCCTGAATAAGCTATACGTGGGTAATACAGGTCCCAATTTGGTCAATACAACTGCGACGAATTATGCTAATGTAATCAACACCTATGATGGAAATACATGGGCAAATGTATCTTATAGTGCAGCTGGCTCGGGTTATGAATTCCATTTTAATCCATTAGATCCAGTCTCATATATTCGAGCAAGTTGGAATAAAGGTATTCACTATGTGAAGAATAATGCTGTGGCTGTGAATTATACCAAGTCCAATGCACCCATAGGTGGTACTAAACCTACTCCTGCATTTGATAATTATGGCAACCTTTGGGTGGTAAGCTCCTATGGTGCAGCAAGCAACCCTTGTGCCGTCTTGCCTAAGGATAAAGTGGGTAAGTCACCTGTCAAAGCCGATTGGTTTGTTCCCAGTGGTCTGCTTAATCTTAATACAGGCTCCATGCAGCGTTCGCGCTTTGTTGTCGCCAAGAAGAACAATGTAAAGATCTTCAGTGACTGTGACTATCCCAGTGGCCCTTACACTGGTCGCGTAATTTGCTGGGACAACGACAGCGAGAATCCCTTGGTTGATAATTATCGATTAGTGAGCATAACATATTTTACCGACCAGTTCAACAAGCAAGTGGATTGGGTGTACCTTTCGCATTTCGAGCAGGATAATGAAGGCCTGATTTGGATAGGTCATGATATGGGCTTGTTTGTGCTTGATCCTGAAGAGGTGTTCAATGAGCATCCCCGAGTAATGCGTCCCCTGGTGACGAAGTCCAGTGAGGGTAAGGGCTACCTTTGTGAAGGCTTCACGGTATATGACATCGGTGTTGACCGTGAAAACAACAAGTGGATTGCTAGCAATGACGGCCTCTATTTCGTGTCACCCGATGGCAGTGAAATCTACAATCACTTCACCACCGAGAACAGCGACATTCCCAGCAACATTGTTTATAGTGTAGAATGTGATACAATTCATGGTCGCGTTTATATCATTACCGACAGTGGCTTTGCTGAGTATGTTGTCAATGGTGAGTCAGCATCCCTTAATCTCGATAATGTGTATGCATTCCCCAATCCCGTTGAGCCCGACTTCACGGGTATGATTAAGATCACTAACCTGATGGACAACACTTATGTGACGATTACCGACCGCGATGGCAATATCGTCGCTCAAATGGGTCCTGTGATGGGTAGTGCTTTTTGGGATGGCAGTGGCGCTGACGGCGAACGTGTGCCCACAGGCATATACAATATCTACGCAGCCCAGGATGCCCAGCCGCAGTTGACAGGGGCACCGCAAGCCACTGTGATGATCATCAAGTAATTGTTCTTGATGACACAATACCAGATGAGATAAAAACTGAGAGGGTGTGCCGATTGGCATGCCCTCTTGTTACCATTAATAAATTGATGCGGATATAAGGACGATATGCTGTTTAACTCGTTTACATTCATGATATTCCTGCCAGTGGTGTTCCTGCTCTACTGGTTTGTCTTCAAGCCCTTGAAGTGGCAGAATCTGCTCATTCTGGTAGCGAGTTACGTCTTCTACGGGTGGTGGGACTGGCGTTTCCTCATCCTCATCGTCATTACTTCGCTCAGTAGCTTTGCAAGCGGCCTGCTCATCAAGGAGTTTGAGGGCAAGCGTCGTCGTCAGCGTTTCGTGAGCGCAGCAAACATCGTCCTTAACCTTGCCATTCTGGCAACATTCAAGTATTTCAATTTTTTTGCCGACAGTTTGAACTCTGTGCTCTCGGTGATGGGTATCACGCTTGATTGGCCCACGATGCATATCATCTTGCCCGTTGGAATCAGCTTTTACACATTCCAGGCACTCAGTTATTCCATCGATGTTTATTCCCGCAAGATTGAACCTACCAAGGACATTATCGCCTTTTTCTCATTTATCAGTTTTTTCCCGCAGCTGGTAGCGGGTCCTATTGAACGAGCCACTAACCTGTTACCTCAAATGCTCGGCAAACGCTCCTTCGACTATTGTATGGCTGTCGATGGTATGCGCCAGATGCTTTGGGGCTTTTTTAAGAAACTCATCATTGCCGATACCTGCGCCGAAGTTGTCAATCAAACTTGGGCGGGCATGAACTCGGCATCAGGAATGGCGTTGTTCATTTGCTCGTTATTGTTCACATTCCAGATTTATGCTGACTTCTCGGGCTATAGCGATATTGCCATTGGCTGTGCCAAATTGTTCGGTTTCAGGTTGACGACCAACTTCAAGGTGCCGTATTTCTCGCGCAATGTGAGAGAGTTCTGGCGCCGTTGGCACATCACCTTGATGAACTGGTTCACACAGTATGTCTACTACCCGTTAGGAGGCAGCAGGCGCTCCCGTGCCCGGACAATCCTCAACACGCTCGTCGTGTTCGCTTTGAGTGGATTGTGGCATGGTGCCGATTGGACATTTGTGCTATGGGGCTTATATCATGCCCTGTTGTTTGTCCCGCTTATCCTGTGGGGCGCACCTCGATACAAGGACACTGTTGCCCATGGTCGGCTGATGCCTTCGTTGCGCGAGTTTCTTTCCATGCTGGTAACATTCTTGTTCATTAACTTCGGGTGGATACTTTTCCGCGCACCTGATTTCTCGAGTTTCTGTGACTTCACGGCTCGCTTATTTTCGCCATCGCTGTTGAGTTATCACGGCTTGACGATGAAGATGGCAACAACGTTGTTATGGTGCGCCGGACTTATTATTGTCGAGTGGGTGCAGCGTGAGCGCCAGCATGTCTTGCAGATCGACGGTTATCGCATCTTCTCATTCCAGTTCACAAGACTTGCTCTTTATGCCCTTGTGGCATTCCTCATCTTCTATTTTGCCGGACAGGTGCAGACGTTCATTTATTTCCAATTCTGATCGCGCCATGAGAAAGTTTCTTGTCAAAATATCCTACACCGTTTTACCCGTTTGGATTTTGCTGGTCGCTTTGGCAACTTATCTGTGGGTTACCGATGATAATTCCGGAGATCTGATGCGTCTGGGTCTGATTGAGAGTGGCCCTGAATATGCCGATTCGATTAGTGCAGGTTCGTTATCCGAGGTTTATTACAACAGTGAGGACAATGACAGTTTGTTGCGCTTGTCATCGTTTGACGTGCTTGTTGTCGGCGACTCGTTCTCCCATGGTGGTGGAATTGGCAAGGTGGGTGATTATGTCAATTATTTAGCCCATGATGGAAATCTCAAAGTAACGGTATTCACCCCCCAAGACCCCACATTGTCAAGTCCTATCCAGTTGGCTTATGATGTGTTGAACCTTGAGAGCATCGACTCTTCACGGGTAAAGAACCTTGTCGTACAGGAGGTGGAACGCTATATCGTGGAACGTCATGCAGGTTTTGTGACGAGCCACAAGTCGATTCCGTTACCCCAGATAAAGTCGCAAGTAACCGATGAGAACCCTGCACTGGGTAACGCTTCAACGGGACCGTTGATGCGGGTAAAGGATTACATCTTCTATCATTTGTTCGGCGCTAATCCGATTTATAAAGCGCGCTTGTCACAACCGATGTTTGGCGGCAAGGAGCCTACAATGCTTTACTTCTATAACGAAGATGTGAAGAACGGCATTAGTGTTCCTGTCGAAGCACAGCAACGCATTCAGGACAATTACAGCAAGCTCATAGCCAAGGCCCGTGAGAAGGGCATCAATCTTATCATCTTGATTGCGTGTGACAAATATGACCTGTATCAGGATTTCATAGTAGATAATTCCTATCCTGAGAAGACTCTCAACGAGGATATTGCTCGGTGGATGGCCGCTGATACCTGTTGCTTTGTCTTCTCCAAGCAATTGCTTCGTCCGTTGGTGGAGCAGGGTGTGAAGGATGTTTATCTTTTCAATGATACCCACTGGTCACCGGCATCGTCGCGGATTATAGCCGAGGAGATTATCAAGAAACTAAAGTAGGGGATATATATGGAAATTACCTCGCCGGAATTCTATACAATCGCTTTTGTAGTAGCCATGGCTTTGGTGGCATTGCTCATGGGACGCTCCGAGAAAAAGACTCCCAGCACCTATATCGTACAGCTACTAACAACCCCCGATGATGACGATCATGAAGACGAGGTGCGATTTGAACCCCTTGCCGGTAACAAGTTGCGTATTGTCCGCACCGGATTTACCCTGCTTCCCGAAGAGACCGTCAATCTTGTCATCACAATGCGTGATGACGAGTGCTCAATCGTTGAGAAGAAAGGTGTCAAGCGGCGTGGTCCAATGGGTGACAACATGAGGGGCGAAGTGACGGTCAAGTGTTTCCGCCCGATCAAGTACAGCGTCCGTTACGAAAGTCAGTTGACGAGTACATGGGCCACATTCTCGTTTGATGCTGCATCATCTGCAGTTAAGCGTGTCGTTTTGAATTATTGAAATTGCGTGAAGGTGCTGCAATTAGGTGTAATGCAACACAATTTAACGGGCCGTATTCCGTTTAAAGAATACAAGATAATTATATGACTACAAAGACTATGAAGAAGATATTACTGCTGTTGGCGTTGGTGATGTCGCTGAACATTGTTGCCCAAAATGCTGTGGGTGATTGGTACTGCCACACGTCATTTGTCGGTGATCAGGTGACCAATGTCGTCGAGACGAATCGTTACGTGTATTATCTGTCCGGTGTGAACCTGTTCAGATTGGATAAGGACACCCAGGAGAATGAGTCCATGAGTGTCAATAACGACTTGAGCGATATGGGCATCAGCCAGATGTTTTACAATAGCGACAAGGACTATGTCGTGTTGATATATGAGAATTCCAACATTGATGTGATCACGAGTGGCGGCACTGTGGTTAATATGCCTGAGATCAAGGACGCTGTTCTCACCATGAGCAAAACCATCAATGATGTGACCTTCCATGACGGGCTCATGTATCTTGCCACCGACTTTGGCTATGTGGTCATTGATGACAGCAAGTTTGTCGTCAAGGAGTCACATTTGTATGGTGAAGTAATTACGTCGGCTGCCCGTTTGGGTGACATGCTCCTGCTGTGCTATCCGGATGGTATCTACTATGGCAATGCAAATGAGTACCATGATCAGTTGTCTTCATTTGCTAAAACGACATTCAAGAAGAATGGCCGCATCTATCCGATTAATGATAACACCTTTTTCTGTGTCACGAGTCGTGTCTATTTAAGCACCATGACAACTGATGAGAATGGGAAGACGAGGTTCAATGGCGATGTGGTTATCAGCGGAAAGGCTTCGTCCATTCAGCCGACAGTCAATGGATATTTGCTGAATGTGCCCCCTTTGAATCAATGCTTTAAGAGTGACAAAGATGGTGCTATTATTGAAACCATCGACACCGAGGGCGAAGTGTGCAGCAGTAGTCCCAATGGTGACGGTACGTTGTGGGCCGCAGGTCCGTCGGGATTGCACATGATGGGCAGTGAGAACTATTACAAGCCCAATGCTGTGTCATTTGCCATGCCGTTCTGGATGACTTATAATAAGGCTCATGATAAATTGTATGTGACGCCTCCAAGCGCCAATGGCTTCTTCTACTCAACCACACCGATGGCAGTGGCCACCTATGATGGAATCATGTGGAATGATGTCACTCCCGAGGGTTCGCCAACAAGAGGCTGCTACTGGATCGAATTCTTGCCTGATGATCCTGACACTTACTTTATTGGGACTTGGCGCGATGGTTTGCTCAAGGTCGTGGATGATGAGATTGTTTTCCAATTTGACAGCATCAACAGCCCGTTGGCTAAGAAGAGTGGCGCGATGCATCCAATCACAAGCGTCGACCGATATGGCAATGTGTGGGTCGTGCAACCATTCGAGAACGAAGAGCACCCCGTGATGGTGCTGCCGGCTGCCAAAGCCAAGCAGAGCGCACCGTTGAAAACGGACTGGCTCACATGTGAGATTGAAGGAATCTTCACGGGCCACACCCAAGGTGGCCGTTTCCTGTCAACCCGCTACAGCAACCAGGACATCAAGATATTCACCGATGGTGACTTTGAGATGCCGGTATTCTTCTGGAACTGCAATGGCGATATTCCGTCTCGCCCCCAGCAGGTGTCCTTCAAGCAGTTGACCGACCAGGACGGGCAACCATTCAGCTGGACCAACATCATGTGCCTGACTGAAGATTTGAACGGAACGGTGTGGATGGGATGCACCGAGGGTATCGTTTCGTTTAATCCCGCCAATGCCTTCTCGGGCGATTTCAGGGTGAATCACATCAAGGTGCCCCGTAACGACGGAACTGATATGGCAGACTATCTGTTGGACGGTATCCAGGTGAATGATGTCGCTGTCGATGGTGCCAATCGCAAGTGGATTGCTACCCAGTCTTCGGGTCTGTTCCTTGTCAGCGCCGATGGTTCACAGATCATCAGCCGCTTCAATATGACTAATAGCCCATTGGCATCAAATACGGTTTATCAGGTGTGCTGTAATCCCAATAGCAATTCAGTGTATGTAACCACACCTGCCGGTTTGTATGAGTATTTCAGTGACTCCAGTCCCGCCGAATCCAGCTATGATAATATCTATGCTTATCCTAATCCCGTGCGACCTGAATTCTCGGGCAATGTGACATTGACAGGCATGATGGATAACTCGTTGATCAAGATTGCCGATGCAAGCGGCAACGTTATCCGACAGCTCAAGTCAACTGGTGGTATGGCCACTTGGGATTGCTGCAACCAGTATGGCGAGCGAGTCAAGACTGGTGTTTATTTGGTGCTGTGTTCTCAAGCCAACGGAAGTGGCGAGGCCGTAGTGACTAAAATAGCAGTAATCAGATAATACCCTATTTTTGTTAACTCATAAAATATCAATAAGATGAATAAGATTGTAATAGTATTAATGAGTGCGCTGGCTTTGTTGCTTGCAGGTTGCGGCTCGCAGAGCGGATTGACCAAGGCCGAGCGCGAGGCCGAAGTGACACGTCAGGTCCAGGCGGCCCTGGATGCGCGTCAGTACACGATTGCTGTAGATTGGATGCGCCCTCTGGGAGGCATGCCGCGCCATGTGAGCTCCGACTATGAGTTGAAAGTGAACGGTGACAAGGTGGACTGTTATCTCCCCTATGTGGGTGAGGCATATCGCTTGCCCTATGGCGGCGGCAAGGGTTTGAATTTCAAGTCAGATATTATGAACTATACTGTTTCCAAGACGACAAGTAATCGCTATGTCATCGAGTTTGACGTGAACAATAATGAGGATATCTACCACTATCGCATTGACATGTTCACTAACGGTAAATCGATTATTGATGTGATTGCCCGAGACAAGGACGCGGTCTCGTTTGACGGTGAGATGATCCTGCACTAAGATTGGACTTTTTGTAAAAATCCGTTAAACAAATTGTTAGTGATTCCGTCTAAGAAGCAGACAGGACTTATTAAAACTTAAAACTAAAAATTATGAGGAAGATTTTACTTTTATCGACCGCGTTGCTGATGGTGTTGTTGTCGGCTTGCGGCACAGGAAATAAAGTGATCGATGAGCAACGTGCCGAAGCAATCAAAGCGCTGATCGAATCTCGCCAGTTTGTTGTGATGGTGGGTTCGATGCGTCCGCTGACCGCTCCCACGACTCCGGTTAGTCAGGGCCATAAGATGATCATCCGTGACGGCATGGTGACATGCTATCTGCCCTATGCAGGTTCTGGCCAGAATGTAGGTTATGGAGCCAGTGGCTATAAGGCCATGAATTTTTCAAGTGCCATACTTGACTATAAGGTGGAGTATCCAAAGGCCGACCGCGCTCGTGTAACCTTCAAGGTGGAGAACGGCGATGACAGCTACAGGTTCCACGTCGAGGTGTTCATGAACGGCAAGACGACGATTGACGTTGACCCGCGTGGACGTGATGCTATCTCTTATAGTGGCATGATTCACGGACTTGACATTCTACAATAGGACGAACAAGGCCGAAATAAGATTTAGCCGGGGCGACATTACACGATGCCGCCCCGGTTTTTATTATTTGGTCTTGACGGTAACATTGCTCACGGTGTTGTTTTTGCCGTCACGCTTTACCTCAATATAGGTGGTGACGTGTTCCATGAGATCTTTCACGTGGCTAATGATGCCCACACGGCGACCGCCCATGTCATAGAGTTGGTTCAGCGTCACCATCACGCTGCCGATATAATCTGGACTGAGTGACCCGAAGCCTTCATCGATGAACAGCGTGTCCACACTGAACAGTTTGCCGGTCGTGCTTGACAGTGCCAGCGCCAGTGCCAGCGAGACCATGAAGCTCTCGCCGCCCGACAGGGTGTTGACCGATGTAAGGTCTCCTTGCAACGTATCACGGGCGAGAATGACCAACGTGCCGGGTTTGGCTTCAAGTTCATAGCGGTTGTTGAACCGCCTCAGGTAATCGTTGGCCTTATGCAGCAATTCACCCAGAATGAAGCTTTGGGCAATCCTGCGGAACTTGTTGCCCGTGGAATCACCCAACATGTTGTTGAAGTCAGCCCAACGGGTGTAGATGGCTTCGGCTTTCTCGAGTGCTTCCTTTTTCTCGCCCACGAGTCGCACGTTCTCTTCATCGAGCTTGAGTTGTGCAGCACGGCTTGAGATATCTTCATTGAGATTCTTGATAAGGTTGTCAGCCTCCTGAATGATAGCGGCAAGGCGTTCAGGATTTTCCTCGGTGAAGGGCGGTTTTTTGGCCGCGATTTCCTCTTGACGTTTTGTCAACGCTTTCATTTCGCCCTGCAAGAGAGTAATCGTTTCGCCAAGGGCTTGGTGGGCCCGCTTGATTTCAAGAATTTCGGACTGATTTTGGCGGGCAAGCAGATTCAGGCGTTCCATGGTCATGGCAGGATGATGGCTCAAGAAATCCTCCAGTGCCAGTTCGGCTCGCTGATGATTCTTGTGTTCAGTGTCCATGCGCGTGTTCCACTCCAGACTCTTGTTCTCGAACGTGTTCCATAACTTGTCCAGGTCTTTGGGAATCTCGGTAGTGGTGTGACCGTGGTCCTCAAACCCCTTGGTGTTGGCCTTGGCGGTATTCATGGCCGGCAAGTGTGATTGCGTCAACTCAATGGTGTGTTCCAGTTGTTGAGCTTCACGTTCTTTGGCCTTATAGTCATTGGCCTGTCGGGCCAGAGTGCTGATAAATTCGGTGTCTTTAGCGCGTTCCTGCCAATCGTTGAATACCAAGAGCTTGTCTAACTCATTGGTCAATTCGTTGAATTGTTTCTTGTTGGCATTAATGGCTTCACGATGCTTGTCGATGTTCGCATTGATGCTGCCCAAATCAATTAAGGCTTTATTGTGGGCTTCAGTTGCCTTGGTGCTCTCATTATGCTGCTGCTTGATGCGATTGTTCAAGGTTTGAGCCTGCATGATAACGCCATTCAAGCGGGTGATGTCATGGTCTATCTTGGCGATGAGGCCTTGGACACCTTCGACGGTCACTGTTTCTCCGATGGCCTTTCCGCATCGGCCTAGAGAGGCATCAACTTGTTTCCGCTGTTTTTCACATTCGGCAGTTTTCCTTTGCAAGGCCTTCTCATCTTCACTGATTTGGTCGTTGAGGTGGGCAATAAACTTCTTGGCGGCGTTGATTTTGGTCTCGGCATCGATAACATCTTGCTCAGCCTTTCTGCATTGTGCCTGCAGCTGGTCCAGTTCGCTTTGGGCTTTAGGGGCCAACAACGTGTGGATGACATTGCCGCACACAGGGCACTGGTCGCCCTCATGTAGCGTCTTATGGGCCTGCTCTATGAGTGTGTTCCAGTCTTTTTGGCGTTCCACTGTGGCTTGAACATTTTCCAATAGTGCGCGTTTACCAACGATAGCCGTCTGTGCCTCGTGTAACGGCGACTGTTGGCTATCCAGGTCTTGTTTGAGTTTGTCGAGTGACCGTTGAGCTTGTGCGGTCGTCTCAAGCACATTC
>JAEEGL010216978.1_pt1 | contig 10680 bp, 9 predicted proteins | sample 9134231 | NCBI WGS metagenome assembly JAEEGL01 (sample SAMN16246548, study PRJNA631951) | gut metagenome | biome: gut microbiome; feature: rumen; material: fiber-attached | host: Bos | place: Iran: Karaj | collected 2018-10 | reverse complement strand
CCCGTTTGTTCAGGCGCTGGATGGTGAATTTGTTCAGGAAAAAGTCGTCCCTGGTGAGGCTGAGGGTGGTATCCATCTGCCTTCCGCTGCGGATATGGTCCCGGAGACCCTCGTCATAGTCGCGGATGAACCAGTTCCTCAGATGCCAGACGCCGGTCAGCGTGTCGTACTGGGCACTTTCGGCCGTAATCTTGGAACGGAGACGGCCTCCCGAAAGGTCTTCCAGCGTGAAATTGTACGCCGTATTATTATAGGCACTGAAGCTCTCCAGATACACAAAATGGTCGTTCTCCAGCTTGTAGTGCATGTCGTGCCCTATCTTCACCTTTCGCCAGGGATTGTACTTCTGCTCAAACTCCACGCGCACGCCATTGGCATGTGGCAGCACCCACTGTCCCAGTTCCAGGGAAAGCAGCGCAATAAAGCAGGCCGACAGCATATAAGGCAGCACAAACCGGTGATAGCTGATACCGCTGGACAGCATGGCCACCACCTCGGAATCCTGCGTCATCTTGGAGGTGAAGAAAATCACCGTCAGGAACACGAACATGGGGGCGTACTGGTTGATGAAGAACGGCACCCAGTTCACGTAATAATCGAAGATAATCTCGTGCAGGGGGGCTTCCTTCTTGATGAAGTCTTCAATCTTTTCGCTGATATCGAAGATGATGATGAGCACCGCCAGGAAGAGGATGGCCACAAAGAACGTCACCAGGAATTTCCTGATGATGTACCAGTCCAGCCGCTGGAGTCCCTTGAACTTGAACGTCATAGGCGCTGCATCAGTTTAGGGATTACGGCGTTCTTCCAGGAAAGGAAGTCACCGGCCAGGATGTGCTCGCGGGCCACGCGGACCAGGTCCAGGTAGAAAGCCAGGTTGTGCTCCGTGGCCACCATGGCCGCAAACATTTCCTTGGCTATGAACAGGTGATGAATGTATCCGCGCGTGTAGTAACTGTCTACGAAAGAGGTTCCCTGGGGATCCAGAGGGCCGAAATCGTCCGTCCATTTGGCGTTGCGCATGTTCATGATTCCCTCCCATGTAAAAAGCATGCCATTGCGGCCGTTGCGGGTGGGCATCACGCAGTCGAACATATCTATTCCGCGGGCAATGCCTTCGAGGATATTGGCGGGCGTGCCTACGCCCATGAGGTAGCGGGGCTTGTCCTGCGGCAGCAGCGGGCAGGTTACCTCCAGCATCTCGTACATCTTCTCCGTGGGCTCCCCTACCGCCAGGCCGCCTACGGCATAACCGCCCCGGTTGGCGTTGTCCAGTTTGAGGGCGTGCTCCACGGCCTGCTTGCGCAGTTCGGGATACACGCAGCCCTGGATAATGGGAAACATCACCTGCTGGTATCCGTACAGGGGTTCCGTTTCGTCAAAGTGCTTTGCAAAACGCTCCAGCCAGCCCTGAGTGAGTTTCAGGGATTTGGTGGCGTAGCGGATGTCGGCATCTCCCGGGCAGCATTCGTCCAGGGCCATGATGATATCGGCCCCAATCTTTCGCTGAGTGTCCACGTTGTTTTCCGGCGTGAAGATGTGCTTGCTGCCGTCTATGTGGGAGGAGAATTTGCAGCCTTCCTCCGTGAGTTTGCGGATGGGCGCCAGGGAGAAGACCTGGAAGCCGCCGCTGTCCGTGAGGATGGGACGGTCCCAATGCTCAAACTTGTGCAGGCCGCCGGCCTTGAAAAGCGTGTCCAGACCGGGGCGCAGGTACAGGTGATAGGTATTGCCCAGTATTATCTGGGCCTTGATGTCCTGTTCCAGATCCCGGTGATACACGCCTTTGACGGAACCCACCGTTCCCACCGGCATGAAGATGGGGGTGAGGATTTCCCCGTGGTCGGTGGAAATCTTTCCCGCGCGGGCGGCGCTGGCAGGGTCGGAGGCTATCTTCTCAAATTTGTACATCGGGCAGGTATTAACATGCAAAAATACGGAAAATTTCGTAAATTTGCGTGATTTGAGCGATTGAAAACAATAACACAGAATACCAAATATGCAGATTAAGATCAAACCCGTTACCATCAAGCTCATCGTGATGAACTTCCTGGAGTTTGCCGTCTGGGGCGCCTACCTTACTTCGCTGGGCCGCTACCTGGGCAATATCGGCATGGGAACCCACATCAAATGGTTCTTTGCCATGCAGGGCGTCGTGTCCATCTTCATGCCCACGCTCATGGGTATCGTGGCCGATAAGAAGATAGAGGCCCAGAAGGTGCTCTCCCTCTGCCATGGCCTCGCAGGCCTGTTCATGGCCGGTGCCGGCGTGTATTGCATGACGGCCGGTGAAGGGGTGGAGTTTGCACCGCTGTTTATTCTCTACAGCCTCAGCGTGGCCTTCTTCATGCCCACCATCGCCCTGGTCAACTCCGTGGCCTACAATGCCCTGGCCAAGGAAGGCATGGATCCGGTGAAGGCTTTCCCGCCCATCCGCGTGTTCGGTACCGTAGGCTTCATCTGCAGCATGCTCCTCACCAATTTCCTGCACATTGACGGTGTGGCCATGCAGGACAGCTTCACCCAGCTTATCAGCTCCGGCATCCTGTCCCTCATCCTCTGCGGATACGCCCTCACCATGCCCAAGTGCCCGGTGAACGTCAGCAGCGGAAAGAAGTCCCTGGCCGATGCCTTCGGCCTCAAGGCTTTTACCCTTTTCAAGGACGGCCAGTTTGCCATCTTCTTCATTTTCAGCATGCTCCTGGGCGCCTCGCTCCAGATTACCAACGGTTACGCCAATACTTTCCTGGGCTCCTTCGCCTCGGATCCTTCCCTGGCAGGCACCTTTGCCGTCAAGCACTCCAACGCCCTCATTTCCATCTCCCAGGCTTCCGAAACCCTGTGCATCCTCCTCATTCCCTTCTTCATGAAGAAGTTTGGCATCAAGAAGGTGATGCTCATCTCCATGTTCGCCTGGGTGCTGCGCTTTGCCTTCTTTGGAATGGGTCATCCCTCCATGCCCGGCGTGCTGCTGTTCATCCTCAGCTGCATTGTTTACGGTATGGCCTTTGACTTCTTCAACATCTCCGGTTCCCTGTACGTGGAGCAGAATGCCGCTACGGACATCCGTTCCAGCGCCCAGGGCCTGTTCATGATGATGACCAACGGCTTCGGCGCCACCATCGGCACCCTGGCCGCCGGCGCCGTGGTAGATGCCTGCGACGTGTTCAACACCCCCACCAACTGGCCCAACGCCTGGTACATCTTTGCCGGCTACGCCCTGGTGGTGGCCATTCTCTTCTGGATCCTCTTCAAAGATCCCCAGAAGAAGGCTGAAGCCTAGCGCTTCTTATCTTCTTCCTCCAGGAGGCTGACCAGGTTTTTTAGGCGGGAAGGGGTCATTTCGTACTGGAGATCGAAAATAGCGAATACCTCGTGACGGCCTACCCGGCAGAACGAGGTGACAAAACGGGCGTCGAATCCCAATTGAGCCAGAGCAATATGGTCAATGGTATTCACGCCCATTTTGTATAAGCGCTGCAGAATGGCGTGATTGAGGTTGATTCTCCTCAGAACCGAGCTTTCCAGTTCTTCCCTCATGGGATAACGGCGCTTATTATGATACTGGTTTTTACAGTCGTTGCAGCAGAATTTACGGTCGGACCGGCCATACAGAATCTCCCTCCCGCATTGCAGGCAACGGGTCTGGATCTTGAAGTATTTGAGCGTATAGGCCATCAACCGGTTTTTGGCAAAGGTGTAAAACAGATGAGACAAATCCAAGCGTCGTAAAAAACATTTCGGAAAGTCTTTCTGTTTTACCCGAACAACAAGAAAAGCGAGTCGTAAGAATTATTCTTGCGATTCGCTTTTTTTCTTGTGATACAACAGGCAAAACACACAAAAAGCATAAAAAACAGAAAAATCTGCTCCCCTGATTATCGCTGGACAAGGAAACGGCGGGTTTCCGCCTTTACTTTGCTTCCGGGCTCCGCGGCAGCGCGCGCCGGTTCCGGGCCCAAGTTCAACGAAATAATCAAGAGAATATGGAATTTCTAAACAGAATCGAGCTCAAAGGCGTGGTAGGACGCGCCGAGATCAACAGCTTCAACAACAGCCAGGTCTGCAACTTTTCGGTGGTGACGGAATACAGCACCATAGACAAGGATCGCAACTCCATCATCGAGACCGCCTGGTTCAATGTATCGGCCTGGAGCGGCCGGAACAACATTACGGACCTGTACAATATCCAAAGAGGCTCCTGGGTCCATGTAATCGGGCGCCTGCGCGTACGCAAATACACTACCCAGACCGGAGAAGAGCGTTCTGCCATGGACGTTATCGCCGGCAAAGTGGTCCTGCTCCCGAAGGAGGAAGAAGCTTCTACCATGCAACCCCAAAGAGATTAATATCCATGAACACAGCCTGTCAACGCTATCTCCTGCCGGCTTTCCTCCTGCTGGCGTCCGCTTGTGCCCAGACCTCCCATATCCGGCAGTTGAGGGAGGGTCAGGTGACGGCCCAGCTGTCGCTAAGCGAGGAAAGGGAGCTCCCTACCCTGGATGTAGGGACGCCTGTCCACCGGGATACCCTGGTGGTAGAGGACCCGGAAGGCCGTGAAGTCATCATCATGAAAGCCGTCAAAGACGAGAACGGAGAAATGGTGGCCCATGAGACCCTGGATGCCGCCAAGGTCACCGCGCGGTTCCGGAATGTGGCGGAACGCGGCGGAAGTGTAGACCTTCGCTTCCAGATCCTGGTCCCGGAAAAGATGCAGGACAGCGACTGGCAACTGTGTTTCTATCCCGACTTGTTTGTCCTGGAAGACAGCATCCGCCTGGAGCCCGTCCTCATCACCGGCAGCGGATACCGGAAAGCGCAGTTAAAAGGATACGAACAATACCGCCGCTTCCTGGAATCCATTGCCGCCGATTCGCTTCACTTTGTTGACCATCGGCAACTTGAGAACTTCCTTCGCCGCAACATCCCTTCCATTTACCGGTTCCGCACCGACAGCAGCTATGTGTCGGACGAAGCCTTCACATCGGCCTTCGGCATTACGGAACAACGGGCCCTGGAGCATTACACCAACCGTTTGCGTGTACGCCTGAACCGCATGAAGGTGGAACGGAAGGAGGAAGTATTCCGGCAATATGTGAAAGCGCCCATCGTATCGGAGGGGCTGCGCCTGGACACGGTGATTCACCAGATTGGAGGCGACATTGCCTACGAATACGTGCAATCCATCCGGGTCCGGCCCAAGATGCGCAAAGCATCCGTAGTCCTGGGCGGAGAAGTTCTCCAGGACGGACAAGTCATTTACAAGGTACCGGCCAGTGAGCCCCTCACGTTCTATATCAGTTCCCTGAGCAGCCTTACGGACAACCGCGTGCGCTACAAAACCAAGGTCATCAGCCGCACGGTCCAGGCCAATACCGCCTGTTACATAGAATTTGAACAGGGCCGGGCCGATATCCGGGAAAGCCAGGGGAACAACCCCGTCGAAATGGGGCGCATCAAGGAAAACCTGGTGAGCCTGGTGGAAGACAAGGTGTTTGACCTGGACTCCATCGTCATCACGGCCTCGTGTTCCCCGGAAGGCACCTGGGAGAGCAACCGGAAACTCTCGGTGCAGCGCTCCCAGTCGGTCTCCAGGCATTACCAGGCCTTCCTCAAACGGAGGGAGGACTCGCTCAGAAGGAGCCAGGGAATCATTCTTTCCATGGACGACACATACCGGAAAGCCAAAAAGGAACCCATCCGTTTCCTCCCCCACCACGATGCCGAAAACTGGGTCATGCTGGATGCCCTGGTGCAAAAGGACAGTACCCTCAGGGAGGCCGATAAAGACCGGTACAACGAGCTCAAGGACATCACGGATCCCGACCTTCGGGAAAAGAAGCTGCAGGAACTCTCCTGCTACCGGTATCTTCGTGAGAATCTTTATCCCCGTCTCAGAACGGTCCGCTTCGACTTCCATCTGCACCGAAAAGGAATGGTGAAAGACACTGTACACACTACCGAAGTGGACAGCACCTACTTCGAAGGGGTATCGGCCCTCAAGGAAAGGGAGTATGAGAAAGCCCTCAGCCTTTTGAGGGAATACAAAGACTACAACACCGCCATCGCCTATGTTTCCCTGGACTACAATGCATCGGCCATGGCCATTCTGGAAGAGCTGGAAAAGACGCCGCAGGTCAATTACATGATGGCTCTGCTGTATGCCCGAAAGGGAGATGACCAGAATGCCGTCCAGTCGTATCTGCATGCCTGTCACGAAGACCGCTCCTATGTTTTCCGAGGGAATCTGGATCCGGAAATCAACACCCTTATCCAGAGGTATGGCCTCAACCAAGAAAAAGAAGATGTTAACTATTAATAACCTGTATTTATCATGAGAAAAACTTTCCTGTTTGCCGCCAGTCTGCTTCTGGCAGCCTGCCAACCCTTCTCACCCACTAACTGGGAGAAAAGCCCGGAATCCGATCCCACGGGAACCCTTCTGGTGAACCTGATTCTGCCGGGCGACCCCGCCACCAAGGTATTGGGAAGCGCTACGGACGAATCGGCCGTCAATAACCTGCAGATCTTTGTCTTCAAAGATATCAGCAGTACGGATCTCACCCTTAACGTAAGGGAAACCGACAAATGGACGACCGACGGAAGCACCACCCTGACGCTTAACACCTATATAGGAAAAAAGAAGGTCTGGGCCCTGGTGAATGCGCCCCGTCAGTCCTTTGACAATGAGCAGGAACTGATGTCCCACTATTCCCTGCTGGAAGAAAACACCGCAACCGGACTGGTGATGACCGGAAGCGCCGCCATAGAAGTGGCCGAACTTAATACGGCCGGTTCAGTAGGGAGCATCACTCCCCTTCCCATCACCGTCAGCCACCTGGGCGTGCGCATATCCGTTCGAAACGTCAATGTGGACTTTTCCAACACGTCCCTGGAGGGCTGCTACCTGGACATCAAGGAAGTCTATGTCCTCAACGCCGTCAACAGCGTAAGCCTCTCGGGCACCGGCCGCACCGTGGCAGAGCTGGCCTCATCGGCCTACTGGTACAACCTGGAAGCCTGGAATGAATCCGTTCCCGCCGCCGCCCGTTCCCTTCTGGGAGACCGGGGAAACCTCAACGTATCCATAGGCCCGACCACAGGGACACAGGACCTCAACCGCTTCTTCTACGTGTATCCCAATGCGTCTACGGCATCCAATGACAACACGGAGGCCACTCCTTCGGCCCGTCTGACCCGTATTATCCTGCACGGGTATGTCCGCGGCACGGCGGGACGCAACCAGGGAGACAATGCCGCCCACGGAGAAGAGTCCTATTACTGTTTTGACATTCCCAAATCCAGCAATGGAGCCACCCTGGAGCGCAACCATACCTACGACATCGAAAACATTACCATCACCATGCCCGGCGGTGCCACCGATGCACCCGGCGACCGTCCCAAGTTCGGCAAAATCTCGGCCACCGTCACCGTGGGCCAATGGGGAGGCCATACCACTCTCACCTACGAACTATAGTCATGAAAACCAAGATCCCTTTACTGGGGGCGATCGGCCTCCTGCTTTCCTGCCAGAACCTGGTCCTGGAAAATCGCATCAGCTGCCCCAGTATGCTGCTGTTCAACATTGAGAATGCTGACGCTTTCGACGGGGTCAATCATGTACATATCGCGGCTTATTCGCAAACGGAAGAGGTGTTTCTGACGGCCGACACCACCATGGTGGACAACATCCAGGACCAGTCTTTCTATCTGAAAGTCAAGAAGTCGGATGCGGTTAAAGGCTATGGAATCATGGGATTTGAAGGGGCCCGGAAAGAGGGAGAATTCAAGTGGGTGGTTGAGGAAGGGGCCAATTATGTCCCGCTCTTCCGCTTTGCCTACGACAAAATCCCCGCTAAGGAAGAGTCCATCCTGATCCCCGTAGAATTCGTGAAGGATTATTGCCGTGTAACCATTCATTTTACCAATTTCGACCAATTCGAGAGTGCAGGGGGCCGATTCCCCTTCCGCCTGTCCATCAGCGGACATACCGTAGGGATTGACGCCTCTACCGGCATTCCCGTCAAAGGAGTCTTCCGCTATGAACCCGAGGAAGAGGCCAGCGGAATCTACCGTTTCATCGTTCCCCGCCAGGCCGATCATTCCCTTATCATGGAACTCTACGGCATTCCGGAACTGGGACAGGAAGAGGGGCTGGCCGATTCCTATAATCTATGGAACATTTTCCGGGAGCAGAAGGATTTCTCCTGGGAAGCCAAGAACCTGGCCGATGTAAACCTGGAATTCGACTATACCGAGGCCAAATTCCGCATTTCCGTTGCCGAATGGGAAAAGGGCGACAACCTGGTATTCGAACTTTAACTATTATACTAATCCATTATGAAAACAAAACTTATCCCCATTGTAGCGTCCCTGATGGCGCTTTCTCTCCTTTTGTCCTGCAACAAGGCCCCATCTCCTTCAGAACCCGGACAGATTGTCTTCCGAACCCAGCCTAAAATCACGGTGGACGTACAGACCAAGGCCTCAGAAGTAAACCAGGCTGCTCTGGTTGCCAGTGGATTCAAGGTCTCTGCCACAACAGGTGAAGCACCGTCGGAAAACCCAGTCTGGACCGACGTGGCTTTTACAAAAGGAACGGAATATTTCCAGGCCTCCGGCGGCAAATGGTGGCCTTCTACAGACCCTAATTACCACTTCTATGCCAGCAACATTACCCTGACCCACACGGCCGGCGGCGCCACCGTATCGGCCACCAATGATGTCGACGTTGTTTGCGCCTACCTGCCCAACCCTACCTATAACCAGCCCAATACCCTGGCATTCAAGCACATCTTTGCCAGAATCACCGACGTAACTTTAACGGCTATAGACGACTACACCATAACCAACATCTCCGTTACCATTACGCCCAAAACCGGCGGAACCTACAATCTTCGCACAGGAGCCGATCAGACAGACGGAACCGGTTGGAGCGCTCCCACAGTGGGCGCCCCCGTGACCATAGCCAACACCACTCCGGGAACCAAATCCAACGATTTGTACCTTGTTCCCGGATCCTACACGATCACGGCTGAATGGACTGCCACAAAGGGAAATTATACCAAGACTTTCTCTGGAAAGACGTGCAGTGTAGACCTGGTCGGCGGAGCCACCAATACCATTACGGCCCAACTTTCGGGCGACGCCAGAGAGGTTATGTTCAGTGTTAATGTCGCTGCCTGGGAACCGCACCCCATCAATTTGGGAAACTACGGGCAGTAGGCCGATTATTCCGGCAGAACCCGGCGGGCGCCGATGTAGCGCATCATAAAGTAGGGATGATTGGAATTGTCCTCGGTAACACCCTTGGAGACGGAAGCATGAATAAAATCGAAGCTTCCGTTTTCTTCGTTAACAGACACCACGATGCCCACGTGGCCGATGTTGCGCACGCTGCCCCGCTTGCCGAAGAAAACCAGGTCTCCGGGCCTGAGGTCCCCGAACGAGGCCACTTCCCTGCCCTCTGTGAACTGGGCCTGAGAGAATGGCGTAAGGGTATAGCCGAACTTCTTGAAGACGTGGCTGGTAAAATGGGAACAGTCAAAGTGGTCGGGACCCGCGGCGCCCAGCCGGTAAGGCGTTCCCGTGTACGTGCGGGCGTAATTGATGATCTGCTGGGCCAGCGGCAACTGTTTCTCCTGCGCCGGTTCCTCCGGCAGCGGCTCCAGCTTGGTGGGATACTTCTGACTATCGGCCGATGCCTGGGGCTGAGGCGTGGCGGCGGGCTTTTTCTCCTGTTTCCCGGGGGTGGGATACTGTTTGACGTCCTCCACGGCAATGGGGGTAGCCCGCCTCATGGACGAGCAGGAGACCATCAGGAAAGCCATAGCCAAGTATATGAGAGTTTTTCTCATAGCCCGCAAAGTTAATAAAAAATTCGTATCTTTGCCCTCACGTTCAACGGGGGTGTTTTGGTTTTGACAGCGCTGATGCTGGACGGTAAGCATGTCGGGCGTGGAAGCCTTGCCCGTAAATCTCAGACTTCGCAAAATTAGTTGCCAACAACAACTACGCACTCGCTGCTTAATTTGCCAAGCAAATTAACTTAATCCGCCTCGCCAAGGCTGCGAGGCCGACGAGTATCCCTCGGCCCTTCCGCCTCTTAAGGGCCCCTCAAGGGGTATCATCCATTTGAGGCTGCTCCGGAGGACGCCTCTAAATCCGGCTAAGACTTAAAGGCTAAGGGTGAGTTTGCCCGCCTTCCGGCTGGCTCATCACGAAAACCAAAGGCAGGATAAGCATGTAGAAAGCCGCCTGGTGCGACGTTTGGACAGCGGTTCGAGTCCGCTCACCTCCACAAAAACCGCTTCTGAGATTACTCAGAGGCGGTTTATATTTTTATTGGAGGTACAGCTCTTAACCTCGTTTTGGCCCGTATTGTGGTGAAGATCCTGCCGAAGGTTACTAATTCATCATTCTGAAAAAAATCATAACTTTGTATTGATTCTTTACAGTTTGTTTTGACAATGGCTTCGAAAGTTGGGAAAATACTGGTGGTTGATGACAACCTGGGGATTCGTCGGGCGCTGGAGATCTTGTTGCCGATGCATTTTGCAGAGGTGAAAACCATTCCGTCGCCGGCTACCCTTGTGTCATCCCTTGAGCAGTTCCGGCCGGACGTGGTGCTGCTGGATATGAACTTCAACACCAGCATCAATACCGGCAACGAAGGCCTGT
>JAEEGL016296684.1_pt1 | contig 10681 bp, 4 predicted proteins | sample 9134231 | NCBI WGS metagenome assembly JAEEGL01 (sample SAMN16246548, study PRJNA631951) | gut metagenome | biome: gut microbiome; feature: rumen; material: fiber-attached | host: Bos | place: Iran: Karaj | collected 2018-10 | reverse complement strand
TCTTCTGTTCGCCGACGCGCTCATAGACCAGCTCGTAGTCGCCACCCTTCACTTCAACCATAGGGAGGTAGTAGCCGACTGTGCCGTTGTTAACAGAGAAGGTAAGGATGTTGTCGGGTTGGGTAGGTTCCACGAGTGTTTCTTCGTCGAAGTTTTTCACGAGGGCGAGACGCAGGCCACGGTTTATATAGGACTGATGCATTCCCAGCCATGTGTGGTAAGCTGTCTCGAGACCCTGCTGTCTTGTGCCGTAGCTGCCGCCGCGGGTGACGCGATAGTTGTTTTTGGCGGTGCAGACGTAGTCGAGACCTTGGTCGGGCGTGAGTTTGTCGAAATACAGGAAGTTGTCGCGGGTCCATTCCCAGACGTTGCCAGTCATGTCGTAGAGGCCAAGCTCATTGGGTTGCTTCAGGCCGACGGGGTGTGTCTTGCCTTCCGAGTTGTCGGCGTACCAGGCTATTTCGTCTAAGGTGTTGGATCCTGAATATGTGTAGCCCATCGACTCTTTTCCGCCGCAGGCTGCATACTCCCACTGGGCTTCGGTTGGCAGTGCGAAACGCATGCCAGATGGCAGCTGGCTGGCACACATCATGTTCAGCTTGTCGATGAAACCGCCTTCCTTGACGATGTCGTAGTAGTTCAGATTGCTGACGGGGTATGAGTCGCCATTGTTCGACTGTCCTTCGGGTTTCCAGCCCATAACATCGTACCAAAGCTTGTTGGTCACCTCGACGGGACAGATGTAGAAGTCGGAGAGCGTTCCTGTGACGGTCATCTCTTGGTCATCGTAAATATATTCCATCGAGTAATCGCCACCTTGCACCTTTTTCATTATAAACTCGTCAGAAGAATTGTTTACTTTAAAGGTAAGCGTCTCTGCGACCCACTGGTTGTTGTTAATTGGAGTTTCCTTCTTGCAGCCGGTAAAGGTAATTACGCTGAAGACGACGGTGGCGGCTATCGCCCATGATAAAAGAGTTCTCATTGTGATAAAGATTGATAAATCAGTGCAAAGATACAAATTTTTAATCACGCAGCCAGTTTTTTGAAAAAAAGTTTACAGTTTACGGGTTACTGTTTACGGGTTGATGGTTACTCATTCAGCCGCCGCGGTATGGCGCGGGCCCGTGCTGTAAACCATATCATTTATTACTCGATTTCCTCTTGATTTTATGACGCAGCTTAACAAGAGCCAGATTCAGCTCAAATTCCGATTCTGTCTCACTGGTTTCAAGATTATCACCAATAATATCAGCAATAAGGCTTCCACCCTTTTTCATCAGGCTTTTCTGTTCCTCTGCGTCAGCAGTCCTAGTTAATTCATTGACCGTTCTTGACAATTCTCTCAGTTTAGCGAAAGTCTCGATAATTTCAATGGTTTTTTCAGTAGCTCTTTTGCTTTTCAAAATGGTCGCCAGCATGTAAAGACCTTTTTCGGTAAAAGCCTTTGGATTAGTCTTGAAAAACTTGATTCTTTGTAGGATGTCAAAATTTTTGATATCCTCTAAATCTTTGTCAGTTGTAGCAAACACATATCCTTCTGGAAACTTTTCAGGATTATTTCTCACAGCTTGGTTGACAACTCTTGTTTCAACACCATAAATTGATGCGACATCCATATCAAGGATAACATTCGTCCCACGCAGTACGATGATCTTATCTTCGATCTGCTCGTTTTTGATAATTTCTTTTTCTTTCATATTTCTAATATTTAAGTCACTGCAAACTTAAATATAGAAATTCAAACGGACATCATTATCTCCCGGGAAAATGCCGCTTAAAGTGCATTTTTAACATAAAGTGCAAAATTTTGCACCAAATCTTAAAAAGTTTACGGTTTACTGTTTACAGATTGAGGTTTGAGGTTCCTCTCCCCTATATGGATTCGGAGAGAGTAACCTCATTGCTGTCGTATTTAAGTGTTAATCGTAAACCATCGCAGTTAAGATTATTCAGGATGTAGGCATGTGGCTTTTTCTTCTTGCTTCGCGCAACTTTTCTACATCTTGAACAGTCATCCTTTCTGTTATTTTAATACCTGGCGAAGTTGTATCGCCATATTTAGTCTCAAAGAAATCACATCCGCCTTCTTTATTTGAACAGGCAAATGACCGATATTTAGCTCCATTTACCGCAACACCTTCTTTTACCGGCATTATCATTCCTTCTAAACATTTAGGGCAAAGATATGAGCCTTTTTCAAGTTTCATCAGAAATTCCCCAATAAATGGCGATGGTTTCTTCTGATCATACAAAACATGCATTTTCATCCTTGCGCGTGTCATTGCAACATAAAACAGACGACGCTCCTCCGCAAATGGATAAGTCTCTTTCTTACTGAGAACAAAATCCAATACTGGATCATCTTCAATAAGCGCAGGGAAACCATATGCTCCTTGGTTGCAATTGACCAATATCACATGGTCAGCTTCGAGGCCTTTTGCCGAATGGACTGACAGAAACGGTAATTCCCGACCACAGATTTTCACTCTAATCCTATTGTCATTATTGTCAAATTTGCCATTAAAACCAACGGATATTGCATCGTAATTATACCTACCCAACAACAATATAGTTTGATTGGTTGGTATGGAACTCACTATTTCCTCAACTTTATTTAATACTCCGTCTTTATCATCTCCGTTACATTTTACAAAACTGAGATATGTTTTGTATTTGTCATCAGCAGGCGTCTTTATTGTCTTTTTCTTTTGCTCCTGATTCTTCATGATAAATGCTGACGATTCATCTATTAATGGCTGGTGGAAACGGTAAGTCGTTTCTATTTTACACAATTCTGTAAAGCCGAAATACTTTTCAAATTCATAGAACAACGACATGTCTGAACCAGCAAAACGGAATATTGACTGCCAATCGTCGCCCACACAATAAAGCTTTGTCAAAGGCGATTCGCTTCTTAAAGCCTGAAGGAATTTATATCTGTCAACCGATATGTCTTGGAATTCGTCAACCAATATATATTCATATTGTCTCCACAATCCCCTTCTACATAAATCTGTAGCTTGAATTATAGCGTCAGTAAAATCTATTTCATAGTTTTGCTCAAGCGTTTGCTCGTATTCATCACAGAATGGTTTTATGATATCTGTTAGAATCTGCTTGCATCTTTTTTCATTTTTACTCTCAAGCATGTTTAGTTTTGAAGAATCTTTTGACATACAACTTTTCATCAGCATGTCAATTGACTTTTCATTGGCTTTCATCAATGTGACAAACGATAATATAAGTGTATATACCGATTTCTCTAGTTTGCGGTTGCGTTGTGTCAGCAGCTGATACAACTCTTTATCAGTGCGCTCCTTTATCGGCACTCCATAACGTTTTAGTTGACTGATCAATCTACCCTCAACAGTTCCATTTCTAAAATCAGCACTCGTTGTTTCTATCAATACAGTACCATATTTGTTGTGTGTTGATCTTTTCCATGTTATACCTTCGTTATACTTATTATTAGCGGCCTTCCACCCTCCTTTTGTTCCCTCACCAAACCATTGTGGCACCCGACCACTAGAATCAATAGCAAAATGCTCTAGATAAATACATCTCAATTGACCTTGAGCATCCTGAAAATATATTGTAAAATCAGGCTTATATTGACGTTTTTCAGGAGTTGTAGTATTATGCTGGTAATTATTCTCATACCTGAATTTTACGCCCAATCGAGTAAGCATTGAAATAAGTCTCTTCTCCTCCTCACTCCTTGTAAATATTATCTTGCCATCCATGTCGGGAAACAGCGCCTGAATACCATACTTTTTACGGTCTTCGTAATAGGAGAATGCATCATTGTAATCATGCTCCAATCCCATCATTGATTGCTGATTGATTATATAATTATTGATAGCATGAAGGAATCCCTTGTTTTTATCAATAAGATTATAAAATACATTGAGCGGGGTGTCTGGATCGCATATAGATGGAGGCTGTCCAGTTACTTGTGCAATAATCTGATATGCCAATGCATGAAAAGTGCTACACGTAACACCATCGATTTTCATTCGCTCCTGCAGCTCATTAGCAGCCTTTCGTGTATAAGTGATTAACAATATGTTTTCTGGCGCGATATTTCTCCTTTCCACGAGGTATTTCGATTTGCCCAATATTGTTGATGTTTTACCACTACCAGCACTTGCAATAACCAGACAATTATCCTCAAGCTTTACAATTGAGTCTCGTTGTTGCGGGTCGAGAGGATACTTACCGAGAACCGTGTCAAAATAATCTTTATTAGTCGCTAATTCCCTTTTTATAAAATCATCGTTATGCTGCTGTCTAAGTCGTTCAATGTTTTTCTTGACATTGAGAATATCTATAATAGCTTTATTGCTTAGATAACTATTATACTTAGGCGAAACAATTCGTTCAAATTTTTCGACTTCTGATAACGACATTTTGAAATTAATCATTTCCGAAAAAGAAAAATAATGGTCTGGCGCAATCAGCTCATCAAGTCGCTGCTTTGATTCCATGCATAGATTTGCAAGTTCAGTAATCGCATCATAAACGGTGTGGTTTTCGACAAGGCTTGACTGGATGCTGTCGGGTTTGATGCTTGCAAGAAACTCGTATATGCCAGTTGGGTTGAGCAGGTCTTTAAACCTGCTACGGGTTTCGGAGAGTTGCTTTGCTTCGTTAATGGCCTCCTGATTATCAGCAAGAAATCGGTCGACCTCTTCCTGCTTGGTTCTCTTCACCGGTTTGAACAGTTCATCCAAGGCGGCGGCCAATTGCTTTGTTTTGACAGCGACAGTATCCACCGTTTGCTTGAACTTCCGCTTAGAGGCATAGTTAAGACTGGCAATTATCACAATTGTGATAATGATACAGCTAATAACTATTAGCGAAACGGAGGCAGATGCGGATAATACAAACATACGTTTTCTAATAAGTATTTGTAGTCATCTTCGGATAGTTTTACGAAACTACAAAATTAAAACAAATTTTAAGATTTCTTGCAAAGATATGAAAGAAATGTTAAAAAAATTTAAGATTTGTTTCATTTTTTTGAACTTTTTGTTAATAATTTTTAACACTTTTTCGCTTGACTGATAAGGCTTTTTAGTATATTTTTGCAGCCAGGTTTCTAAAAATTAAAAATATGGTACCAGTAAAAAACAACAACGAAATTGTGCTTTATCAGCCAAATAATAGAATAAGTATTGATGTTTTGATGAAAAATGAAATGGTTTGGATAAACCGTCAGCAAATGGCATCACTTTTCGAAAGGGATATAAAAACAATTGGAAAACACATAAACAATGCTCTTAATGAAGAATTAAAGGGAGTTCCAACTGTCGCAAAATTTGCGACACTTCAAAAAGAAGGCAATCGATTAGTAAATAGAGATATTGAATACTATAGTTTAGATATGGTTCTTTCTGTCGGTTATCGCGTTAAATCACAAAGAGGTGTTGACTATCGTCGTTGGGCTAACGAAGTACTTAAAGATTATTTGATAAAAGGCTATTCTATAAACAAACGCTTTGACCGACTAGAGCAAAGAGTTGCAAATACCGAAGAAATAATCGATTTCTTTGTCAAAACATCACTACCACCAATTCAAGGTGTTTTCTACGATGGCCAAACATTTGACGCTTATGTGTTTGCATCATATTTAATCAGAATAGCAAAATCAGATATCATACTTATAGATAACTACATCGACGATGATGTTTATCATATCGGAGCATCATTAAAAGACCTAGGAAAGAAGATGTTTGCGTTTTCAAAGTTGAATTTCGAGAAGGATAAGATTTTAAAACATACAATTATGAAGTAAAAGAAACAAACATTTTTTGAACGCGCAGCCAGTTTTTTGAAAAAAGTCTACGGTTTACCGTTTACGGATTAAGATTCCTCTTAATTTTTAATCTTATGACGCTGCTTCATTTGATAGCATTTAATGCTTGTTTACATAATACATCACCCTCTGATCATCAGTGAATCATTAGAGGATCGCCCTTGCTTCATAAAAGTTGATTAAAAGTTTAGTAAAAGGGAATAAAACCAATAACATTACATAGGCGCTATCGACATGAAGAATTTTTTCGTGTTTTCGTTTTTTTAGATGTAAAAAATATTATTTTTGCACTCGAAAAAATTAACACCATGATACTCTTTTTCGAGACCCTTCAGAAAAACATCATCGCTGTGGAAAGCGCTGATAATCATTCAGAAAACGATATTAAAAAGTTCGCTTGGCTCTTCGGCGACGCCAAACAAATCAAAGCGGATTCGGTGAAAGGAACCTTCTTCGGACCGCGCCGCGAGATGATAACACCTTGGAGTACCAACGCCGTCGAAATAACTCAAAACATGGGCATTCGCGGCGTTTCTCGTATCGAGGAATTCCATCCCGTCGAGGAAAACGACAACAGCTTCGACCCGATGCTGCAAAACAAATACCACGACCTCGACCAAAACGTGTTTTTTGTGGACCGCAAGCCTGAGCCGCTGAAATATATCACCGACATCGAAGCTTACAACAACGAGGAAGGTCTCGCCCTCAGCCCTGAAGAGGTTGAGTATCTGAAAGGTATAAGCAAGAAGATTGGCCGCGGCCTCACCGACAGCGAGGTGTACGGCTTCGCACAGGTAAACTCGGAGCACTGCCGCCACAAGATCTTCAACGGCACCTTCATCATCGATGGCAAAGAGATGCCCGACACACTCTTCGCGCTCATCAAGAAGACCTCGAAAACCAACACCAACCGCCTGGTCTCGGCTTACAAAGACAACGTCGCCTTCATCCTCGGACCGAAGGTCGAACAGTTCGCGCCAGCCACCCAGCACAAGGCTGACTTCTTCAAAATCAAAGACATAGACACCGTCATCTCTGTCAAGGCAGAGACTCATAACTTCCCTACCACTGTCGAGCCGTTCAACGGCGCCGCTACAGGCACCGGCGGTGAGATCCGTGACCGTCTGGCCGGCGGCAGAGGCTCCATCCCGTTGGCAGGAACAGCCGTCTACATGACGCCATATCCTCGCAACAACGAAGACTCGAAATGGGAAGACAACTTCAAGGCACGTCCGTGGCTCTATCAGACCCCTGAGGAGCTTCTTATCAAGGCCTCAAACGGTGCCTCTGACTTCGGAAACAAGTTCGGACAGCCGCTCATCAACGGCTCGCTCCTCACCTTCGAACATACTGAAGGCGCTGATAAAGGCGAAGACTTCGGCTACGACAAGGTCATCATGCTCGCTGGCGGCATCGGCTTCGCCCCTGCTGACGACAGCATGAAGGAAGACCCAGAGCCGGGCGACCTCATCATAGTGCTTGGCGGCGACAACTACCGCATCGGAATGGGCGGCGCCGCGGTGTCGAGCGTCGGAACAGGCCAATACTCCAACGCCATCGAGCTCAACGCCGTGCAACGTGCCAACCCGGAGATGCAGAAACGTGTCGCCAACGTCATCCGTGCCATGGTGGAGAACGACAGCAACCCGGTGCGCTCAATCCACGACCACGGTGCAGGCGGTCACCTCAACTGCCTGTCGGAACTCATCGACAAGAGCGGCGGCACGGTGTATGTCGACAACCTTCCGGTCGGCGACCCGACACTTTCCGACAAAGAGATAATCGGAAACGAGTCGCAGGAACGCATGGGACTCCTTGTTAATAAACAAGACACGGAGATTATCCGCCAGACAGCCGAACGCGAGCGCGCACCTTATTATATGGTAGGCGAGTCGACCGACGACCAGCGTCTGCGCTTCGTCCGCAAAAACGGCGTCAACCCGATTGATTTGAGTTTGTCAGACTTCTTCGGAAGCGCTCCAAAGACCGTTTTGACAGATAAGACAAAGGATTATCATTTCCAAGATATTGATTATAAGCAAGATAAGTTTGAGGATTACCTCAAGAGCGTGCTTCAGCTCGAAGGCGTAGCATGTAAAGACTGGCTCACCAACAAGGTGGACCGCTCTGTGACAGGTCGTGTGGCGTTGCAGCAATGCGCCGGCGCCATCCAGCTGCCTCTCACCGACCTAGGCATCATGGCACTTGACTATCAAGGCGTCAGAGGCATCGGAACAGCCCTCGGACATGCCCCGGCAGCCGCTTTGATAAGCCCTGAAGCAGGCTCGAGACTGTCAGTAGCTGAGTCACTCACCAACCTCGTTTGGGCCCCTATCGAGGAGAACCTCAAAGGTGTTTCATTGAGCGCCAACTGGATGTGGCCAGCCAAGAACGAAGGCGAGAACGCACGACTCTACCGCGCAGTTAAGGCATTGAGCGACTTCGTGTTAGCACTCGGCATCAACGTGCCGACTGGCAAAGACAGCCTCTCGATGACACAGAAATACAAGAACGGACAGAAGGTGTTAGCTCCTGGCACCGTCATAGTGACAGCAGCCGGTGAGGTGAAAGACATCAGAAAGGCCGTCAAGCCAGTGATTGTCAACGACAAAGACTCAGAAATCGTCTATATCGACTTCTCGAAAGACGGCTTCAACCTCGGTGGTAGCAGCTTTGCACAGATTTTGAGCAAGATTGGCCAGAAGACTCCAGATGTCGCTGACACTGAATACTTTAAGAAATGCTTCAACACCTTGCAGAAGCTCATCGAGCAAGGTCTCGTGATGGCAGGTCACGACGTGTCGGCAGGCGGCTTGATCACCACCTTATTAGAGATGTGCTTCGCCAACGTGGAAGGCGGCATGGACATCGACCTCAGTGCGTTTGCAAAGAACGACCTCATCAGCGTGGCATTCAGCGAGCAGCCAGGTGTGGTGATTCAGGTTAAAGACAAGAAAGTCAAAGAGTTACTCGACAATGAATGCATCAAATATGCTGTCATCGGCAAGGTTTCAGATAAGAGAGCCGTTGCTTTGAAGAAAGGCAGTGAGTCTTACACCTTGGATATCAACGCATTACGCGACCTTTGGTATAAGAGCTCATATCTCCTCGACCGCCGTCAGAGTGGCGAAGAGAAGGCTTTGGAACGTTATCAAAACTATAAGAATCAGGCACTTAGCTATGACTTCGGCAGCTTCACCGGCAAGGCTAAAGACCTGGGCATCGACATGCACCGTCGCACTCCATCGGGTGTGAAGGCCGCCATCATCCGTGAGAAAGGCTGCCAATGCGACCGCGAGATGGCTTACGCGCTCTACACTGCCGGATTCGATGTCAAGGATGTACACATGACAGACCTCGTGAGCGGACGCGAAGACCTCAGCGACGTGAATATGATAGTGTTTGTTGGCGGTTTCAGCAACTCCGACGTTCTCGGTTCGGCGAAAGGCTGGGCGGGAGCGTTCCTCTACAACGAGAAGGCACGCATGGCTCTTGAGAACTTCTACAAACGTCCGGATACCATGAGTCTTGGCGTGTGCAACGGCTGCCAACTCATGACGGAGCTCAACCTCATATATCCTGAGCACGACAAGCATCCGCGCATGGTTCACAACGACTCACACAAGTTCGAGTCAGGCTTTGTGAACGTGGATATCACCGACAGCAACAGCATCATGCTCTCGACACTCAAAGGACGCCGTCTCGGTGTGTGGGTAGCTCACGGCGAGGGTAAGTTCAACTTCCCATACGGCGAAGAAAAGTACAACATCGCGATGCGTTACAGCTACAGCGGATATCCAGCAAATCCTAATGGTTCGCCATGGTCGGCAGCAGCTATCACCTCGGCTGACGGCCGTCACCTCGCGATGATGCCGCACCTTGAAAGAGCGTTCCTCCCATGGCAGTGGGCCTATTACCCAGGCGACCGCAAAAACGATGAAGTCGCACCATGGATTGAGGCGTTTGTGAATGCGTTGAATTGGATTAAGAAAAATAAGAAGTAAATAACGAAAATGGCAGTCAGTTGGCTGCCATTTTTTACCTCATCAGCTTGTAAATCATCTCCCGATACAAGTCTTTCTGGCTCACGTCGCTGCTGGTGTTGTATCCTTTTGATTTTAGGTCAAATTCACGCAAAACGGCGATGTTGTCGACACATTTTTTGATGTTGTAGCGGCGGGCGGCCTCGAAGTAGTCTTCGACGAAGAATGGGCTTACGCCGAGGACGCTGGCGACGTTGTTTTTGCTCTTGTCGGTGGCGTAATGCAGCTTCAGAAGCTTGCAATAATAAGCGTAAAGCATTATCACTGTGGCGATTAGCGGGTTATCCTTCGTGTTGTCGCCGAAATAATTAATGATTTGCACCGCCTTAGGGAAGTCGCCGTAACTGATGGCTTTTTGAAGTTCGAAGATATTGAAATCTTTGGAGATTCCTATGTTATATTCAACGTCGAAGTCGGTGATTTCCTTAGTGTTAGGCACCGCCACCATCAGTTTGTCAAGCTCGTTGCGCACTTTTTGCAGGTCGGTGCCGAGGTAATCCGCCAACATCTGGCACGCTTTTTGCTGTATTTTATAGTTTCGGCCGTTCAGATAGTTGACAATCCACTTGGGAATGTCACGGTCGTACAACTTCTTCGACTCAAACAAAACATAGTCTTTGTCGAGTGTTTTCGCAAACTTCAGACGTTTGTCGAGCTTCTTGTATTTGTAATTCAGGACGAGGATGGTCGTCTCGGGAATCATCTCCAGGAACGGCTCCATCGACTCGATATTTTTCACATCTTGAGCTTCTTTCACGATGATTACCAAGTAGTTACCCATCATCGGGAAGTTACGTGCCTGCGTCACGATGTCGTG
>JAEEGL014659178.1_pt1 | contig 10681 bp, 10 predicted proteins | sample 9134231 | NCBI WGS metagenome assembly JAEEGL01 (sample SAMN16246548, study PRJNA631951) | gut metagenome | biome: gut microbiome; feature: rumen; material: fiber-attached | host: Bos | place: Iran: Karaj | collected 2018-10 | reverse complement strand
CGCTTGGAAATATCTGCTGCGATAAAAATAAGCGCATTTACTGTGATGATGATAACAGGAATGATCCAAATAAGCAGCTTGGTGCTGATCTTCTTGTTTTTTTTCTTCACAGAATTTGAAGTGGATTTGGTTGTTGGTTTCTTTTCCTCGTTCTTGCTCATATTTTTTCTCTCCTGCTTATAATAGGTAAATATATACAAGACTGTCCAATAATTATAGCATTACAGGAGTGAAAATATACTGTTTTACGATATAATTTATATTATTTTAAGAATCCAAAAGCCTTTGATAATCATTCTTAAAAATGGAATATCATGTGTGCAAAATCATTATTCCGAATACGTGGAGAGAGCATCGACAGCTTTTTCCACTACCTCCTCCAGGGAACTGTCACCCTCATCAATAGTGATATCTGCATATTTCTCATATAGGGCAGTGCGCTCTTCATACAGAGTGAAAAGAGTCTGTCCCTGCCTCATGACAACACCCCTTTGCTTTGCGTGATGGAGTCTCTTTTGCAGTGTGTCAAAGCTTACCCTGAGATACACTATAGTTCCTATCTTACTGTAGTGCTCCATGGCCTCTTTTCCGTAGACCACGCTTCCTCCGGTGGCAATGACGGTATTTTGTGCTTCAATCCCTGCATTGATGCTGTTCTCGATTTCCACAAAGGCGTCGACGCCCTCCTCCTCAATTATCTTAGAGAGCCTGCGTCCCTCTTTTTCCTGGATCACTATATCCGCGTCCACAAACCTGTACCCCAGGATCTTGGCCAGGATTACACCCACCGTGCTCTTTCCTGATGTGGGCATTCCTATAAGAATGATATTGTTTTTATCGCTTAAAGGTGTCATTGTTTTTTCCTCGTTCTTTCTTCAGTATAGGTGGGATAAAATGGAGCTTTTAACCTCTCAATATAATACCACGAAAAAATCCTTTGACACCGATATTGTGTTTGTGTAGAATAATAACGCACGTTTCGTTTAGCAGGGAGGAATATTATGTCAAGAAAAGCAACAATCACGCAGAAGGACATTGTTAATGCTGCATTTAAAATAACCAAGAAGGAGGGCTTCGAGCAGATCACATCCAGGAAGCTGGCTGCCGTGGCCGGATGTTCGACCCAGCCCATATTCAGGATTTACGAGAATATGGATGAGCTCAAAATAGATGTCTACAACAAGGCTGCTGAGTATTATTCACAGTACTACGCAGATTTTTCCAAGACACATGATGTGCCCTTTGTTGACCTGGGAATGGCCTACATCGGATTCGCCCAGAAGTATCCCCATCTCTTCAGACTTTTGTTCATATCAGAGCAGGGCGGCGATAACAGGAGCATGTATGACCTTGTTAACGGTCCTGAGGAGAACGTGGTAAAAGAGATAAACAGGGCCACAGCCAATGGCGCAACCAATGCCCAGCAGCTCTTTATGCAGATGTGGATCTTCATCCACGGCGCAGGATGCATGGCTGTCACAGGCGACTATGACCTGGACGACGCCACATCCGTCAGCATGCTGGAATCTGTATACAAAGCTTTTAGTGCCTGATGAGAGGAATTGATGGGGAACTATGAAGTTTGAAGCAGACGTTGATGTAATTACCAGGATAAATGAATGCTATTCCAGGATGAGCAAGGGCAAAAAGAGCATTGCCACCTATATCTGCGACCACTATGAGCAGGCTGTTTTCATGACTGCCGCTGAACTGGGCAAGGTTGTCGGGATGAGCGAATCCACCGTGGTGAGATTTGCCATGAGCCTTGGCTATGAGGGCTACCCCGAGTTTCAGAAGTCTCTGGCAAACTGGGTCTCCGACAAGTTCGGCTCCGTGGAGAAGGTTGGGAGACGTTTCGGCAAGAGCAACGAGGGGGAGATTCTCTCCGCAATACTCAGCTCAGACATTTCCAATATAGAACATACTATCAGCAATATTGACGTGGCAGCCTTTAAGACGGCGGTTGACACCATACTGAAGGCCAAGACGGTTTACATCGTGGGACTAAGGAGCTGCAGCCCGCTGGCTGAATTTCTTCACTTTTATCTCAACATGGTCAGGGGTGACAATGTCCTCATCAAATCCACCAGCGTCAGCGAGATGTTTGAGCAGATGATAAGGATAGGAAACAGGGACTGCATCATCGGGATAAGCTTTCCCAGGTACTCCATGAGGACCTTGAAGTGCATGGAGTTTGCCAACGACAGGAACGCCAAGGTCATCACCATAACCGATTCCGTCCACTCGCCCATGAACCTCTATTCATCCTGCAACATTCTGGCAAAGAGTGAGATGGCCTCCATCGTTGATTCACTGGTGGCACCCTTAAGCGTCATCAACGCCCTGGTGGTTGCCCTATGCATGAAAAAACCTAATGAGGTCAAGGCGGGACTCAAGATGCTTGAGGAGACCTGGAACAACTACCAGGTTTATCTGAATGATGAGATAGATTTTGCCTCGGACGACATGGCTATGCACCTGTCAAACCTTGGCCTTAAGAAGACCGATGGGGACTGATTATGAAACAGATAGCAGTTATCGGCTGCGGGGCAGCCGGTATGATGGCGGCGCTGTCTGCTGCAAAGAGCGGCGGTAGCGTCACTATTTTTGAAAAAAATGAGAAGCCCGGCAAAAAGATATACATAACCGGGAAGGGCCGGTGCAATGTCACCAATGCCTGTGAGACCCGGGACTTTTTTGACAACGTCATGAGGAATCCGAGATTCCTGTACAGCGCCGTCTATTCTTATGACAATAAGGCTGTGATGGATTTCTTTGAGGAAAACGGATGCCGCCTGAAGGTGGAGAGGGGAGACCGGGTCTTTCCCGCGTCAGACCACTCCTCGGATATCATAAGGACTCTTTACAACGCGGTGAAAAGAGCCGGTGTCAGGGTGATGCTTGATACAAAAGTCATGTCGGTAGAGGCCTCCGGCGGGAGGGTGACCGGCATCACATATTCGGAGAATGACGGCTCACTTATAAGGCAGGAGTTTGATTCTGTGATAATAGCGACGGGAGGAATGTCATATCCTTCCACAGGCTCCACCGGCGACGGCTACTCTTTTGCCAGAAACCTGGGGCACAGCGTTGTAGAGCCAAGACCAAGCCTCGTTCCCTTCGAGACAAAGGAGGACTGGTGCAGACAGCTTCAGGGTCTTTCCCTCAAAAACGTCGGGCTTAAGCTCTTTATGGAAAAGAGTGATAAGAAGGGCGGGGACGATAATGCCGGGGGCAAAAAGAAAAAAAAGCCGGTCTACGACGGTTTCGGCGAGATGCTCTTTACCCACTTTGGCATAAGCGGACCGCTGGTGCTGACAGCCAGCTGCTACTATGACAGGGAAAAGAGTGGCAGGCTTCTCCTTGATCTGAAACCTGCTCTTTCGGAGGAGCAGCTGGACAGGAGAATCTTAAGGGACTTCGAGGAGGGACCCAACAGACAGTTTAAAAATTCGCTGGGAGGTCTTTTCCCATCCAGGATGATACCTGTTATGGTGGAGCTGTCCGGGATCGATCCGGAGAAGTCCGTAAATAATATAACAAGACAGGAGCGCCTTGATTTTGTAAAGCTTATCAAAAATGTCCCAATAACAATTTTGAAGACAAGGGACTTTAATGAGGCTATAATTACAAGAGGCGGCGTCAACGTAAAAGAGGTGGATCCATCAACCATGGAATCAAAACTGGTGTCGGGACTTTTCTTTGCGGGAGAGGTTCTTGACGTGGACACCGTGACCGGCGGCTTTAACCTGCAGGTGGCCTGGTCCACAGGACATTTGAGCGGGGCGTCGTCGGCGGAATAAAAAATAACAGGAGAGTAAAATGGCAAAGAGCATAGCAATTGACGGACCTGCGGGAGCAGGCAAGAGTACCATTGCAAAAAAGGTGGCAAAGAGCCTTGGCTTCATATATGTAGATACGGGAGCAATGTACAGGGCGATGGCGCTCTATATGATAAAGAACGGAATTGACGCTTCGGATAGCGACAGGATAAGTGAGACCTGCCAGAGTGCAGATATCACAATAAGGCATGAGAACGGTGAGCAGGTGGTTTACTTAAACGGCGAGAATGTAAACGGCTTCATAAGGTCCGAGGAGGTGGGCAACATGGCCTCCGCCAGCAGCGTGAACGGCGATGTCAGGAAAAAGCTTGTACAGCTTCAGCAGAAGATGGCTGAGACTACTGACGTTGTGATGGATGGCAGGGACATAGGAACCGTGGTGCTGCCGGGGGCGGATCTCAAGGTCTACCTCACAGCCAGCTCAAGGGTCAGAGCAGAGAGAAGATATAAAGAGCTGGTGGCCAAGGGTCAGGAGTGTGATCTTGAGGCCATTGAGAAGGACATCATAGACAGGGACTACCGTGACATGCACAGGGAGAATTCACCCCTCATGCAGGCCGAGGACGCTGTGCTGGTGGATTCCTCAGACATGACAATTGATGAGGTGGCAGATAAGATCCTGGAGCTGTATCGCAGTAGGAACTGATGTATTAGTGAGGCAACTTTTGACAGTCGGCTCCTGTCACCTTCAGGTGAGGGCGCTGGGATGAGATGCGGGAGTGAGCGGAAAATGGAAGTTTTATTAGCTGAGCATGCAGGATTCTGCTTCGGAGTTACCAAGGCAGTAGAGACCGTATATGACCAGGTTAAGGCAGGAAACTCGAATATTTATACATTTGGCCCCATAATCCACAATGAGACAGTGGTGGGAGACCTTGAAAAAAAAGGAGTAAAGGTCATTGAAAGCCCTGAAGAACTGGACTCCATTGCTGAGGGAACCATAGTCATACGGTCCCACGGAGTTACCAGGGAGATAATGGAAAAGCTTGAAAATACCGGACTTAAGGTGATAGACGCCACATGCCCCTTTGTGAAGAGGATTCACAGGATAGTGGCCGAGGAGAGCGGAAAGGGCAGGAGCATCATTGTGGTGGGCAGCGGCAGCCACCCTGAGGTGGAGGGGATTGTCAGCTACGCAAAGGGGCCCGTTTATGTCGTTGAGAGCCCTGAAAAGGCCGCAGAATTCGGCGGTGACAGGGCTTCTGAGTACACTGTGGTATCCCAGACAACTTTTAACAGGAATAAATTTAAAGAAACCATTGAAATCTTGAATAATTATGGTTACAATATTAATGTTGTGAATACAATATGTAATGCAACTGACGAACGCCAGTCTGAAGCGGAGACCATAGCATCTGAGGCTGATGCCATGATAGTTATCGGAGGAGCCAACAGCTCCAATTCCAGGAAACTCTACGAGATTTGTTCCCAGAAATGCATAAATACATATTTTATTCAGACTTTGGATGATCTTCATTTGGACTTACCGGAAAACGTCAGACTTGTGGGGATTACCGCCGGGGCTTCCACCCCAAAGAACATAATTGAGGAGGTTCAGAACTATGTCAGAACAAACTTTTGAACAGATGCTTAACGAATCGTTCAAAACAATTCACACGGGGGAGGTTGTAGAGGGAACTGTTATTGACGTTAAGCCTGACGAGATAATCCTTAACATTGGTTACAAGTCCGACGGTGTTTTAACCAAGAACGAATACTCTAATGACAGCAGTATTGACCTTACATCCGTGGTTAAGGTTGGTGACACAATGGACGTCAAGGTCCTTAAGACCAACGATGCAGACGGTCAGGTCATTCTTTCATACAAGAGGCTTGCACTTGACAGGGGCAACAAGAGGATTGAAGAGGCATTTAACAACAAGGAAGTTCTCACAGCCAAGGTTGTACAGGTACTTGAGGGCGGACTCACAGTAGTTGTTGACGAGGTTCGCATTTTTATCCCTGCAAGCCTTGTTTCAGACAGCTATGAGAAGGATCTCTCCAAGTATCAGGATCAGGAGATCCAGTTCGTGGTAACTGAGTACAATCCTAAGAGACGCAGATATATCGGCAACAGGAGAATGCTTGTAACTGCTGAGAAGGCAGAGGCAGCCAAGAAGCTCTTCGATACCATCAAGGCCGGTGATGTTGTTGATGGTGTTGTCAAGAACGTTACAGATTTCGGTGCATTCATCGATCTGGGCGGAGCAGACGGACTCCTTCACATCTCAGAGATGAGCTGGGGAAGAGTTGAGAGCCCCAAGAAGGCCTTCAAGATCGGCGATACAGTCAAGGTTCTCGTTAAGAGCATTGACGGCAGCAAGATCGCTCTCTCAAGGAAATTTGAGGATGAGAATCCCTGGAAGGACGCTACCAGCAAGTATGCAGTTGGCAACGTTGTAAAGGGCAAGGTTGCAAGGATGACAGACTTCGGCGCATTTGTTGAGCTGGAGCCCGGAATCGATGCACTGCTTCATGTTTCTCAGATTGCCAAGGAGCACATCGAGAAGCCTGCAGATGTTCTCAAGGTTGGCCAGGAGGTAGAGGCCAAGATCGTTGACTTCAACGAGGAGGACAAGAAGATAAGCCTTTCAATCAAGGCTATGTTCGCTCCTGAGAAGGAGGAGGCTCCTGCAGAGGAAGAGGGCGATGTTGTATCAGTTGATATTGACAAGGTTATCGCTGAGCAGGCAGAGACCGAAGAATAATTAAATAGTTGATTATAGGACCCTTGCGGTAAATACTGCAGGGGTCTTTTTTATGACGGAATCAAATGTGCACGTAATTTAATTTATACTTATTTTATTTTACATGCATAATCTTCTAATATAGAATATAATATATATTGTAACTATTCAGATTAGGAGGGATTTGTGCGCTATGGCATATGATTACGAGTGGTTCAAAAAAGGGGTTTATGACCTGACCAAGATTGACCTTAATGCTTATAAAGAGAAGCAGATGAAGAGGAGAATCGACACCCTTATTGGCAAGTATGAGGTTAAGGGGTATGACGGATTCCTTGATCTTATAAAGAAGGACAGAGAAGCCCTTGATTCCTTCGTTTCATATCTCACCATCAATGTGTCCGAGTTCTTCAGGAACAAGGAGCAGTGGGAGCTTATGGACAAGGAGATGGTGCCTGAGCTTATGAGCAAGTTCGGCAAGAACTTAAAGATATGGAGCGCAGCCTGCTCAACAGGTGACGAGCCCTATACCATTGTTATGATGCTCTCCAAGCACATTCCGCTCAACCAGATAAGCGTTCTGGCAACTGATCTGGATGCCGTTGTGCTGGCCAAGGCCAAGGCAGGCATCTATGACAAGAAGGAAGTTGCCGGTGTTCCGGATGAGTTCAAGAAAAAGTACTTCTCGCAGACTCCCGACGGCAGGATGAAGGTTGCGGATGAGATCAAGGCCTGCGTTACCTTCAAACAGGCAGATCTCTTAAGGGATCCATATCCCAAGGACTATCACCTCATTGTCTGCAGGAACGTTCTCATCTACTTTACCGAGGAAGCCAAGGACGATATTTTCAGAAAATACTTTGCTACACTTTCACCGGGAGGAATTCTCTTTATCGGAAGCACAGAGCAGATCATCAACTACAAGGATATCGGCTTTGTGAGAAAGAACTCCTTCTACTACGAGAAACCAAAAGCATAAAATAATAAACGCATTGGAGCCGGACTACAAATAGCCCGGCTCTGTTTTTGTTTCATAGGAAATTGTGCTGCCGCTCTTGCTTAATTTGGTGTAAAATAAGGAATGTAGGTGATTTCGGAAAGCGAGAATAATATGATACGTACAACTGAAGAGTTAAAAGACATAAATACCGAAGTTCTTGACAGGCTGCCTCAGATGCTTGGCTGCGATAAAAAAGAGATACTGTTTTTGGACATTGAGACGACAGGTCTTTCTCCCAGGGATTCGGCCCTGTATATGGTTGGCTTTGCCTTCTTCGATGGCGTAAGGTGGCAGGTCAAACAGCTCCTTGCTGAGAATGCATCCCAGGAGGAGGCGCTTCTTTCAGCCTTTTCAGATCTTTCAAGAGCATATAAGGTGATTGTCCACTACAACGGCGACAGGTTTGATATCCCTTTCCTGCAGGCGAGATATGAGCTTCACAAGCTCTCGGATCCCTTTGCCAGCATGAAGTCTCTGGACCTCTACAGAAAGGTGAAGGCCTACAAAAAGCAGCTGGGACTTCCTGACTGCAAGCAGAAGACCATTGAGTCATTCCTTGGAATAGAAAGGAATGACCTCTATGATGGCGGAAGGCTGATTCCCTGCTATGAGGAGTACTCCAGGACCGGGGAGCCTGAGCTGTTGGAGCTTCTTCTTTTGCACAACTATGAGGACGTGAAGGGTATGATCGATCTTCTTCCTATCCTCAAGTACGATATGTTTTTTAACATGTTCAGAAATCTTCCCAAGGTATCAGTCAGGACCGACGGGGACATCCGGGAGGTGGACTATGTCGGGGACGCTGAGGAAGGTGAGAGACTTGAACTCCCGGTCAGGGCTGTGAAGGTACAGGCCAACCAGTATAAGGATCTGGATGGAAAAGAGAAGAAGGAGGTCTACATGAAGCTTCAGCTTCCCATGGAACTTCCTGTTCCTGTCACCGGCAACGAGGACGGCTGTTACTTCAGGGCCAAGGGAAATGAGGCCGTTGTAAGGGTGCCGCTCATTGAGGCAGAGCTCAAGTACTTCTACTCAAACTACAGGGATTATTACTACCTTCCCCAGGAGGACATGGCCATACACAAGAGTCTTGCTGAATTTGTGGACAAGAACTTCAGGGAGAAGGCCAAACCTTCCAACTGCTATACCAGAAAGCAGGGTCAATATCTTGTGGAGTGGGATCTTGTCTTTTCCCCGTTCTTCAAAAGAGATTACGAGGACAGGGACCTGTTTTTCGACCTGAACGAGAACATGAAGAAGTCCAGGTTTGGCATGAGTTTGTACGCTGCTCATGTCATCGCCCACATTCTCGATATTTAGTAATTTTGTTACAAAATAAACGCTGAAAATTGATATTAATCATCTTTTTTTGCCCAAAATCTAGTATAATAGATAAGTGTGAATTCATCTCATTTTCTTTGAGATAACTTTTCTATTAATGGAGGAAGGGTAGGAAAAAATGGCTAGAGGTACATTTACGGGCGGAATCCATCCCTACGAAGGCAAAGAGCTTTCCAAGGACAAGCCCATCAAATCAGTGTTACCAAAGGGGGACTTGGTTTATCCATTATCCCAGCACATCGGTGCACCTGCCAAGCCTGTTGTTTCAGTGGGTGACCACGTTCTGACAGGACAGATGATCGCAGAGGCCGGAGGCTTTGTTTCCGCGCCTATCTACGCAACCGTCTCAGGAACCGTGAAATCCATTGAGCCCAGGAGACTGGCCACAGGTGCTATGTGCAACAGCATCATCGTGGAGAACGATGGTAATTATGACGAAGTAGAATTCAAACCGGCCAAGCCCTATGAGGAGATGACTCCCCAGGACAAGATTGATGCCGTGAGGGCAGCCGGAGTTGTAGGCATGGGAGGTGCAGGCTTCCCAACTGCTGTCAAATTTGCTCCCAAGGAGCCGGACAAGATCGATTATGTAATCGCCAACTGCTCGGAGTGTGAGCCCTATCTCACATCTGACTACAGGAGGATGATCGAGGAACCGGAGCTTCTCCTTGAGGGTCTCAAGATTGCTGTCAGCATTTTCCCTAATGCAAGGGGCATCCTCGCCATCGAGGACAATAAGCCCGATGCAATCGCCAAATTCAAGGAATTAACTAAAGATGAGGACAAGATAAGTGTCAAGCCCGTCAGGACCAAGTATCCCGAGGGTGCTGAGCGTATGCTTATTTATGCCTGCACAGGAAGAGAGATCAACTCGTCAATGCTTCCTGCTGATGTCGGATGCATCGTTGACAACGTGGATACTCTCTGCGCAGTATGCAGGGCAGTAAAAGAGGGGCGTCCCCTCATGGAGAGGATCGTCACCATCACCGGTGATGCCATCGTAGATCCCCGCAACTACAAGGTAAGGATTGGTACCAGCTACCGGGAGCTTCTGGATGACGCAGGGGGCTTTGTCACAGAGCCTGCCAAGATCATTTCAGGCGGTCCCATGATGGGCTTTGCCATCTTTGATCTTGATGTGCCCACCACCAAGACTGCATCAGCTCTCACCTGTCTCACAAAGGATGAGGTGTCAGCTCTTGAGCCGTCAGCCTGCATCAACTGTGCACGCTGTGTTGAGGTGTGTCCCGAGAGACTCATTCCCAAGAATCTTGCGGATGCGGTTGAACACAACAATGAAAAGGCATTCCTTGACATGTACGGAATGGAATGCTGTGAATGCGGATGCTGCAGCTACATTTGTCCTGCAAGGCGTCAGCTCACTCAGCTGATCAAGGGCATGAGAAAGATACAGCTGGCAAAGAGAAAGAAGTAAGGGGGATATTTAAATGAGCGATTTAAGAAGGGTGTCATCCAATCCCCACGTGAGATCCAAGACTACCACATCCAATATCATGATGTGGGTTGTCATTGCACTTCTGCCGGCAACGGGCTTTGGAATCTACAATTTCGGACTGGATGCACTTATCATAGTTTTACTTTCAGTGGGTTCAGCAGTGCTTGCTGAATTCCTATATGAAAAGGCCCTGGGTAAGCCCATTACCATAGGTGATTTCTCAGCGGCTGTGACAGGTCTTTTGCTGGCCCTTAACCTGCCCTCCACAGTGCCGTGGTGGATCCCGATACTGGGAAGTGTATTTGCCATCATCATGGTGAAGCAGCTCTTTGGCGGCCTGGGACAGAACTTCATG
>JAEEGL013249833.1_pt1 | contig 10681 bp, 9 predicted proteins | sample 9134231 | NCBI WGS metagenome assembly JAEEGL01 (sample SAMN16246548, study PRJNA631951) | gut metagenome | biome: gut microbiome; feature: rumen; material: fiber-attached | host: Bos | place: Iran: Karaj | collected 2018-10 | reverse complement strand
GTTTATTTTAAAGCAGCTAGTAAATCTGCTTTTTTCATATTTGTGTATCCTTCGATACCTTTTTCTTTAGCCATAGCTTTTAATTCAGTAACTGTTAAACTAGATAAATCTTCTTTCTTTTCTTCTTTTTTAACAGTTTCTTTCTTAACTTCAGCTTTAACTACTGGTGCTTTTCCCTTCTTAGCAATTTCTACTAATTTAGCAAAAGCTTTTGGATCATTAATAGCTAATTCAGATAACATTTTTCTGTTAATTGTTACATTAGCATTATTAAGTCCATTAATAAATTTAGAATAACTGATATCATTTTCACGACATCCAGCGTTAATTCTAACTATCCATAATTTTCTAAAATCTCTCTTTTTCTGTCTTCTATCACGGAATGCATATTTTTTAGAATGCATTAATTGTTCTTTAGCACTTTTATATAATCTATGTTTACTACCAAAGTAACCTTTTGCTTCTTTTAATACATCTTTATGATTCTGTTTTGTTACAACAGCATTTTTAACTCTTGGCATTTTACTTTCCTCCTTCTAAATTACATTACTTCTTTTAGTCTTCTTCTATCTCCACGACTAAGAGCAACTTGTTTTCTTTTCTTACGGTTTGTACCACTAGTCTTTTTACCTAAGTTGTGACGACTTCCTGGATGTCCAATAGTAACTGTTCCGCTTTTTCTTTTGTTAAATACTTTTTTTGTTCCTCTATGAGGTTTTAATTTTGGCATAATTCCACCTTCCTTATTTCTCTTTTTTTGGTGCAAGAAGTAAGAACATGTTCTTTCCTTCAAATTTAGCTTTTTGCTCAACTTCAGCAATATCACTTACACGTTCAACAAATTTGTCTAGCATTTCTTTTCCTAGTTCTGGATGAGCAAGTTGTCTTCCTTTAAATCTAACAACAACTTTAACTTTGTGACCTTTAACAAGGTAATTTGATGCATTTCTTAATTTTGTTTCAAAGTCACCAACATCAGTAACTGGAGTCATACGATATTCTTTAATTTCCATATTTGAAGCACGTTGACGTTTATTTGCTTCTTTTTGTTTCTTTTCTTTTTCGTATTTGTACTTGTTATAATCCATTATTTTACATACTGGATTCTCTCCGTTGTTGATTAAAACTAAATCAAGTCCTGCATAATTTGCGATTGTTAGAGCATCATTTATGTTCTTAGTTCCTAACTGCTCTCCATTTGGCCCTATTACCATAACTTGTGGGCACTTAATTTGTTCATTACGTAAAAGATCATTACTTTTTGCTATATGAAACACCTCCATAAAATATAAAAAGAGTACGAAATGTACTCTTATCCATGCATAAAAAATCTATTATCTTTTTTGGCATTTTACCTAAAGCTATTCGCAATCAGGTGGATATAATACATCTCTTTCCTTTTTTACGTTATTAATTATATGCATTTTTTATTAATTTGTCAACAAAAAAAGATATATTTAGTATATCTTTCTTTTAAACCAATTATTTAGCATTTTGCGCATAGTTATTATAATATTCTTCAAACATCCATTCTATTAAATCAGAAACGCCATCTCCATTAGAATCAAGTGTCATAGAATACTCAAATGCTTCAACATGATCCATTCCCCTAAGACAAGTAAACGCTTCTGGACGACCCATCCATATAAATAATTTTTCTGTTTGACAATCTTCATCAAATCCTTTGATTCTAACATTTTCATATGTTTGCTTTGAACCAATTATTCCATAACCGGGGCTAAGCGGAACAACAGTTCTAAAATAATTCTTCATGTTATCATTTATAAGAAGGGCTCCTCCACCACCCATTGAATGGCCAACTATTGCTATAGAATTAGTTGGAGAATTATACTTATCTTTTACATAACTAACCATTGCTCTTATACTCTCATATATTCTATAACTATAGCAACATTCTTTAACACTAGGAGCCTGTGGCGCAATAATTATTGCCGGAATCGGTTCAAGTTTCCAATTTGATACCATTTTTGGGAAACCACGATTTAAATAAACATCTGGCTTTCTAACTTTATCATAGGTTTCAGCAGACCCATGTAACCAAACCATAATTGGTAGCTTAATACCATTCAAATCTTTAATATCATCAGGTGCCCATATAGCGTATGATATTGTATTTTTATAATAGTTTGCTGCTGGCCCACTTCCTGGAGAATAATATTTCCACGTAAAATTATTATAATTAACACCAGCATAAATTTTACCCTTCATATCAACTTTACAATTGATAATTCTACTTTTATTGAAAGTATCCACTAATTTTACCTTTGGTTCTACTGGATATTCATTATATACATATGTTGCTTCTTTTTGCGTAGTTAATAACTTATTGTTATGGTATATATCATATTGTTTTATATAATCCGGTTCTTCTGGTGTTATCTTCATCGTTGATTTTCCTTTTTCATATGTTACTACACATGTTCCCTTTGGTGGATCTGTATTTATATTACTAATCTTAACACTATATACTTCACTATTATTGTTTGTATCATAAATTATAAAATCATATGTGCCATTCTTATACACTGTATATGTTAACTCATTACCCTCTTTTTTACTGTTGTCTGGAAGAATACTATATTTATAACCGCTACCATTAATTACTACTTTCATTGTTACACTTTTTTTAGTTATTGTATTTGGATCTATAGTATGAGTTATATTCAAACTTATATCACTTTCATTTACAATTATCGTTCTATCAGCAGTTACAGTTTTACCTCTTGAATTAGTTACACTATATGTTAACTTATATGTTCCTACTTCATTAACATTTACCTTTCCCTTAACTACCACTTTATCTGTTATATTGCCATCTCTTTCATCCAAAACATTATAACCCTGATCTTTATATACACTACCTTTGGGAATTGTTCTTGCCTTATCACCATATAATGTTAAAACAGGATAACTCCCCTCTATTTCATCAGCAAGTACTATCCTTTTCAATTCACCAAGATATTTACCATTTTCATTTAAATAATATGTTACAATGTTTATTCCATTATCTATGTCATCACCTTTAATAGTTACTTCATACTTGCTTTCTATTCCTTCTTCTTGATAACTACTCTGGTGCACTATTAAAGGATTTGAACCTTTTAGCATTCCATATTCCTTGTTATTTTCATTTTTTTCTAGTATTTCTTCTATCGGATTAGATACATAACTATCGCATAATAAATATGGATAATAAGTATCATCACTTTTATATACTCCACTTAAAGAATCGCATTTTAATTCATCGTCTATTTTAATATTTAAGTTATTAAGTGACACATAATAATTATCTTTAATATTGTTGTTTTTGATATAATTTTGGGCATTTATTATCATTATTCTTTCTATATCTTTATATTTTCCGTTAGTTGAAGTTTTACCTCTTGTTGCTAAAATAACAATTAAAGTCAAAATAAAACACACTAAAAGAATAATAATAAGCCTATACTTATACCATATTTCCTTTAATGCATCAACAAAACCTATTTTTTTGTTATTATTATATTCCATATCATCTACCTATTTTATTATATCATCACTAATAAAAAAAGTATATAAGTGCTTATATACTTTTTAATACTTAATTTTAATTACTTAACTCCCGTCAAATCAGTTATACATCCAACTTTAGCATTAGGATATTTTTTGGAATATTTTTTAATCAAGTCATCCATTGTCGCACCTTGTTGTGCTAATTTTAATGCAATATCCGGATACATCGTATTATCCGTATCATTATAACACGCTGGTGCTCCGGATGAACACAAATGGTATCCTACTGGAGCTAATTTATTATCCTCAGTCATTAGAACAAGCCCTGCTGTTTCTTCTATTAAACCCTTAATAAATTCAAAATGATTTTCTTTAATTGGCGGATGCCACATACTAGTATTATGAGTTCCCGTTGCACTTGTTGCATATGATGCTGGCCAAATAGGACTAGATGTCACACTAGAAGGAACATAATAAGTTTGCTGACCAACTGATTTAGTTCCAGGGAAAGTTGTTACCCTATTAGCACATTTATCAGCAGTATAGTATGGTTTACCTCCATTATAACTCGCTCTATCTATTGAAAACTGCATACACGAATTAAACATAGCTTGTGTTTGTTCACGATAACATCCTTTTTCATAATCACACCAATTTTGATCAGATGAACATGTTTTTAGTTTCAAATGATGAGGACTACTTTTATATCCCCCACGGGAAAGTGTATATGTTCTTGCAAATATTATAAAGGCCTTAAGGAACTCTGTATTCATTCCTGGAGGAGCCCCTTCCTCACCATATACTGTACCAATCATATAATCTTCAAGGTCTATATTGCTCCTTATTATTTGATTTAAAAAGCATGTTGTTACATCAACGCTAATATCAGGATCTTTGCAATTTTTACCAACAATTATAGAATGTGATTGAACCTCACAAGTAGTACTACCAACATTTCCTGCAGCATCTTTAGCCTTTACTTCAACACTTTCAGCCTTGCCATTATAAGAATAAGTTTCCTTAGTGCTCTTATTAGATTTGCCATCAACCACATATTCATATTCGTTTATAGAATTGGTATCCTTAGCAATTATTTTAATGTTTGTAGACCCTTTTTCATAATCGGCTGTACAAGTAACTGAAGGTGGTGTTGTATCAATATTTTTGACTGTAACACTATAGGCTTCGCTATTATTATTGATATCATAAATAACAAAATCATAGGTATCACTCTTTGATACGGTATAACTAGCTTCGCTAGTTGTTACCTCTGTACCATCAGGTAACTCTACGCTCTTAAATCCATCTCCATTAACTTTGATATCAATTGTTACTTGCTTATTAGTAAGTTCTTTAGGACTAATAGAATGAGTAACTTTCAAATCTATTTCACTTCTATTAACTATTATTGTCCTCTCATCAGTTACTGTCTTACCTTTACTATTAGTAACACTATATGAAACTTTATATGTCCCAACTTTTGATGTATCTACATTACCTTCTACAATAACAGAACTAGTTATGTCACCATCTTCTTCATCGTGTGCCTTATATCCTGTTTCTTTGTAAGTACTACCTTGGAGAATAGTTCTTGTTTTATTACCTAAAAGTTCTAATGTTGGATATTTGATTTGTTCATTTTCTACTATTACTATTCTTTTTAAAGATGTAACGTTCTTACCATTACTATTAATATAGTACGTTACAAAATTTAATCCATTATCTATATCAACATCTTTAATATTAACTTGATACTTATCATCTTTTTTAACACCTTTTTCCTGATAAGTAGTTTGATTTACTATATATGGGTTTTTACCAAGTAAAATAGCATATTCTTTACTTTTTTCATTTTCGTCAACCACATCTTGTACTGGCTTTGAAACATATTTATCGCAAATAAGATATGGATAATAACTATCTCCGTCTTTATAAACGCCACTTAGTGCTTCGCAATTCAAATTGTCATCAATCTTGATATTTAAATTATTTAATGATATATACTCTTGTTTCTCAACCTTATTATTTTTCGCATAATTTTGAGCATTTATTATCATTATTCTCTCTATATCTTTATACTTTCCTGATGACATTTTAGAATCTTGCGTTGGTAAAAGGGTTAATATTGCGACGATAAATCCAATAATAAATATTACTCCAAACAAAATTATGTAATTTTTATATTTGTAATAAAAGTCCATTATTTTATCTTTTCGAGTAAGCCCATTAAAATCCTTGTATTCTTCTTTTTCGTTCATCTAATCACCGCTTTCTTAATTAGGCAGCCTTGTTAATGTTACATTTTTGCCATCAGATGTAACCAAAATACTTTTATTAGTATCACTACCAGTTGCATATACTTGCGCACCTATCTTATTAATTCTTGGTTTAGTCTCAGCATTTAATGCAGTTGCACTACTATTTGGTATAATTACATACTTCGGAGATGTTATATTTAAAAAGTTTTGACTAAGAGCATGTTGACCATGATGTGGATATTTAAGTACATCCACTTTTAACATACTAGGATCATAATTATTTAGAATATCTTTTTCTTGGATACCATCACCTGAAAAATAAAATCTTGTATTACCATATTTTAGTATCATATTCATCGAATTGACATTTGCAACATATGCACTTTCTGATTTGGTCTTTTTATTAATTGGGCTTAAAATATCAAAAGTTAGATTGCCTATTTTTACATTAGTAGATCCAGGAGCAAGTATAGTAATTGGAATATTGTGACTTTCAAGTGCTTGTACCACTGTTGTAGGATCAGAATTGTCACTAGGTCCACAAGTTTTTCTTGAGATACAATCTCTTGGATCATCTCCATAATATGCATGCTTTACTTCAATGTTATTAATCAAATATTTTTGGCCCCAAATATGATTATCATGTAAATGCGAACCAACTATAGCGTCTATTTTAGTAACCCCAATAGATTTCATAAATTCTAAAGCTTTTTTGGCGTTACTTTCATAACCACTATCTATAAATATAACTGTATTATTTCCCATAATCAAATGTCCATCATAACGACCTAAGCCAAGATAATAAATTTTTAAAATTCCACTATCTGTAACATTGCAATTAAAAGTTGCTTTAATATCATTGTTACCTGTTGCTCGAACTTTTACATCATCATAATTTCCATCTATAAGAACTTCCGTGTCTGTAGTTTTTAAAATTACATCGCTCTTATTTAAAATTTCATAGTTTTTAATCCCGGTGGTTGCAGATGCTTTAATACTAACTTTAAGCTTATCGTTGTCATAAGCTAAAGTACAACTTCCTTTTGGAGGTGTGTTATCAATATTAGATACTTTAACACTATATACTTCACTATTATCGTTTGTATCATAAACAATAAAATCATAAGTGCCATTTTTATAAACTGTATAATTAACTTCACTGCTTTTGCTCTCGCTATTATCTGGTAAAACTGTATATTTATACCCATTACCACTTATACTAACAGTCATTGTAACACTCTTAGTTGCAATAGTAGATGGATCTAATTTATGACTCATTACTAAATCAATATTACTGCTTTCATTTACAACTACAGTTCTTTCAACGCTAGCTGTTCTACCCCTAGAATTAGTAACAGAATAAGTAAGCTTATAAGTACCCGGCTCACTTGTATTTACACTCCCTGTTACCTTTACCTTATCTGTTATATTCCCATCTTTCTCATCTATTGCTTTATATCCTTGATCGCTATAAATACTTCCCTTTGGTATAGTTCTAGTTTTATCTCCTAAAAGAGTTAAAACAGGTACTCCGCCAACAATATCTTCGGCAATTACTATTCGCTTTAATTCACCAATGTTTTTACCATTATCGTTGATGTAATAAGTGACTATGTTTAGTCCATTATCAATATCATCACCCTTAATATTTACTTGATAATCGCTCTTTTTTAGCCCTTCTTCTAGATAAGAAGTTTCACTAACAAAATAAGGATTACTTCCCTTTAATTCACCATAATTTTTATTCTTAGAATTTTCTTCCAAAATATCTTGTACAGCTCTAGAATTATAATCATTGCAAATAAGATATGGATAATAATTATCACCTTGTTTATAAACACCACTTAGAAAATTACATTTTAATTTTTCATCAATTTTTATATTCAAATTATTAAGCGATACATAATAATTTCCTTTAACATCGTTATTTTTAATATAATTCTGAGCATTTATTACCATGATTCTTTCAATATCACTATACTTTGTTAAATTAGTTGAGGGTTTTTTTAAGGCAACTATAAGTACTAACACTAAAACTAAAACAAAGCATGCTAAAACAATAAGGTGTTTTTTATATTTGAATAAAATATCTTTTATCTTATTGCTAGTACTGTGATTTAAATTATCATAGTTTATATTCTCATACATATCATTCACCTATTTTATTATAACATCTTTATAAAAAAAAAGACATATTAATATATCTTTCTTTCAATCAAATCAATTGTCCTTTTAGGATCATCAGTTATTCTATCATATAATTTTTTGTGTTTTCTTAACTCTTGTATTAATTGTATTTCTTCATTTGCCATAGTTACAGGATAATTTTTATCACCTTCTGCTATAACATATTGATCATTTCCAATTAAATAATCTATTGAAACATTTAGAACCTTAGACATTTCTATTAAGTTTTCTGTACTAGGAAATTTAATTCCTTTTTCCCAGTTACAGATACTTACCTTGGTAACACCAATCATTTCGCCTAACTGTTCTTGGGTCAAATCAAGTTCTGATCTTCTTAGTTTTATTTTTTTACCAATCATAAGATCACCTCTTATTGATTACATTATAAAGAAGAGGTGTCGAGATTTGGCTTAAATTAGCCTATTGTTAACTTTTATAAAAATAAAAAGCAGATTATTCATCTGCTTCTTACCTACCATGACGCATATGTTCTTCAGGGGTTAAACCTTCGACAATAAATCCCTTTTGGATCAGTTCATCTCGTTTAGGCGTATTTCCTAATTTTCCCCAACTTGCCAAATCATCTCCAAGTGTTGGATTATTAATTTTATCTTGGAAACTTTTACTAGTCATCGAAATTGAACCATGTCTGATAGCTTCCATATATTCAGGATTTTGTAATCTATCAAAAATAGTTATTTCATCCCAAGAAAAAGCCCCTACTAATAATCCCTCTCTAGTTTTAAAATCTTCAACATCTTTTATGCCAACAGATTTAATGTAATCATATGCCTCTTTCAAACGCTCACTATAATTCTCATTTTGTGACATAACACTATATGTTTCAACATCTCTAACTACTGTCATTGGTTTAATTTCCATAAATTCACCTTCCTCAATTATAATTATATCATAGATAATAAAAATAAAAAATTTTATTTAAATAAAAGCAGATTATTCATCTGCTTCAGCTTTTCTACTAGATAAAAAAGTTACTTTTTCAGCAATTACTTCAGTTACATATTTAGTCTCATCATCTTTTGTATAATTGCTTACTTCTATTCTTCCTTTAACTCCAACTACATCGCCTTTTTTGCAGTATTCCGTTGTGTTTTCAGCGATGCCACTCCATAACCTACAAGAAATAAAATCTGTATCATATTCACCATTGATGTTTTTATAGCTTCTAGGAACTGCCAAAGTTATTCTTGTTGTTTTCTTTCCATTTTCCGTTTCTTTTAATTCGGGATCTTTTACAAGTCTTCCAACCAAAACCACCTGATTAAGCATATTATCCTCCTTTCAAATATCATAATAATTGATAAAAAAAGAGGCGTCAAAAGGCCAAAAATAAGATTTGAAAACAAAAAGTTATATAAAAGCAAAAAACTATCAAAAGAAAAAAAGCCTTTAATAAAAGACTTTTTTCTTTTTTATAAAATCATAAGTTTTTTTATAAACTTTGTTTTAATAATTGATTTAATTCAACTGCATATTCCATTGGAAGTTCAGCTTTAAATTTTTCAACAAATCCCAAAATAATTAATTCGATTGCTTTTTCCTCTGGTATTCCTCTATTCATAAGATAAAATAACACTTCATCACTTATCTTAGATATAGTAGCCTCATGTTCGATATTACTTGTGTCATTATTACAGATATTAACTGGGTAAGTATCACTTTTAGATATCTTATCAAGAATTAAACTATCGCACTTTATCATAGCTTCACTATTAGTTGCTGATTCTCCTATCAACACCTTACCACGATAAGTAGCATTTCCACCCTTACTACTAATACTTTTAGAAATGATATTACTTTTTGTATTTTTACCCATATGTATCATCTTTGCACCGCTATCAATAATTTGTTTATCAGTAGCTACACCAATTGTAATACAAGTTCCTTTAGAATTATCTCCTTTTAGTATAGAGCAAGGATATTTCATCGTAATACCTGATCCTATATTACCATCTATCCATTCCATCGTACCATTTTCTTCAACCAATGCTCTTTTAGTAACTAGATTTAAAACATTATGAGCCCAGTTTTGAATTGTAGAATAACGACAAGTACTATTTTTACCAACATATATTTCTACAACTGCTGCATGTAAATTAGATTCACTATACTCTTTAGCAGTACACCCCTCAATATAATGAAGACTACTATTATCATCCACAATAATCAAAGTTCTTTCAAACTGACCAAGCTCTTTACTACTTATTCTAAAATAGCTTTGAAGTGGACGATCCAGATGAGTATTTTTAGGAATATAAATAAAACTTCCGCCAGAGAAAACTGCCCCATTTAACGCTGTAAATTTATTCTCACCAGTGGCAACAATCTTCGAAAAATACTTTTTAACTAGTTCAGGATATTTATCCATAGCATCTTCAATTGATGTGAAGATAACATTTTTTTCTTTCAATTCCTCTATCATATTATGATAGATTACTTCACTTTCATATTGGACACCAATGCCATCCATCTTAGATTCACTTTCAATAACTCCTAAACTATTAAATTCATCTCTTACGGCACATCCAATATTACCCCAAGAATTATTAATTTTATTAATATCTGATTTGTAATAAACAACATTATCAAAATCAAGATTAATTTCTGGGCCAAAATGTGGCATACCTAGTTTTTCAAAAGTCTTAAATGATTGTACTCTAAAATCACGAATCCAAGATGATTCATGTTTTAGATTTGATATT
>JAEEGL012879228.1_pt1 | contig 10681 bp, 16 predicted proteins | sample 9134231 | NCBI WGS metagenome assembly JAEEGL01 (sample SAMN16246548, study PRJNA631951) | gut metagenome | biome: gut microbiome; feature: rumen; material: fiber-attached | host: Bos | place: Iran: Karaj | collected 2018-10 | reverse complement strand
TTTAGAAACGGCAGGAGAAGAATATAAAGAATTATTAGCTAGACTAACAAATTTAATGGAAGAAATCACTAGAGGAGATATCCAAGGGGATGTAGCAGATGATCTTCTAGAAAAATTTAGAGCAAAAGAAGACGATTTTAAAAAACTACAACAAGTTATTGATGACGTTGAAGAAAAAGTTGGAGTTAAAGGAAAAGACTTCACTTCAATGATCGAAGGATTAAAAGAAATAGCTAAGTAGGAAAGGTAGGTAATAATTATATGAATATAACAGTACAATCAGAGGCAGCTTTAGAAGATGTAAAAAGAATTGAAGAGATAATTACATCAATTGATAGATGTATGAAAGAATTAGATACTACAATAGATAAGAATATTCCACAAAGAGTTGAAACACAATGGTCAACAAACTTTAAAGAAGCATGGAAAGCATATTATGGAGATAGTATTCAAAATGCTATGGAAAATATGAGATTAAGTGCTATCAATCTTCAAAATGCAGTAGATGCAGCTTTAGAATATAATAAATAGTGTAAAGGCACCTTAATAGGTGTTTTTTTGTGTAATAATATATGTTATAATTAACTAAGATAATAATACTAAAAGGAGTGATTACAATGGGAGAAGTAATTAATGTTGAAGACTTTGACTATTACTTAGAAAATGATGAATTTATAAAATCAAGATTAAACCTAGCTTGTAACGATTTTAGTGATTTATTATCTAATGTTTCAACACTAGAATATAATACTTCTATTATTGGAGATAAACTAAGTGGGTATGGAATAGAGAATTTACAAAATTTAGTTGATACAGCAACTGAATTAAAAGAATATACAGATATAGCAGTTACTTATTTAGGAGAACAAGCATTAAAAATATTTGGAGCATTACCAAAATTTGAAGCAGAAATAATTAGATTGAATAGAGATGGTTCCTATGATATGGGAATGTTTGATCCAAATATTGATTTAGAAGAACAGTCAGCTGAGTGGATAGCAGAAGGATTAAAAGAACTAAAAGATAAGAATGCTATTTTTGGTGGTATTGGATTTATAATTAATTATGCATTTAATGGATCTCATAACAAAAGTTTAGAAGATTACTTATGTTCAGGTTATGATGGAGTTTCTAATTATATGTTAAGTAAAATACAATCGTGGCTTGAAAGTACTGGTCTAAAGGATGTGTCACAGTTTTGGGTAAATGCATCTATTGGATCTGTTGCAGTTGCGATTGGAGTAACTTTAAGAGATTTATTATCAGATGAAGGAGATTGGACAAATTTAGATACTGAAAGATTATTATTTGATATTGCAAGTGCAGTTGGTAATACTATGACTGCAACTGCTGTAACTGCTGGTTTTTCATCTATTTTGGGTGAAACGTTAGGAGCAGCAGCTGGACCAATTGGTGTAGTTGTTGGTGCTATAGCTGGTTATTTTGTAGGTTATGGAATTGATTGTTTAGCTGCAGAGATAACTGGTGATGTAGCAATTGATAAATTTGTTGTAATAGAAAATCAAGATGGAACCGAAGAAGTAAAAGCATGGTCAGAAGAATTAGTTGACGAATTAAATAATAATCAAATCAAATATGGAGTATACGAAGTTCCAAGAAATGGTAATGGAGAAAATGGTACTTTTGACGTATTATTAGAAAGAGCAGAAAAAGAACATGATAAGTCTAATGATGTATATACTCTTCCTGATGGATCTGTTTGGTCATATAGAAACTATAAAGAAGCTTTATATTCTATATTATCAAACGATGGATTAGAAACAGCTTTAACAAGAAATGGAACGTATAATCGTCAAATGTCTGCAGAATATGGATGCTCTTACGAACAATTATTTAATTCTAGATTTAATAGTTTGTTAAGTAAAGAATATAATAGTAGAGATGAATTTATGAAGGATTATTATGAATTGTTTTATAGAAATCCATACCAAAACTACAATGCGGAATTATCAGAAGGTGTATATGAAGACGGGGGAAGTGCTAAGTTTTTAAGTTCAGTTTTTAAATATAATGTTTTAGAACAATATGAATTTGATCCTTGGGAATATTATTTATATAGAACAACTGGGTCTATTATTTAATTATTATAGGGGTGTAAAAATGACAAAAAAGGAACAATTAGAATTAAAGTATGCAAGATTGAGAGATGCAAAAATGATGATTGCACAAATGGTTAGAATATGCCTTCAAAACGAGAATGTTTTTGAGTGCATTAAGACTTCTATAAAATCTGTCCAAGAAATAGGAGAAAGTGATCTTTTAGAGATACCTGGCTACAATGAATTATTAGAGCTTCCCTTATTATCTACATCAGGAGAAAACAGCCAAATATATAAAACATTAGTTGAAGATAATAGTAGAATGCTTGGATATATAAAATCAGTTGGAAGCACATTAGATTATGAAATGTCTAGAACTGCTAGAGAAATTGATAATTGTGAAGAATAAAGGGATGACATAGTGGTAGATTTATTGCCAATCGGAAGTATAGTTAAATTAAAAGATAACAAAATAAGAATGATAATGGGATATTTGCCAATTTCTACAGATAATAAAATATATGATTATTTATGTTGTAATTACTTAAGAGGATTTAGAAAAAAGAAAGAAGAATTAGAAGAAAATCTAGATTATTTTTATGCTAATAAAGAAGATATAGATTCTATTCTTTATATTGGATACGATGATTTCAATTTTACTCTTTATAAAAAAGTAGTAAAAGTAGATAAAGAAAGCTACTTAGAATCTAATAAGAAAGCAAGTGATAATAATGGATAATAATTTATTACCTGTAGGAACAATTGTTACATTAGTTGGAAAAGAAGGAGACTATATGATAACAGGAAAAAGCTTAAAAATAGATGGAGAATTCTATCATTATTCATTTTTAAAATATCCTGAAGGATATAATAAAAAAGCAACATTTTTATATTTAAATGATGATGCTATAGAAAAAGTAATTCATTTAGGAAATATAAATTATAGAAATTAAAATAGTTGTTTATAATAAGTATTAATGATATATTATTAATAGATAAAATAAGGGAGGGTATAATGGAAGATTTATTACCTGTTGGAAGTATTGTTGAATTAAAAGACAATAAAAGAATGATGATAATTGGTTATTTACCAAGCAAACCAAATGATAAAGATCTTTATGATTATGTTTGCTGTAACTCAAAAATTGGTATAAGAAGACCAAAAGAAGAACTAGAAGAGAATAAAGACTACTTTTTTGTTAATCAAGAAGATATACAAACAGTATTGTATATTGGATGCCAAGATAGTGAATTTGAAGTATATAAAATGATTAATAAGAAAACAAAAGAGAAACTTTTAGAAGCAAAAAATGAAAACAAAGAATTTACGAATGAAGAATTAGAAAAAATGTACTCTGATATTTTTGAAAATTTATATAAAGAATTAAATGAAAAGATAAAAGAAGCTAAAAAGGCAAAAGAAAAAGAGGAGAATAAAAATGAAGAATAAGTTATTACCAATAGGTAGCATTGTAACTGTAGGTGGACAAGATTTAATGATTTGTGCATATTTTCAAAAAGGTGCTAAAGTAAATGATCAAGAATTCGATTATGCTTGTTGTTTATATCCTGTAGGAATGGGACCTGAAGCTATGCTTATTAAAAAAGAACAAATTGAGAAGATTAAATTTGTTGGATTTCAAGATCAAAGATTTGTTGAGCTAAAAAAGAAATTAGGTGAGTAATATGGATAGAAAAATCTTACCTTTAGGAACAGTAGTAAGAGTTAAAGACAAAAAAGAAAGATATGTAATCGTAGGAAGACATGTTAAAAATAATAATACTAATTATGATTATGCATGTTTAATATATCCATATGGATATTATGATTTTGCTGAATTCTTATATATAAATGATGATCAGGTAACATCAATGTATTATTTGGGAGACATTAATTATTAATAAAGGAGAATAAAATGATAGAAGTAGGAGATGTAATCGAAATAGGTGGAAAAGAAGCAACCGTATGTTATACAACTGTATATAATAATCAAAAATATATGTGTGTAGCATTTGAAGAAGAACAATTAAGATATGATGTATATGCCTATAAAGATGATGAAGGAAAACTTTTAGTTTCAAAAGTAACTGATGAGGAAGAAATGACTCCTGTACTAGGTATCTTCTTAAAAGAAGGACTTGATGAATATGGACTTCCAGAAGAGCTACAAGAAGTATTTAATAATATGGATACTACAAACACTCAATAAGAGTGTTTTTTTGTAAACTTTTGAATATAATCATATAGTTTAATTGTTAATTAGAAGATATAATGATATTATAATTATGTAATAATATATGCAATATAGAAAGGAGAATCCTTATGAGAGAAAGAAGTGAAGATCATGTAACTGATGGTGGTATTCATATATCTGATTGGGAACAATTTTTAATAACTAATGAGTATTTAATGGATTGTTTTAATAATCTAGCTTCTGCTTGTAATGACATCATAGCGAATGTAAATACAATAGTTAATAATTTAGATTCTGATAAGTTAAGTTCTTCACTTGGTGGATTGCCTTCTGAATATAAACCGGTATCTCCTGATTTTGATTGTATAAGACAATTAAATAATTACACAATAGAAATGGGAGATTATCTTACTGATCGTACATATAAATTTGTAGCGTTAAAGTATGCTACTGAACATAATTTACTACAGTATAATACTAATGGAGGAAAAGCTTATTTAATAGATATTAATGAAATAATGATAGATCAAGCTTCAATTATTGCAGATGCATTAAAGAAAACAAAAAGATTTGCTGCTATAGGATTTTTATTAGGATATGGAACTAACCAGTTAAAAAAAGGTTATGAATATGATGTGCTTTCAAAATGGGGTGGAAGTGGAGCAGCATATTTTGTTAGAGGAGTAAAAGGTATAATTCAAGGGCATTTTGATGCAATAGGTGAAGGTCTTTCTCCAAGCTATATGTTTTGGGTTAATACTTCAGTTGGATCAGTAATAGCAGGTGCCTGTGCTTACTATGATGCTTGGAAAAACGATGAAGGAGAATGGACAAGAAAAGATGATTTAAAAGCATGGTGGGATGCAAGTGGAGCTACTTTATCCTATGTAGGAGCCGCAGTTGTAGGTGAATGTATAGGTGGCCCTTTGGGTGCTTTAGCAGCAGGAGGAACTGCATTTCTTTTCAATCTTGCTTGGGATGCATTAAAGGGTGTTGTACTTGGACCAGATGTATGCCATACTTTTACAAGTGAAGATGGAATTGTTTATGAAGTCCCTGGTAGGGGAACCGACTGGGAAATTGAAGTTGATGTTTTAACTGAAAGATTGAATGAGTATTGGCATCCAGATAAAGAATATATTTCTTATAGAACCGGGCATCATTATACAGAAGATATATATAAACAAAATATGTATGGAGGAACAGAATTATTTGAACGCGAGTTTTTGGATACAGATCAAGAATATGATGTTTATTTAGCAAGATTTAAAGGACACTTTATTGAATTGTTCAATCCAAGATTCACAAATTTTAGTAGTAGAGAAGAGTTTTATGAAGCTTTTAATAGAGAAATGGATTGGGATAGTCATACTAACCCTGGAGTAACTGATGGTGAATATAATCCTAATTGGGACTCTCCTCATAGAGAAGCAATCTATGATGCATATTATGATATGCATGAAGTTTTAGGATTTGATGCTTGGGAATATTATAATTACTTAAAGACAGGATCTTATAAATGTGATTAAAATGGAGGGATAAAATGTTAGAATATCCAAGAGACTATGAAGAAGCAAAAGTTATTATAAAAAATAGTGTTAATGGACCAGTAAGTAAACATTATAAAAAGCTTAATTTACTTAGATCATCATTAATTACTCTTTTAGGAATAGGAGCTGCTGCAACAATTGGAATAATAAAAAAAGATATAGCATTCTTTGGCGTTTCATTACCTTTATTTGCAGGTATAAGCTTGGCTTCCTTATATCCGATATTTTTTAGAAAAAAAGTAGATCGTGCTATTAAAAATGGTACTTATTTTGATGGTAAAAGTGAAGAAGAAATAATGAATATAGCAAGAGCGCATGTAGCAGAATATAATAAACTACAGGGAAAAGTAAAATAAAGAAAGAGATGATAAAATGACTCAAGAAGAAAAAGAAGCAATGCTTCATAGATATGAAGGATACTTTGCTAAGCTAAGAGATTACTTAGTTGTGGTTGTTCAATTAAAAGCAATTTGTGATAATACTGAGTATACTTTATCTTGTCTTAATTCAATTTATGAAGATATTGAAGCAAGTCTTCAAGAAAATGAAATACCTGGATATACTAATTTTGATATAAGAGAAATTAGTAATGATGGAGATTATAATGCAAGACTAAAACAAAAAAACGAACAATGTAGTGCGTCTATTTCATATGTAATTAATGATGTAGATTCAAAACTAACAAAACTATCGAAGGTAATAGCAAACTTAACTGCAAATCCATTAGATTAATAAAGAGTCAAATATGACTCTTTTTTCATTATTGCAATTTACTTTTATTTTTGTTTTAATTTAATTATAGGGTAGAGGTAAGAATATGACAGGTAATATAGATAAAATTGATTTTGGATTAGAAGAAATACAAAAAGTTGAGAATGGGAAACTATTTAAAGTATCTATTAAAGTCCCTGATAATTTAGGATTTATTGATGATGTTAATTTAGTAATAGAAACAACAATGTCAAAAGAGAATTTTCCCTTAAAGTTTATTTCTCACAATCATGAAGACGGATTTGTTTATTTTACTAGTGATATATTTTTGCCAACTAAAGCACTTTATCATTATTATTTTACTTTTACTGCAAACAAGAAAATGACTTATTTTAAAAGAGAGGGAGAAGTTGTTGATAGGGATCCTTTTCAAGGAGAAAAATGGAAATTAGCAGTTAATTTTGAAGTTCCAAGTTGGGCTAAAGGTAAAATAATGTATCATATTTTTGTCGATAGATTTAATAGAGGTAGTAAAGAAGCTCCTCCTGTTATGCCTAATAGAACAATCTATGCATCTTTTAATGATGAAATGATAGTAGGACCTAATAAAGATGGCATCTGGAATGCTGACTTTTATGGAGGAGATCTTTTAGGAATAATTGAAAAACTAGATTATATAAATTCTTTAGGAGTAAGTATTATTTATTTAAGTCCAGTTGTATGGAGTCAGTCTAATCATAGATATGATGCAGCTGATTACAAAAAAGTAGATCCATATGCTGGTACAAATGAAGACTTAAAATTATTATGTGAAAAAGCTCATGAAAAAGGAATGAAAATAGTTTTAGATGCTGTTTTTAATCATACAGGTAATGATAGTAAATACTATAATGAATTTGGAACTTTTGATACTCTTGGAGCATATCAAAGCAAATCTTCACCATATTATAAATTCTATAGAACAATAGATGATGGATACTATCCACGTTGGAGTTTTGCTAAAAAGTTTCCTAAACTAGATGAAAAAAATAAAAAATGGAATTTTTATATTTATGATGCTAAAGGAATAATAGACTTGTGGTATCGTTTTGATAAAGAAAACAAAACTGAAAGACTAGAAGATTATCTAGCTGAAGAAGTAAAAAACTGGGGATTAGATTTCTTTAATAATCGATTGAATTTAGATAGTAATCAAATTAAATATGAAAATAATAAATTCTATTATTTATATAATGGTAAATATATTCCTATATCTAATAGAATGATATATGTTTTATTTAGCTTAAAAGATGGAATAGATTCTCTTGATAAAGAAGAATTAGAAGTAAAAGATGTTATTAATTATGTATTCTTAGACTCTTTATTAACTTTTTATAAAACTTCTAATGGAGATAAATTATCTTTAGTTTTTGATGAATTTAAGAGTTTTTATCCAGCTAAAACTCTAGAACATATTATTGAATATATTAATAGTAACGATATAACAAAAGTAGTTACTGAAATGACTAAAGAAAAGGTAAATGAAGATAGTAATAGATCTTATAATAAATATCTAAATAATCCTAAAGATCGTTTTTCATATTGGTGGGGAATGGGAAACTTACCAGAGTGCAATGGTTATTCAAAAGAATGGCAACAATATATTTATGGAGAAAATGGTGTTATAGATAAATGGTTCTCTCTTGGTATAGATGGCTTAAGACTTGATGTAGCAGATGACTTAACTGATGAATTTATTGAAGGTATTAGAAGTGCTGTTAAAAGAAATAAAGAAGATGGTTTTATCCTTGGAGAAGTTTGGAAGAATCCTATGTATATGAAAAGAGGCTATCTTGAATCAGGAAAAGGAATGGATTCTGTTATGAATTATTCTTTAGTGAATGCTCTTATTAAATATTATAAATATGGTAATTATGAAATACTAAGAGATAAAATTAATGAACTTAAATATGATTATCCTGATGAAGTAGCATTTGTACTTATGAATTTTACTTCTACTCATGATATTTCTAGAGCAATAAACATATTTGGAACTGATGAGTTTATTAATGATGATAAACATTGGGCATGGGATTTAAAAAAAGAAAATCGAGACTATGAAAAACGTTATGAAATAACTAAAGAACAATATCAAAAAGGTAAAGATTTACTTGAACTATATGCATTTACTTTAACTTTCTTCCCAGGTATCTTATCAATATTTTATGGTGATGAAGTAGGTCTTCCTGGACTTGGAAATATTGTTAATAGAAAACCATTTCCTAAAAAGAAAGATGAAGAGTTATTGAAGTTTTTTAGATGGATAGGAAATATTAGAAAAAATGAACATTTCCTTGAAGAAGCAGGTTTAGAAGTAGTTGATTTAAATGATAAAATATTTATTTTTGAAAGAAAGAAAGATAATAATAAAGCACTTATTGCAGTTAATAGAACTAGTGATAGTCAAAAACTTTTAATACCAAGTGAATACGAAAGAGAAAATGTGGCATATACTTTAAAAAAATCTTTAAAAAAAGAATTAACTCCATATGGAGGAGTTGTTTTAAAAAGAAAAAATATGTGATATAATGATTAGTGTAGAGGTGGTTTTATGAAACTAGTAGAAAAGAAATGTCCTAATTGTGGGGCTGGTTTATCATTTAATACAGGTGATAAAGAAGTAACTTGTAAATATTGTAATGCTGTTTTTGATATAGAACATGATATATCAGATTTAATTGATAAAGAAAAAATAGCTAATATGGCTAATAATCTTTTAGATCCAGAAGCTTTCAGCTTACATCAAAAAACTGTAAGAAGAATGGGTAGCATAATAATGGTTTTTAGTCTTATTGTTTTTGTAGTTATTTTTATTTTCTTTATAATACATTTTCTTTCTTTTCCTAGAATAGGTGGATAGGAGGTTTTATGAAAAATTATAAGAAAAAAATAATTATCTATGTAATAGCATTTATTATTTGTGGTATTATTGCATATTTACTTTATAATTTTCTTAATAATGACACAAAAACTGATAAGAATATAGAAAGCAAAATTGAAGATTATTATTCTTTTCCAGCATCAAGTGATGAACAAAAATTATTTGAAGATAAGCTTTTAGGTGTAGAAATTAATGACAATCTTTATATTCTTGAACTTGAAGATACTGAAATGGCTAAAGATTTACTTTATATGAGTCCTTTTAAGTTAAATATGGAAAAAGATAATAATAGTTTAAAAGGATATTTAAATACATCTTTAAGTGGTAATAATTCATATGTTAAGAAAGCAAGTATTGGAGATGTAATGCTTTATAACAATAATTGTTTAGTTATTTATACTAAAGATATAGAATTAGATGATAATTATATTTTAATTGGACATATAGTTGATTTAGATATTATTACTGAAAGTAATATAGAAGTATCATTTGTGAGATAATTATGATAAAAAAGATAGTTATTCCAATTGTAATACTAGTATTTGCCTTAATAGTAGCATTACTATTTCTTAATAAAGATAAAGAAACTACTATGGAGTGCTTAATTAGAAGTAATTTAGTAGATGGTGAATCAGAACAAAAATACATATTTAAAGGAATTAATGATACTATTAAGACTCAAGAATTATATGTCGATTTAGAAGTTAATAAAGAAGAAATAATAGAAGATTATGAAAGAATACTAAAAGAAGATAATAATTGTAGTAATATCATAATTAATGGTAAAAATATAACTTATAAATGTAATTATGATTTAACTAAAAACCATTATTATAGTGATATAGAAGATAAAGATGGTAAGCTTTCTTTCAGTAAATTAAAAGATAATTTTGAAAGTAATGATTTTATTTGTAATTATAAATAAAATCATTTTTTTGTTTAAATAATTAAGTATTTTTTATATAATATAATTATAAGAGGTGCAAAACTAATATGTTTGATAACATTAAAAGTAAAATAATTCAAATAGTTATTTCAGTTGTTTTATTTATAATAGCAATTGTTTTAGATAGATTTATAGAATTATCAACTGTATTTAGAGTAATTATGTATTTAATTCCTTATATAGTTATATCTATTGATATATATGTAGAAGCATTTAATGGGATTAAAGAAGGAGAGATTTTTGATGAATCTTTTTTAATGTGTATTGATACAATAGGTGCAATGTGCATAGGTTTCTTT
>JAEEGL012531611.1_pt1 | contig 10681 bp, 11 predicted proteins | sample 9134231 | NCBI WGS metagenome assembly JAEEGL01 (sample SAMN16246548, study PRJNA631951) | gut metagenome | biome: gut microbiome; feature: rumen; material: fiber-attached | host: Bos | place: Iran: Karaj | collected 2018-10 | reverse complement strand
TGGCAGCCCAGTGCACCGACGCACGGGTCAATCAGATCACACCTGTACTGTTTGACAGGTTCCCCGGAATCGCGGCGTTAGCTGCGGCTGATGTCGATGAAATAGAAGAGATCGTGCATCCCTGTGGGTTGGGAAAGTCAAAGGCGCGGGATATCAAAGCATGTATGACGATGCTTCACGAGAAGTATCATGACCGTGTGCCGGATGAGATGAATGAATTGCTGAAGCTTCCGGGAGTGGGACGTAAGAGCGCCAACCTGATTTTGGGCGATGTATTCGGCAAGCCGGCGATGGTGACAGATACACACTGTATCCGCCTGTGTAACCGTATCGGTATCGTGAATAACATAAAAGAGCCGGCAAAAGTGGAAAAAGAGATGTGGAAGCTGATCCCGCCGGAGAAGGGCAATGACCTCTGCCACCGCTTTGTCCTGCATGGACGCGATGTCTGTACGGCAAGGACCAAGCCGCATTGCGACCGATGCGTGTTGGAGACGATTTGCCAGAAAAACGGAGTGAAGTCATGAACCGCGCAACGAAGGTGATTACGAAAATGACTGCAGCGGCAGCAGGGCTTGCAGGTTTGTTAACGACCGAAGCTCTGCTGATCTATCACTACGGCTTTGAAAAGGCTGATGATGCTCTGATGGAATTCTGGAGCAAGCATAATAACACACCGGAATACGCCAAAGATCAGATCCGAGAGGGATGCCACTGGCTGCGTGAGATGGATGTGCGCGAGGTGGAAGTCAAGAGTTTTGACGGTCTGACTCTGCGCGGACACTATCTGATCAACCCGGATGCAAAAAGACAGCTGATTGCTTTCCACGGATACCGGAGCAATGCCTATTATGATTTCGGAGCACTGGTCCGCTTTTACTATGAAGCCGGATGCAGTGTCCTGTTAGTTGAGCAGCGCGGCCATAGATTCAGCGACGGAGAACATGTCAGTATGGGTGTGTTGGAGCGAAAAGATGTGACGACCTGGGTCAACTATGTCAATGAGGTGTACGGCACTGAAACACAGATCTATCTGACCGGCATTTCTATGGGCGCAGCCACGATCCTGATGGCGCAGGATCAGAACCTTCCGGACAATGTCAGAGGCATGATCGCTGACTGTGGTTTCAGCAACACATATGAGGAAGTACGCTATTTCGGCTCACACCATGGCATTATCCTATCAAAACGGAAAATGCCGTTTATCGATAAACTGTGCCAGAAGAGGGCCGGTTTCAGCCTAAAGGAAGCTAATCCGATTGACGCACTTAAAAAAGCGAAAATCCCGGTTTTATTCTTTCATGGAACAGAAGATCAGCTGGTTCCCCTGCAGAACGGGATAGACAATTACGAAGCCTGTACGGCACCCAAAAAACTGGTTCTGATCGAGGGGGCTGAGCACGCGCATTCCTGTTTTGTGGGCAGAGAGTGTTATGAGCAGGAGGTCAGAGACTTCTTCGCGCAATATGATAAAAAGGATTGACAAAACAGCAAAGCATATGAAAAGAACCGGCCTTTGGGGGCCGGTTCTTTTTTCTTTAAGTTAAGATGTAGATCGGATCTTAGAAGACGCCCTGTCCCATCATAGCCTGAGCAACGCGGTCGAAACCAGCGATGTTAGCACCTGCTACGAGGTCATAGCCAAGGCCGTACTTCTCAGCTGCGTCTGCAGAGTTCTTGTGGATGTCATGCATAATCTTCTTGAGCATCTCATCGACTTCTTTAGCTGTCCAGGAGATACGCTCGGAGTTCTGGCTCATTTCAAGAGCGGAAACAGCAACGCCGCCGGCGTTAACAGCCTTGGACGGAGCAACGATCATGCCATCCTGGCCCTTAAGGAACTCAAGAGCATCGTTGGTTGTCGGCATGTTGGCAACTTCGATGTAGTACTTCGGATGGTTTGCAGCGATCTTCTTAGCCTGCTCCATGTTGACATCGTTCTGCATAGCGGACGGCATGATGATATCTGCCTTGACGCCCCACGGCTTCTCGCCCGGGAAGAACTCAACACCAAACTTGTCAGCGTAATCTTTGACAACGTTGCGGCCTGAAGCACGCATCTCAAGCAGATAGTTGATCTTCTCATCGGTGACGACACCATCCGGATCAACGATATAGCCGTCCGGGCCGGAGAGTGTGATGACCTTTGCACCGAGTTCAGCTGCCTTCTTGCAGATGCCCCATGTCACGTTACCAAAGCCTGCGCAGGCAATGGTCTTGCCTTTGATGGTGTCGTTCTCATGCTCAAGAACTTCATTCAGATAGTAAACTGCGCCGTATCCGGTAGCTTCCGGACGGATCAGAGAACCGCCGAAGGAAAGGTCTTTGCCTGTCAGGACGCCGTTCTGGAACATGCCCTTCAGACGGCGATACTGGCCATACAGGAAACCGATCTCGCGTCCGCCGACACCCATATCACCTGCCGGAACGTCGATGTCCGGACCGATGTAGCGATACAGAGCTGTCATAAAGGACTGGCAGAAACGCATGATCTCAGCATCACTCTTGCCTGCCGGATCAAAGTCGGAACCGCCCTTGCCGCCGCCGATCGGAAGGCCTGTCAGGGCATTCTTGAAAATCTGCTCAAAGCCGAGGAACTTGATGATTCCCGGATAGACGTTCGGCTGGAAACGAAGGCCGCCTTTGTACGGTCCGATCGCTCCGTTGAACTGGCAGCGGTAGCCGATGTTGGTGTGGATATTGCCGTTGTCATCTTCCCAGACTACGCGGAAAGTGAACATACGCTCCGGCTCCACCATACGGCCGAGAAGATCGACTTTTTCGTATTCCGGATGCTGATCAATAACAGGAGCGAGAGAAGAAAGAACTTCTTCGACTGTCTGAACGAATTCCGGCTCGTTGCCGTGCTTCTCTTTGACATTAGCGATTACCTGATCTACATACTTGCTCATTTTAGGTATTCTTCCTTTCTGGTGAAAAAATAAGTTAAAGTGTTAACAAAACCTACATTCATAATCTTATCATTTTCACAGATAAAAAACAACCATAGAAAAACACTTTGTTGGTCTAAAACAGACTTTGTAAAAGAATACATAACGTGCTATAATCACCATATGGCTACACGAAAAAGAAAAACAGAATTTACACTTGCAAAGCGGTCCATATGGGTCGCTTTGGCTGTTGTATTGGCCTTCTTTCTTCTGATCCTATTGATCAGGTTCAGCGGAGCAAGAGATGAGAGGCAGGCGGTGAGCGAAGGCGTCAAATACCTCAAATCGATCGACACGGATAAGCATCTTGACAAAGCGGAGAGCCAGGTCAAAAAGATGCGGACTGAAGCGATATCACAGGACCTGGAAAACGCCGCTAAAGGAGAGGGCGGACAGGCGAATACCTGGAGCTATTTCAGCGATACGGTTATCATGGGCGATTCCCGCGCTGTAGGTTTCGCTGTCTATGGTTACCTGCCGTACAGCAGGGTGCTGGCGGATGGAGGCAATACGATCAAGACCATCAGCGATTCATATGACACGCTGAGCGCTCTCAACCCGTCAGTCGTCTTCCTGTGTTACGGACTCAATGATGCCACGAGCGCGTACTGGGATTCGCCGGAAGAGTGGATCAAGGATTATGACAGCCAGATCAAGAAGCTTCAGAAGCGGCTCCCGGAAGCAGCGATCTGTGTCAATTCAATTCTGCCTGCGACAGAAAAGGCCAGAGAGACAAGTAAGCGGGTGGATCTGATTCCCGATTACGATAAGGCGCTGCAGGCATACTGCGAACAAAACAAGATCACTTATGTCAATTGCAATCCGCTGGTGGAAGATCACAGAGATATGATCGAGCCATCAGATGGTTTTCATTATAAAAAGACGTTTTATCCGCTCTGGGCGGCAGAGATGATTCAGACAGTTTATACGGATGAGGGGGATTAATCCGTGAAGAAGTTAAGCGGGGATAAGATAAATTATGCCGATCTGATCAAATGGATCTTTGCCCTTTTGATCATCGTTCTCATTGTCTTGAAATTCACCGGCAACCGCGTGAGCAATGCGGATTTTAAAGATGTGAAAAAAGCGGTGGAAAAGACAGTGAAGGATGATGATACGGTATTGGATGGCGACAACGTTATGGTCAAGCGGCTGTACGGGATCGATCCGGCTGATTATGACGGTATCATGCTCAAATACCCGTCAACCAATATGAATGTCAATGAGGTGTTTCTGGTCAAGTTGAAGGATGTTAAGCAGCAGGACCAGATCCTGGAAGCAGTAGAAAAGCGTCTGGAAACACAAAAGAACAACTTTGAGAATTACGGCACCAATCAGTATTCGATTCTGAAGAAATCTGTCACTGATGTCCAGGGAAACTATATCATGTTCGTGGTCAATGAAAAAACGGACCCGATCGTCAAAGCGTTTGAAAAAAGTCTGAAATAGGAATGGGATATGGGGTTTAACAGTCTGGTTTTCATTTTCATATTGCTCCCGTTCGCATTGCTCGTGTATAAGTATATTCCGAAGCAGTGGCACAATATCTTTTTGCTGATTTTGAGCCTTTTCTTTTATGCGTGGGGTTCAGCTCCGGCGCTGATCATGATCCTGTTGTCCGTAGGGTTTAACTTCTTTGCAGCACGCGGAATCGGTCAGCATATAGTAAGCGGAGACAAGCGGACAGCCAGGATTCAGCTGATCGCTTCAGTGGCCTTTGATGTGGCGCTGCTGGCTGTGTACAAGTACACGGGACTGGATATGCCGCTCGGCATATCGTTCTATTCATTCTCTGTCATGTCGTGCCTGTTTGACGTTTATTACGGAAAGACTTCTGCGCAGGTGGACTTCCTTGATTTCTTCCTGTATGTGATGTTCTTCCCGAAGATCATCTCCGGTCCGATTGTCAAATGGGAGGATTTCCGGGCACAGGTACACAATCACGCGGTCACACGAGATGGCTTTCTGCAGGGATTTGAACTCTTTTTGGCGGGCTTTTTTAAGAAAGCCTTGCTTGCAGATAAGCTCGGTGTAACCCTTGCCTCTTTACTTGCACGTCCGCAGCAGACAGTCGGGCTGGCCTGGATCGGTGTCTTCGTTTACAGTTTCGAACTCTATCTGGATTTCTCCGGATATTCGGATATGGCGATCGGACTGGCCAGAATGTTCGGCTTCAGCTTTAAAAAGAACTTTGATTATCCGTACACATCTGAAAGCGTTTCCGTGTTCTGGCGCCGCTGGCATATCTCACTCGGAGCCTGGTTCAGGGATTATGTTTATATTCCGTTGGGAGGCAGCCGCTGCAACCGCGGAACGCAGATACGTAATCTCATGATTGTGTGGGTCCTGACCGGCATCTGGCACGGTTCGACCCTCAATTATCTGATCTGGGGCCTCTATCACGGAAGTCTGGTGCTTCTCGATAAATTTGTGATCGGGGAGAGACTGCAGAAGGTGCCTCGGCGGCTCCGGATCCTTCTGACTGATGCGGCGGTGTTTATCGGATGGGTCTTTTTCTTCAGGACCGGTATCGGGGATGCATTTGCTCATATCGGCAGATTGTTCGGGATCGGTGCTGCCGGATTCTGGAGCAGAGCAACAACCTTCTCGCTGACAGAAAACCTTATTTTACTGATTATCGCGGCGCTTTGCTGCAGCCCGTGGATGAAAAATATGCATGCGAAGCTGACGTATAAAAAGGATGGTGCGGCGATGTATATCTCTGTCGCCCTGTATGTCATCCTGTTTGTATTTGGCGTGGCCGGTATTCTGGGATCGACATGGACCAGCTTTATGTACGCAAACTTCTAGAGGAACAGGATATGCCTGATAACAAGACACCACAACAGAAAAAAGCGCTCTACAAAAGATCGCTGATCCGCAGGCATCACAGGATCGTTTTTACCGCTGTGATGGCACTGATCGTTCTGCTCTTTCTGGCAAATCTTCTGACGCCGAGCAAAAAGACATCCGACGCGGAGAACAGAAGCCTGGCACAGCGTCCTCACATCACAGCCGGAGGATTGAGGGACGGATCCTTTGCCGAAGATTTTGATACCTATTACTCGGATCAGTTTGTTTTTCGCAATCAGTTTATCAAACTGAAGTTTATCGGCAACATGTTGCTGCATATCAAGGAGAATAACGGTGTTCTGATCGGAAAGGAAAAGTATCAGTTTGAGATCCCGGCGGTTCCGGATGAGAAGCTTGAGGCAAAAACGATACAGAGTATCAATGAGTATGCCAAAGCAAGTGACGGGATCGAGACGCGGATGATGATCGTTCCCGGCAGTGCGGCGATTCTGAAGGATAAACTGCCTGTGTCCGCATCTGTCCCGGATCAGGTTAAAGACATAAAAGACTTTTACAGTCAGATCGATGACGGGATTCGCAAGATCGACACTGTCAAGATCCTGAAGCAAGCAGACAGCGACAACCTGTATTACAAGACCGATCATCATTGGACCAGTGAAGGTGCTTACACGGTCTTTAAAGCTGCCGCGCATGAATTGGGAATCAAAAAACCTGGCCGTTACAACAAATACACGGTGAGCACTTCGTTTAAGGGGTCGCTGTCATCGAAAAGCGGAGATTTTATCGGAAAGGATACGATCGAGGTCTATGTGCCCAAGAGCAATGAGACTGACTACTATGTCAGCTATCCGAACGCGCAGGAGAAAAGGGCATCTATCTATAAACCGGAGATGTTGGATGTGAAGGATCAGTATCTTGTGTTCTTCGGTGGCAATCACCCGCTAGTCGAAATCAATACGACAGCGGGTACGGGAAGAAACCTGCTGATCCTGAAAGATTCTTATGCGAATGCATTCGTGCAGTTTCTGATCCCGTACTATGATCACATCATCATGGTGGATCCGCGGTATTATTATGACAATGTCAACATGGTGGTTTCGAATTACGGAATCAATGAGATCCTGTATCTGTACAGTGCGGATACACTTTTTACCGACACATCACTGTCTGATGCGTTGGAAGCTGCGGCCGATGCGGCTGCAGAGGATCAGGATCAGAGCGAAGAGGCTCAGGAAGATAAAGCTCAGGGAGAAGAGACCCAGAAGGAGTAATGCTTTGAAAAAGAAAATGGATAAAAAACAATTGATTATCCGAAGCGCCAAAGATATGGGTATCAACCTGGTCGCGGCTTTTTTGATCGGCCTGGCGATGCGCAATTTTGCGAGCGCAAACAATTTTCCGATGTCAGGGATCAGCGGTATCATGCTGCTGCTTCATCATTTTTTAGGAACACCGCTCGGCTTGGGATCGCTGTTACTCAACATACCGATCATTCTTGCCTGCCGGCGCTTTCTGTCAAAGAAGTTTATCCTTAAATCAATCGCGACGCTGATCACAATTGCACTGGTGGTCGATCAGATCTGTCCGCTTATCCCCGCATTTACATCGGATAAGATGCTGGCGGCGATCTGCGCCGGTACGCTCAACGGTATCGGAGGGGCAATGATCTTTGCCAATAACAGCAGTTGCGGCGGTCTGGATTTTGTCACAATGTCGATCAAGAGCCGCAAGCCCTACCTTTCAGTGGGTTCTATCAGCTTTGTGGCTGCAGTTGTAGTCATCGTCATCTCAGGCATTTGCTATCGTGATTTCAGCGGGATCATCTACGGCGCTATTCTCGGCTTTATTACATCTTCCATCATGGATAAGGTGCTCTATCATCTCAATGAGGGCAAACTGATGTTGATCATCTCGGACAAAACTGATGAGATCAGTGAGGCGATCACACTGGATGCCAACCGCAGTTCCACATTGATTAACGCGACAGGATCCTATACCGGAAAAGAGAGTGATATTCTGATGTGTGCCTGCAGCAACCGGGAGATGTATGAGATCAGGGAGGAGATCAACGCGATTGATGATCATGCGTTTACGATCATCCTCAATTCCAGAGAAGTTGTCGGAAAAGGATTTTTGAAGAAATAAAAAACTGCATGAACGCAAATCATCGTTCATGCAGTATGTGCTTTTTAAGAAAATGTGTCTGATCAGTCAAGTGCGTTGACCGCCTTGGTCAGACGGGAAACCTTGCGTGCGCAGGTGTTCTTGTGATAGACACCTTTGCTGCCGGCCTTGTTGATCTCAGAGATAGCAGCTGAAAGAGCTGTCTTAGCAGCATCCTTATCATTTGCTTCGATCGCGGCAGTCACTTTCTTGACATATGTCTTAACCTTAGACTTGACAGCCTTATTGCGGTCAGCTCTTTTCTGAGCAACGATTACTCTCTTCTTAGCAGATTTAATATTAGCCAATTCTTAACACCTCCAGCTTAAATCAGTTCCATTAAGTTCCGTGCCCCATCAAAGGTGAGACACGTATAACCCGATGGACACTGCTACTATTTTAGTGTTTTGTAATGTAAATGTCAATCAAAAAATAGCCGTTTTTTAACGGTTTTCAGGCAAAAACCGGACATCAGGCCCGTATTTGACCGACTCAGTAGAACAATGCTATCATCTAAGACAAAGAAGAACACGAAAACACTTTGAACGGAGGCGTCATAGCATGCGTACTTTTAACGGAAAAGTCTATGAAGAGAAAGCCCCTCACGATTTCGATGAACTGGTCGAAATCGTTGATGCGCTGCGCAGTGAAAACGGCTGCAAATGGGACAGAGCGCAGACACATGAGACTCTGAAGAAATGCCTGATGGATGAGAGTGAAGAAGTGCTTGAGGCTGTTGACAATCAGGATGATGAGAATCTGTGCGAGGAACTGGGAGATGTACTGCTGCAGGTGCTGATGAACGCACAGATCGCAAAGGAGCGGGGTGTTTTTACTATAGACGATGTTATTCAGGGGATCTCAGAGAAGCTGATCCGGCGTCATCCTCATGTGTTTGGCGATGAGGTGGTTGAAAATGAAGAGCAGGCCCTGGCACTGTGGAAAAAAGTCAAGGCTAAGGAGAAGGCGAAAAAAAACAAAGCATAAACTGCAGGGCAGTTCATTATTGATTAAAGTCGCGGATAAAACCGCGGCTTTATTATGTTATCCGATAAAACGCCGCTGAACATTTATTAATACTATAAATAAACCAATTGAAAAATTCATAGAATTTTAATAAAATCATAATTGACAGATAGGAGTTGTTTTTTAAAAGCACTCACTATGTACACTAATGTTTTAGAATCTTTTAGTAGGAGGAATGGTTGAAATGAGTTTTAACATGTCAGATTCAAAAGTCAAACTGCTGATCGCAGGTGTTATCTGCGGTCTGGTAGGTGTCCTTCTGGCTCTGAAGGGCAATCCGGGCAATATGGCGATCTGTATCGCTTGCTTCATTCGTGATACAGCCGGCTCTATGGGCCTGCACGCAGCAGCTCCGGTACAGTACTTCCGTCCGGAGATCGTCGGTATGGTCTGCGGCTCTTTCCTGATCGCACTTGCGACCAAGGAGTACAAAGTGACTGCCGGTTCTTCACCGATGATTCGTTTCCTGCTCGGTATGATGATCGTGATCGGCGCGCTGGTTTTCCTTGGCTGCCCGCTTCGTATGGTCATCCGTATGGCAGCAGGTGATCTCAATGCCTGGATCGCTCTGATCGGTTTTGTTCTCGGCGTTGCAACCGGTACAGTTGCTCTTAAGAATGGCTATACACTTGGCCGTGCTTATGAGACCAACGCGACCGGCGGCGTTGTGCTTCCGATCTTCATGGCAGTTGCATTGATTCTTGCTTTCACAACTGCTTTGTTCCACTTTACAGAAGCAGGCGGCGGCCCGGGCGCTCTTCATGCGCCGGTAGCACTCGCTCTGATCGGCGGCCTTGTATTCGGCGTCTTTGCACAGCGCTCACGTATGTGCTTCGCAGGCAGTGTGCGTGATATCATCATGCTTAAGGACTTCAGCCTGATTACGATTATCGGCGGATTTTTCCTTGTCATGCTGATCTACAACATCGCTACAGGCAATTTCCACCTGAGCACAGCAGGACAGCCCATCGCTCATCAGCAGTGGCTGTGGAACATCCTCGGAATGTATGTAGTTGGCTTCGCAGCTGTTCTGGCAGGCGGATGCCCGCTTCGTCAGCTCATTATGGCTGGCCAGGGATCTCTTGACGCAGCTGTAACTGTTCTCGGTATGTTCTTCGGTGCGGCTTGCTGCCACAACTTCGGATTTGCTTCATCCGGTGATATGAAGGATGCGGCTACAGGCGAAGTTACACTTGGCGGCACAGGCCCGAACGGACGTATTGCAACGATCGTCTGCATCGTTCTTCTTTTCGTCATTGCGTTTGTCGGCAATAAGAGAAAAGAAGAGAAAGCAGCTGAGTAAAGAGGTGTTCTTATGACGACAGTAGATGCGCGCGGACTATCATGTCCTGAACCGCTGATGATGACACAGGCCGCTGTCAAAAAGGCAGACGGGCCGGTGACGGTTCTGGTCGACAGTGTCATCCCGAGGGATAACATCTTAAAGTTCGTGAAAAAGAAAAAGAAAGAAGCTGAAGTCACGGAAGACAATGGTGTCTATACCATTGTGATCAGCTGATTCAATTAAAAGCAATTGCATTTTTTAGTACACCGGCAAATGTCTCGCTCCATCTCCTTTGGGAGCGGGACGTTTGCTTTTTTGCTGAATTGACGAGAAGCCGCCTGAAAGGGTAGAATAGCAGTTGAGAAAAAGACAACATATACCATGATGAAAGGATGATGGCATGGCCACATTACTGGAATACAGAGGACATATCAGAAACTGG
>JAEEGL010081489.1_pt1 | contig 10681 bp, 1 predicted proteins | sample 9134231 | NCBI WGS metagenome assembly JAEEGL01 (sample SAMN16246548, study PRJNA631951) | gut metagenome | biome: gut microbiome; feature: rumen; material: fiber-attached | host: Bos | place: Iran: Karaj | collected 2018-10 | reverse complement strand
GGCGTACCCCAGACAAATTTCCGGTTAGCTGTGAATGCCTCCTGCAAGAGAATCAACCCTTACAATTTTGCAAGAATTTACCGAAAAAGAAGGGCTTTGTTGTATAGTTTACACTAGGAATAAAAGCTATGTATGATTCAGTTAAGAACCTGCTGAAAGAAAGGGGGTACCCAGTTGAGCGAGAGGACAAGAAAAAGACAAGGACTCTTTGTGATCCTGGTCGTTTTTCTGCTGGTCATAGGTTTAATCCGGAGTCATTTTTGGGACAGACCGGAAGTAAACGCCAGGGCAGATTCAGAAGAGCACTTGACTCTGACGGAAGCAGCGCAGGGTAAAACGGACGCCGCTCTGGTTATAACGGAAGCCACATCGGATCGGACGGACACCGCGTTGGCTCTTTTGGAACCAGCGCCGACCGAAACGGTGCCAGTGCCGGATGGATCAGAACCAGCGCCGACCGAAACGGTGCCAATGCCGGATGGATCAGAACCAGCGCCAGACGAAACGGTGCCGATGCCCGATGGATCACAACCAGTATCAGCTGTTTCGGACGTTTTACCAGCCTTTTCCGACAACCCGCCTGCCATGGAAGAGGCAGCCTGTTCGGTGGTTATGCTGGAAGTGATCGGGCAGGATGGCAGCAGGCTGGCCATGGGCAGCGGATTTGTTGCCTATGATCCGGCGGTGATCCTTACCTGTGCCCACGTAATCGTCAATATGAAATACGTGAACGTTACAGGGGAAAACGGCGTGACTTGGCGGGCAGATACCATCCTGGCAGCAGACAGGGATAAGGATATTGCTATCCTGAAAATGGCGGAGGAGGAAAACATCCCGCCGCTTTCCATCAGCGTGGATAAGCCTCTGCGGGGAGAGAAGACCGTGGCCATCGGCAGCCAGAAAGGGGTACTGAACCTGGTAACCCTGGGCAATGTGTGCGGGCGTGCCAGGCTGGAGGAAACGGACTGGATTTTGTTTACGTCACCTGTTTCCCCGGGCAGCAGCGGGGGCCCGCTGCTGAACAACCAGGGCCAGGTGATCGGCATGATTATCGGATCTTACAGTGACACCCAGAACTTGAATCTGGCAGTGTCTGTTACGGAAATAAACCAACTTTATCGTTACACAGTACCTAAAGGAGGAGAATCATGAAACGCATTTCTATCAGACAGATCAGCCGAAGCGTTCTTGCTGCGCTGCTCGTTCTGTCTATCACGGTGACCGGGCTGCCGCTGTCCGTGTTCGCGGAAGCGGAAGCAGGGCTGGTTCATGTGATCGATGCGGAAGCTGGACAGATTGCGGGCAGCGGGAGTGGACATGCTCATGTCGACGGCGACGGACATGTTCATGCCAGCGCAGGCACCGTTTCCGGGCTGAAGGCGAGTGGCGCCGTGAAGAACGAGGCGGGAGAGCTCGCGAACCCGGAAGGGGAGTCTGCTGTGGCAGATGATGCCGCGAAGAACGAGGCGGAACCTGCGGTGCCCCTGGAAGGGGAGCCGGCTACGGCAGTCGATTCAGGAAAGGGAGCGGATACTCAGCTTGAGGAAACCGTCACCACAACCTATTATGAGGTGAAATTTGCCCTGCTGCCGGATCAGCAGGAAGAAGACATTTCCCTTCCCGAGACCCTGATGGTGCCGGAAGGTACTTTGATTTCCTCTCTTCCCACCGCCAGCCGTGCCAATTCGGTGTTTACCGGCTGGGGCTATGATGAAGAGGGGAGAACCCTGGCGGCTGCGGACGCCATAGTGGATCGGAATATGACTTTGTATCCGCATCTGGCTGCCAGGCAGGATCTGATGGCTACGCCGGTGGATTATGTGTCCGCTTTGGATGTGGATCCGACTTATCCTATCGTGGTGGTGTCTTATGGCCTGTCGCAAAAAGAGGTGGAAGAGAGGGTTTCTGTCACCAACTTAAGCGAAGGCCGGGCGGACGTTCCGGTTCATTTGATTCGCGTTCCGGATCCGGATATGCAGGAGCTGTTCAACACGCTGGGAACGGACGTCGAAACCGACCGGAAGATGGCGGCTGCTATCTGGCGGCTGTTGGAAGGGCCGGTGGAAGAAGAAAACGAGCTCACGCAGGGAGAAGCCGGAGAAGAGGAGCCCTTGCAGGAAGAAGCCAGCGAAGAGGAGCCCTTGCAGGAAGAAGCCAGCGAAGAGGAGCCCTTGCAGGAAGAAGCCAGCGAAGAGGAGCCCTTGCAGGGAGAAGCCGGCGAAGAAGAGCCCTTGCAGGGAGAAGCCGGCGAAGCAGAATCCAGCGAGGAAGAATCCAGCCAGGAACTGCTTGCGGAGGAGGAAGACTATACGCTACGCGCCGGTCTGGAAGCTATAGAGCCTGCTTTAACGGAAGAGCAGATCGCCCGCATATTGTATGCGTATGCTCCGGATGAAGTGACGACGGAGGAATTGCTGCTCATCGCGGATCTGGATGAAGAAACTCTCCAGGCTGTGAAGGAAGCTATTGATAAGAAAAAAGAAAGTCTGGAGAAGCGTTCGGAAGAGACTCCGGAAGAAAATGCGAAAGAGGTTCCGGAAGGAAATTCCGAAGGAAATTCGGAAGAAGCCCCGGCTGCGAATCCGGAAGAAAACTCTGAAGAAATCCCGGATGAAGCGGGATCGACCATAGAGTCTTCTGCCTTTTCCTTCACGTCGGCTCTGGCGGAGCTTGGCCTTGACGAGGAGCTGACCGGGCAGCTGATTGCCCGCGTGGCGCCGGATGAGACGGATGCGCCGAAGGAAGCGGAAACGGAAGAAGAAGCCACCCAGTATCAGGTGGTTTTCGAGGACGAAACACAGGAAACGCTCACCCTGATACCGCTTGAAACCGAGGTGGAGGTTCCGGAACTTGTCGAAATAGAGGAAACAAAGCCCGCCCCCGGCACGGAGAAGCTGACGGCGGCCATGCGCGCGTTCCTGAAGGAGCAGGGAATTAACCCGGCTCGCGCTACGCGCCAGGAAATTAAGAAGTTCTACGGGCTTACGGAAGAGGATAGCCTGCAGCTGTATTTGCGGGAAGAAAAAGACTTCTCCCCGGAGCAGATCCTGCTTCTGGAGGAGATTTGCAGTCTGGTGGAGCTTGTCCCTACCGCTTATTATCTGATTGAGTCTGACCGCGGCGCGTGGGAAGGAGCGGAGCTGTATCAGGCGGCCATTTCCGACACCTATCGTCTTCGCTATCTGTATGGCGGGGAAGCCACGGAAGAGGAAGTCACCTATTACAACATCACGGTCTACATGGAAGAGGTGAATAACCTTCGCCTGAACGCCAGCGTAGGCTTTATTCCGCTTGCCGATGTGCAGGGCGTGGAGCTTGGTAGCCTGATCCGGGTGGATACCCGGGAGGGAGAAAACCAGGTGGCATTCGCCAACGACATGGTTGGCGTGCTGACCTATACCGGCAATCGCACCCTTTTTGTGGGGGAAAGAATTGCGGTTTACGATGGCATTTTAAACGAGGATGCGTCCGTGGACGGAAATGTGGGTTACTTTACCATCACCGAAGACTTAGGTGATGGGCAATTTGCCTACGAAGGAGCGGATGTGGTGGATGTGCTGTTCCACCCGGACAACATTCCGATACTGGACGATGGGACTTTTGAGGACGGCGAACTCCTTCTGGCGCCTGACCAGATGGATTTTTCCGATCCCTTCTATGAGCAGCTTCATCTGAATTCGAGTACGGTGATCGAAGCGGGCGACTTCCTGACATTCTACAGCGGAAGCCTGATGGATCCTTCCCTTGTGGGATACGGAGCCATCACCGAGGTGACCGGGGAGGGTGAGAATCTGCTCATCCATTACACGGTGGCGACTCTGGAAGAGATCACAGCCCATCATGAGATGTTCCTGGACATGGGCGATGTGGTGGTCACTCCCACGCCGGAAGAACAGAAGGTGCTCTCCGAGTCCATGGTGCAGCAGCTTTCCGACAGCGGCATCGCCGAGGAAATGGCGCTGTATCTGCAGGGCATCCTGACGGCCAAAGAAGTGGACATCGACCAGTTCGATCATGCCGAAGAGCTGAAGAAAATGACCTTCCTGACAGACGACGGCAGCGAGATGACCGTGGAGAAACTGCGCACGCTGGCTGGCGGCGCAAGCGGCATCGAAGTGAGCGAGCCGCAGTTCGCCCTGGCTTTTGACTATGGCGATCTGGTTCATTTCACCGGTCGCAAAGGTGTGCGCGGCCAGGTTTCCTTAAGCATTAAGATCACCCTTTCCCTGGGCGAGGCCATGGGAACCAAGCAGCAGCTGGTGATCACCCCCACGGTAGCGTTGGAACAGGAGCTTACCTTAAAGCCTTCCGTGAAGGTAAAAATGCATTGGGACTGGTACGGGATTTTCTATCTTTGGGACGGTCTGTCCTTTATCGTTGGCTTTGAGGCCGGCACTTACACGGGCTTTGGCGCCCAGGTGCAGGTGGTGACCAGCAAAGAAGACATTGGCAACGACAGCGAATGGGAAGATTTGATCAACGAGAACAATGCCAGCTTCCAGGGTTCCTCCAACATGGATTCCACACTGGTAGACCTGATGGTTATGGGCGGCAAGAAGCTGGAAGAGCGTGCCAAGAAACAGGAAGAAAAAGAAAAGAAAAAAGCGCCCAAGGGCATTACCATGGGCATGAACGATATCGAAAAGTCGGGAACCTTCGTCGACATGGTCAGCGGTGACCTGCCGCAGAAGTACGCCCAGTTTATCGCGAACGATCCGCCTTACGTGCCTGTTTTCACACAGGAAATCTTTACGTTCGCGGCGCCGGTTGACCCCTGGCACCTGGTGGAGGTGAGCGTAGGGGCGTATCTGGTGGTTTCCATCAAGGTGAACGCTTTGATGGGTGTCAGCCTTTCTTATGAGCATCTGAAGAAATTTACCTACCACATCGATGTGACGTGGCGCGGGAAGACCTGTAAGGAAGAGGAGACGGAGTTGGTGCGTCCTACCTTCCGGGCGGATTTCTATTCCTTCGGTATGATTGGTGTGCGGGCCGGCGTGTCGCTGGATCTGCGCGTGGGTATCTTAAGCACGAAATTCGATTCGGTCGGCGTGGTGGCAGAAGTTGGCGCTTACGCTGAGCTGTATGGCTTCCTGTATGTGTCTTACCTGTATCAGGGGGCTGTGGGAGAAGAAGAGGAAGTAAGCGAGTTTAAGATCCAGGGCGCTCTTTTGCTGGAAATCGGCATCTATCTGGAGATCCGCTTCAAGGCGCAGCTGGGCGATGACAAGCTGAAATTTGAAAAGAATATCTATTCCAACACCTGGCCGATCCTGCAGTTAGGTGCTCTTGACATACCTATTGATTTCGAGATTGCCGCAAACGATAAGAAGCTGAACGTTGAGATCCCTGAGGGAAAGAGCCTGGCGAAGGTGCCGGACGAGCTCTTTAAGGTGAAGATCATGGGGATCAAGGACGGCGTGACAGCGGCGGTTGACAAGGATTCGTCCAAAGTTCCCGACGAAGGTACTTTGTACGAAGGGAAAGACGGGCAATTATATACACAATATAACGAAATCAACTTTAATGTGCAGTGTTATGACCTGACCGGAGAAGGCGGTGAACGGATCGAAGGCGCGTCCTCTTTCCGTTACCTGCCTGCTACCAATGAAATTGTGGTGAAACCGCAGGCGGGTGTGACGGAGCTGTGGGGCGAGATTGATTTCTTCTATTCCCACAACACCTTCTGCTTAAGCAGCGCGCAGATCGGCCGCACGGTGAAGGTGCACTGGAAGGGCACCGGCACGGCAGCGGAAATCCGCTTCTATATACAGGATGAGAAGAATCCTGAAAAGTACGCGCGCCAGGGCGGAGAAGACCTGTTTGTGACGCCGGGCGTCCAGAGCAGCATCCAGGTGGAGGATTATTATTTCTACTTCCCGGGCTACAAGCTGGAGACGCTGTCTTTGCAGAACGATCTGCTGACCTCTGACCTGGTGACCTTGCCGGAAAGCTATATGAACGCGATCGTGGCAAAGAAAGGGGAGATTCCTTTTAAACCGGCCGAGGAAGGCAAAACGGTCCTGATGCTGTATTACAGCCTGTCCGATGCCTACAAGGTCAGCTGGTATGTGGATGGATCCGCGGACGGTACGGCCGTGCCGGATATCGACGATATTGTAGATGAGGAGATGCGGGAAGGCGTACCTTTCCTGGAAAATCTGCCGGAGGAAGTGACCAAGTACGCGGAGGATGGTAAGGGAACCATCAAGTGGTATCTGTATACCCCTGCGCTTCCTACGGATAAGCCAGCTTCTCTGGAAGAGGCGAAACAGCATCAGAGCGAATGGGTGGAAGTGACGGAAAAGACCCGTATGCCGGGAAATTGCGCCACTCTGGTCGGCTATGCGCAGGCTGCTTCGTACAAAGTCACCTGGGTGTTTGACGGGGAAACGGTGCGCACGGATACCGATGTGCACTTTGGCGACAAGCTGGTGGCTCCGGAAGTGACTGCGGAGAAGGGCTATTACGTGGAAGACTGGACCATCGGCGGCCAGAAGGGGAATGATGCCCTGCTGTCCAAAAACAGCAGCTTTAAGTACCCGAACAACCTGGTGATCACCGCTGATGTAGAGCCTGTGGACTATAAAGTGATTGTCTACATTCCTACCAAGAAGGCTTCAGTGGGAGATTGCTTAAAGAACCTGACCAAACTGGTGCATCTTTCCAACGGACTGTGGTATCTGGAAACACCGATGAAGGTTCCCTATGATTCCCTGGTATATACGGTCGTAGGGAAAAATGAGGTGGTTCAGAATCTGGAGGAAGAAGGAACAAAGAAGGATGAGCAGGGGGTTCCGCTGATTCAGACCTATTTCATGCTGAGTCCGGAACTGGGGAATACACAGGCGGAGCTGCCGTTGGATTACCGCATGCCGGTGCCGCATTCCAACAATCTGGATCCGGATGCGGAACCCGAGGCTTTGAAGCTTTACGGAAGACTGGCGAACTATCGCCGGATTGAATGGGTGAACACGGATATCGAAGCACCTTCTGCGGAAGAAGGGGGCTCCGGTATGGCCGATTATGTGGAAATAGGAAGCGAAATTCCTTTGCGCGACCTGGAGGAAAAGAGCGGGAAAGAAGCCGCGTGGGTGATCACGGATAAGAACGGTGTCACCACGAGGCTGACAGCCGGAGCCGTCATGCCCGATGAAGAGGAATATCCGGGGGCTCTGGAGGCAAAATCCTTCTGGTTTGACAAGAATCATGAACATGTATGGGAAGAGGTAGAGCTGATCAAAGAGGAAAGCTGTATCTCGGAAGGCTCCCATATCTGCGTGTGCGCCGTGTGTAAGCTGGAACAGGAGATGGTGATCCCTAAGAGCCAGGCGAAGCATACGGGCGGAACCGAGCTGGTGAAGAAAGCGGACGCCACCTGTAAGGAAGCCGGTTACACGGGCGATAAGGTGTGCATAGGCTGCGGCGCCGTGCTGGAGAGAGGTTCTGCTATTCCGGCCACCGGCAAGCATACCTGGGACGAGGGTAAGGTGACGAAAGAAGCGACCTGTTCTCAGACAGGCGTGATGCTGCATACCTGCTCGACCTGCCAGGACACCTACACGGAGGTTATTCCGCTTGCGGCGGATCATCACAGCGGCACGCTTATGACCCGTACAACGCGCACGGCCACCTGCGTGCAGGAAGGACAGAAAGTAACGATCTGCTCGGCCTGCGGACAGATTGCCGGTACGGAAACCATTCCGAAAAATCCGAATAATCACACCGGAGAAATGGTGGTGTCCGGTTTCGTGGCAGCTGCCTGCGGAACAGATGGCTACACGGGCGATCTGGTCTGCGCGGACTGCAAGGCTGTTCTGGAAGCCGGCGTTGCGGTGAAGGCAACCGGAAGCCATCTTTATGGAAATCCTGTCATTGATAAGGCAGCCACCTGCGCGGCAGAAGGGCAGCAGACCCTTACGTGTTCGGTGTGCGGCGATAAAAAGACGGAAGTGATTCCCAAGAATGCGGCCGCCCATACGGGAAAGACCAAATTGGTGGATGCCAAGGAGCCTACCTGCAAAGAACCTGGCTACAGCGGCGATCTGATCTGCGAGGATTGCGGGGCTGTGCTGGAAGGCGGAAAAGAACTGCCGGTTACTGACGACAAACATACCTGGGACGACGGTACGTTAAAGACGGTGGCCACCTGCGTGGCGGAAGGCGAGATGCTGTATACCTGCACCGTCTGCGGAGCGACCAAATCCGAAGCGATCCCGATTGATAAAAAGACGCATAACGGAAAAACGGAGCTGAAGAACGCCAAGGACGCAACCTGCTCTGAAAAGGGTTATACGGGCGATCTTTACTGCGCGGACTGCGGAGAACTGGTCAAGAAAGGCGAAGACATCGCTGCCACCGGTCAGCATATCTTTACGAAGGCGACCATCACCAAGAAGGCTACCTGCGTATCGGAAGGCACGCGCAAGCTGACCTGTTTAACCTGCGACGAAACGAAGGAAGAGACGATTCCGAAGAATCCTAAGGAACACGAGGGCGAGCAGGTGGTCAGAAACGCGAAGGCGGCTACCTGCGGCGAAGATGGCTACACGGGTGATACTTACTGCGAAAGCTGCGGCCAGCCCATCAAGGCGGGCGAGATCATAGACGCCACCGGCGAACACTCCTGGAATGAAGGGGAGTTTATCGTGGTGCCTACCTGTGTGGATGAAGGCGTATACCAGTATACCTGTACGGTATGCGGCCTGAAGAAAAACGAGCGGACCGGTGTGATGAAGGACAACCATACCGGTAATTATGAAATCATAGGTGCCAAGGAGCCTACCTGTTCCGAGGAAGGCTACAGCGGCGACAAATACTGTACAGACTGCGGTGAAATTGTGGTAAACGGCGTTATTCTGCCTGCTACCGGTGAGCATGTGTACGATGAAGGTGTCATCACCATGCCCGCTACCTGCGTGAGCGAAGGCGTGAAGACCTTTACCTGCACCATCTGCCAGGAGGCAACCTATACGGAAGCTGTCCCGAAGGATCCGAATAACCACGCCCAGGCGTTGGTGGAGGTTCCCGGCAAGGCGGCCACCTGCACCGAGCCCGGCAATACCGGAAGCTTTAAGTGCGAAGCCTGCGGATTTGTACAGGAGAATGAGGAGATTCCGGCTCTGGGCCACGCGTGGGGACGGATTACTTACCGCTGGAGCGGGGATATGACCAGTGTGACGGCTTCCCGTACCTGTTCCCGTTGCAGCTTACATGAGACGGAAGTGGCTGCCATCGAAAACGGCAAGCTGACTTCCAACGTGATTACAGCGCCTACCTGCCAGAGCGAAGGGGAGAGCGTTTATTTGGCGACCTTTGAAAACGCGGAATTCGGCCAGCACGAGATGGGGTATTCCACGCCGAAGGCAGGGCATACGCCGGCGGAAGCGGTGAGGGAGACTGTAGCCGCGGCAACGTGTACAGAGGCTGGAAGCTACGATTTGGTAGTTTACTGTGATGTATGCGGAACTGAAATCAGCCGCGAAACGTTTGAAGAACCCGCGCGCGGTCATACGCCGTTGGAAGCGGTGAAGGAGAATGAAGCCGCGGCAACATGTACGGAGCCGGGCAGCTATGACATGGTTGTATACTGTGACGTATGCGGAGCGGAACTGAGCCGAGAAACCACAACCGTTCCTGCGCTTGGCCATGATTGGGGCGAATGGGAGGTCGTGGAAGCAGCGACCGAGTATAAGGACGGACTTAAGAAACGGGTCTGCGGCCGTTGCGGAGAAGAAGAAACGACACCGATTCCTGCGCTTGGTCATACCCACAATCTTGTAAAGACAGATCAAAAACCTGCAACCTGTACGGAAGCAGGAAACAAGGAGTACTGGACCTGCAGCGGATGCGGCCTGTACTTTGGTGATGCGGAAGGAAGTACGAATATCACGGAAGGAAGCTGGGTGATCCCTGCAACCGGCCATACGCCGTTGGAAGCGGTGAAGGAGAACGAAGCCGCGGCAACATGTACGGAGCCGGGCAGCTACGACCTGGTGGTGTACTGTGACGTGTGCGACGAGGAACTGAGCCGTGAAACGATAACCGTTCCTGCGCTTGGTCACACCATGACGCATACGGCCGCGAAGGAAGCGACGTGTACAGAAGCGGGTAACGTAGAGTACTGGACCTGCGGCACATGCAAGAAACACTTTAGAGATGAGGCAGGAACCACAGAGATTACGGAAGCGGACCTTGTGGTATCCGCGCTTGGCCATGACCTGAAGGCTACGGCAGCCAAGGCAGCGACGTGTACAGAGGCAGGAAACAATGCCTACTGGACTTGCAGTCGCTGTGGCCTGTACTTTGGCGATGCGGAAGGAAGTACGAATATCACGGAAGGAAGCTGGGTGATCCCTGCAACCGGTCATACTCCGAGGGAAGCGGTGAAGGAGAAAGAAGCCACGGCGACGTGCACAGAGGCGGGAAGCTACGAGCTGGTAGTGTACTGCGATGTGTGCGGAGCGGAAATCAGCCGTGAAGCCAAAGAAGTTCCGGCGCTTGGCCACACCATGACGCATACGGCCGCGAAAGCAGCGACATGTACGGAAGCGGGCAACGTAGAGTACTGGACCTGTGGTACATGCAAGAAACACTTCAGCGATGAGACAGGAACCACAGAGATTGCGGAAGAGGACCTTGTGATCGCGGCGCTTGGGCACACCATGACGCATACAGCCGC
>JAEEGL010051053.1_pt1 | contig 10681 bp, 8 predicted proteins | sample 9134231 | NCBI WGS metagenome assembly JAEEGL01 (sample SAMN16246548, study PRJNA631951) | gut metagenome | biome: gut microbiome; feature: rumen; material: fiber-attached | host: Bos | place: Iran: Karaj | collected 2018-10 | reverse complement strand
GGGGAGGGAATAGAGCATTCCGTCGTGGCCCATGGCGATGCCGTCGTCGACGGCGATGGTGTCGAATTCGGCCGCGTAGCAGCCCAGGCGCTCGATTTCCGCCTTGACCAGCTGCCCGGCCCCGTGGAGGTGGGTGTGGCCCGGAACGAACTGGGTGAACGAGTTGACGATGGCGATGACGGGCTTCCCGACCTGCTCCGGCTTCATGCCGGCCGCCGTCCAGAGGGCGCGGGCGCCCGCCATGCGTCGTCCTTCAAAGGTAACACTGCTCCGAAATGGATGTTTCATCTTGTTTCTTTTCAGCCTTATCCTATAAAAAATCCCCCTTCCGGGTGCGGACCGAGAAGGGGGTGTGTCGTTGTTGACCGACCGTCAAGCCTTTCCCGTCCGCGTCCCTTCGGGGACGAGGAGAATAAGGGAGAGGACAAGAATCCGGGCTTCGGTCATAGGTCTTTCATTTTGGAACCTGTTGCAAAGTAAGGGAAAATCGGTTTTAATTCCAAATGTTTTTTAAAAAAATTTACTGAAGATCAGCATCTTCCAGCGCGGGGAACGCTTTTCGAAATGCATCCAGATCCGCCTTGCTGATTTCCGTTGTGACGAAATCGACGGTGTTTTCCTTACAATTTGAAAGTATTCCGCCCTTCGGGCTGATGAGAACGCTATGTCCGGGGTATGTGTTTCCGGGGTCCGTTCCGACCCGGTTGACGGCCGCCACGTAACTGAGGTTCTCGATGGCGCGGGCCCGGAGGAGCGTGTCCCAGGCGGCGATCCGGGCCGCCGGCCAGCTCGCGACATAGAGGATGAGGTCGTAGTCCGGCTGCCCGTCGCGGAGCCGGTTCCGTGCGAAGACGGGGAAGCGCAGGTCGTAACAAACCTGAAGCAGGATGCGGAAGCCCGCGTGCTCCGCGATGACACGCTCTTCGCCCGCGGTGTAGCGGAGGTGCTCCCCGCTGAACGTGAAGAGATGGTGCTTGTCGTAGTGCCACTCCCGGCCGTCGGGACGGACGAAATAAAAGCGGTTGCGGTAAGTGCCTTCCGTCCGGACGGATACGCTGCCGGCGACGGCAAAGCCGTGCTGCTCAGCGAGTTCCTTCAGGAAGCGCAGCGTCTCGCCGTCTTCCTCGGCGACGCCTTCCGGCCGGGTGGCGAAGCCGGTGGTGAACATTTCGGGGAGGACCAGCAGGTCGGTCTTCCCGACGCGGGCGGCGAGTCCGGCGACGGCGGCGCGGTTGTCCGCCGGCTGGGCCCAGACCGGATCGGTCTGCAACAGGGTGATACGCATGGCGGGGAGGGTTTAGCGCTTGCGGACGGCCTCGATGGCCCGCTGTTCGAAGGGGAGCGGGCCCTGTCCTTCGGGCAGGATGGTCACGGACATCCCGAGGCGCGCATAGTTGTCATGGAAATGGATGATGTCCTCGTCGAGGAGGCGGATGCAGCCTTCGCTGCCGCGGCCGGTCCGGATGGAGGCGCGGTTGTTGGTGCTGCCGTGGATGCCGATCCCGGAGAAGCCGGGGGTGACCAGGCGCAGGAACCAGGCCCCGTAGGCGGGGATGCTGCCGCGCCCGTCGCCGAAATCGTGGTGCCAGGTATGGGCGTCCTGGATCTGGCTGATGCTGAAGGGCTTGCCGGGCCAGGACTCGGGCGTCTTGTTGTCGCCCTTGCGCTGTTTCTGGCCGAAATTGCGGGCGACGCAGGCCGGATAGACCGCGAGAAGGACCGTGTCGGCCCCCTGCCGCTCATAGACGCTCAGGTGGACGGGCTCGACCTTTGAGATGACGGTAAAGCAGTTCCGCAGGTCTTGGGCCGGCGCATAGACGAGGCGCCGGGGCAGGCTGTCGGCCGTCAGGCCGAAATCCGGGAAGGCCCGGACCTCCGTCTGGGGTTCGGTGACAGTCTCCGCGCTCATGCCAAGGCTCCGGGAGCGCCCGCAGGTGCTCATCAGAAGGAGGATCATCAAAAGGGTTGTCAGCGGTTTCATCGCGATGCTTTATCGGTTTGCAGGGAAACAAAGATAAGAAAAAAATGTATATTTGTACGGAACTCGCGATTTGTCGTATGAAAAAGTGGCTCATCCTCCTCTTCGTCCTGTCCGCCCTGCCGCTTCGGGCGGTCGACTATGCTCCGTATTACCGGGATCTGCCCATGGCGCTCACGGCTCCCGCCGCTCCCTCGATCCCCGACAAGACCGTGTCCGTCAAGGACTTCGACGGCGTCGGTGACGGCATTGCAGACAACACGGCGGCCTTCGCCAAGGCCATCGCCGCCCTCGCCAAGGCCGGCGGCGGCCACCTGGTCGTCCCCGCCGGCATCTGGCTGACGGGCCCGATTTCCCTGAAGGACCGCATCGACCTCCACCTGGAGCGCGGGGCGATGGTCCTTTTCACGCCCGACCGGGCGGCCTTCTTCAAGAAAGACGGTTCGGGGATGGTCCCGGGTATTTCCGCAAGCAAGCGGAAGGACGTGAGCATCACGGGCGAAGGCATCATCGACGGCAACGGCGAATGGTGGCGGGCCGTGAAGCGGGGCAAGGTCAGCGACACGGAATGGGCGGACTTCCAGCGGATGGGCGGTACGGTCACCGAGGACGGAAAACTCTGGTATCCCTTTGACCTGAAGCACTTTCCCAACGTGGCGGAAGAGCGCCAGGCCCAGGAGGAACTCCGGACCCACCTGGTCCGTTTCACCGACTGCGAGCGGGTGCTCGTCGAGGGCGTGACCCTCCAGAACGCTCCGAAGTTCCACCTCGTCCCGCAGCGCTGCAAGGACGTCGCCATCGTCGGCGTGACGGTCCGCTGCCCCTGGAACGCCCAGAACGGCGACGGCATCGACATCATGCAGTCGACCGACGTGCTGGTCGGGGGCTGCACGCTCGACGTCGGGGACGACGGCATCTGCCTGAAGGGCGGCGCCGGCGCAGCCGGCGTGAAAGCCGGCCCCTGCCGCCGGATCCTCGTCCGGGACAACACGGTCTTCCATGCCCACGGTGGCTTCGTCATCGGTTCTGAGTTCTCCGGCGGCATGGTGGACATCGCGGTGCTGGACAACGTCTTTTCCGGGACGGACACGGGCCTCCGCTTCAAAAGCGGCCCGGGCCGGGGCGGCCGGACGGAGAACATCCTGATCGACAGGGTCGTGATGAGCGACATCCGGGACGAGGCGGTCGTTTTCGAAACGGGATATGTCAACGTTTCCGTCGGGACCGGCGGGGACCGGACGGCGGCGCAGGACTATCTCCCGGAATTCTCGGGGATCCGCATCGCCAACGTCGTCTGCCGCGATGCGCGGATCGCCGTGGCCGGCCGCGGCCCGCTGTCCATGATCCATGACATCTCCCTCCGCGACTGCGTGTTCTTCTATACGGAAAAGGGCCTGGACACCGCGGACCCGGCGATGTTCACCTTGGAGCGGGTCCGGATCGAAACCTATAAATAATCGATATTCAAGTCATTTTACAATGAAAAAGACATTTCTGCTCGCCTTTGCGGCCGCGATGATGGTCGCCTGCAACTGCTCGGGGGGCCAGCCCCAGAAGGAATTGGATGAGCCCAAGGACCCGGATCCCGTCCAGACGGATCCGCAGCCGGACCCGGACCCGGACCCCGCGCAGGAACCCACTGAAACCGAGCCCGTTACGTATCGTATTGGGACGTACAACGTCGGCGTGTTCAGCAAGAGCGGCACCAACACGACCGAAATGGTCGCGGCCATGATGAAGGAAATCGGCGTCCAGGTGCTTTCGATGAACGAACTGGACTATTTCAACGGCCGGCACAACGTCAACCAGATCGGCGCCTTCGCCTCGGCCATGGGCGGCTGGTACTCCCTTTTCGCCCCGGCCCTGACCAATTACCAGAGCGGACAGTATGGCGTGGGCGTCGCGGCCCATCCCGACTTGAAGGTCCTCAGGCAGGCCACGCTGAAACTGGCCAAGGGTGACGGCTCCGAGCAGCGCGCGCTCGCCGTGGTCGAATTCGAGCCCTTCGTCTTCGCCTCCACCCACCTGGACCACAAGTCCGCCACGGCCCAACTCGACCAGGCGAAGACCATCACCGAGTGGATGGCGGCGAATTACGGCTCCACCGCCAAGCCGGTCTTCCTTTGCGGCGATTTCAACGCCCTTCCCACCAGTGCGACGATCCAGTACATGCGTGAGAACTGGACCGTCATCTCGCCGGAGCAGCCCACGTACAACGCCAAGGCCCCGTCCAAGTGCATCGACTACATCATGGTGTACAAGAATGCGGTGAAAAAGGTGGAGGTGCTGGATGCCCAGATCCCCACGGCCTTCAAGAGCGGCGATGTCACCATCGCTTCGGACCATCTCCCGGTCTATGTCGATGTCAAACTCGCCGAGTAGATGAGACGCCTGCCGACATGCCTTGCGGCGCTGCTGCTCTGGACCTGTTCCGGCCCGGAGCCGCAGCAGGCGCCGCCCGTGCAGTTCTCCGTCCCGGAGGTGCAGATCCCCCCGGCCGGCGGGACGGTCGACGTGTCCGTGTTCACGGGCACGGAGTGGGTCGTTTCCGAAGTCACCGGGGACTGGCTGACGGCGAAGCGGAAGAACGTCGCCGTCCTGACGGTCGGCGCCTCCCTCAATGCGGAGGGCCGGCGGCGGACGGGCTCCGTCCGCGTCAGTTGCAACGGACAGTCCGCGGAACTTCCTGTCATCCAGGAGTATGACGCCTCCTCCATCGCGGTTTCAAGGGAGGCGTTCATCTCGGGAATCGCTGCGAAATGCGATTTCATCACGATGGTCACCGACCGGGCTTACACGGACATCGACGAGGGTTGCACCGCCTATCGCTTCACCACGACGGGACCGGTCAACGGGGTGGAATCGCCCCTCGCCCTGTATCTTTTCGTCGTGGACCTTTCTTCCGGCGTTTCCCTGGCGGCGACCTGCGTGGACGACGATCCTGCCAACATCACCTTGACGGACGCCGTGACGGCCAAACGGCAGACGATCCGCCAGCAACTGGCGGCGCTCCAGGGCAAGCGCCCGGGACTCCGTGTGCTGGGCGGGGTGAACGGGGATTTCTACCTGACCGCCCGTAACAACCTGCTGCAAGGCGTGTTCCACCAGAACGGCGTCTGCATCAAGGACACGTTCGACGGCGGGTCGATCTGCAGCGTCTTCGCCCTGATGGAGGACGGGACGGCCCGGGTGGTCACCCAGGCGGAGTACCCTTCGGCGCGGGTGTCGATCCGTGAGGCGGTCGGCGGGCGCCAGGTGCTGCTGCGCTCCGGACAGATCATGTCCAGCGACGCGACGCTGGAGCCGCGCACGGCGGCCGGCGTGTCGATGGACGGGAAAACGGTCTATTTCCTGGCCGTGGACGGCCGCTGGGAAGGCTGGTCCGTCGGCGCGTCCTACCCGATGCTTGCGAACATCCTGCTCGGCGCCGGCGCCTACGACGCCATCAACCTCGACGGCGGCGGCTCGACGACCTTCGTGGTGCGCTCCGGCAACGATGCTTCCGTGGCCTCCTTCACGACCTGGAACCGTCCTTCCGACAGCAAGGACCGCGCTGTCGTCAACGGCCTGGCCATCGTCCGGAGCCGCTGAGCGGACCGGGGTCAACGGCCTTTCCGCAGCCGTGAGACGGCGTTTTCGAGGGATTCGGTCGGTTCGATGATGTTGTAATTCTCCCAGAAGGCGGGATCGAAGAAATCCGCGGCCCGGTCGGTCAGGATTTCCTGGACGGAGAACTGCTCCGCCCGGGGGACGGGTACGGCCGGCCCGGGCCGGATGTCCGTGACCACCAGTTCGTTGACGGCGGTATAGCCCGTCCGGAACAGGCGTTTCCGCCAGTCGCAGTCGAAGCGGAGCAGGGCCCGGTAATAGGAGAGCCGGGAGACGCCGTCGCGCTCGCTGTAGTTGAGGATGAACGAGAGTTCCCGGGGATGGAAACGCAGGGAGAACGGCTTGCGGACCAGCACGGCGCGCGTCGCCTTCCATTCGTCGGAAACGTCCAGCGACAGTTCGATCCGGGTGAAGGAGAGCCGCTCCCGGTCGATGTACAGCGTCCCGTCGTACAGCGGCCACTCGGGCAGGACCATGCCCGGCCGGATCCGGATGACGAACTGGAGGCGGTCGCCGATGTAGGCGGGCGTCTCCATCTCGAAGCGGTAGAGCCGGAAAAGGTCCTCGTTGAAGAGGATGTCCGGATTCTTGACCACGTCGAAGACGATGGCCTGGGCCGGCCCGCCCTGGACCTTGACGCTCAGCGTGTCGCCCCGCCGCGGACTCAGCAGGACGCGGCTCTTGTCGAGGGCCGCGTGGTCCCGGGACACATCCCGGCCATAGCCGGTCTTGTAGAGCCGGGCGACTGCTTCGGAGATGTAGGTGTAACGGAGGCGTTTCCGGACGGTTTCCCGGTAGAAGCAGCCGAGCATTTCCGGCCCGGCCGCATAGTTGGCGGGGATGCGGTCCATCGCCGCTTGAACGATTTCGCGCGGGTCGCCCGAGACGATCGAGGCCCCGTCGAGGAGGGTCGCCTCGGGCATCAGGCGGACCTGGATGACCGGGTCCGCCGGATGCACGGTCTGCGTGCGGTAGCCCAGATGGGACACGCGGACCGTGGTGATGTCCGCGTCGGATTTGATCGTGAAGACGCCGTCCGCATTGGTCACGGTCGCGAATTCCCGGTCCGGGATGGCGATGTGGACGGCCTCCAGGGGCTTTCCCGTCCGGGCGTCCCGGACGGTGCCGTGGAGGATGTAATTCAGCCGGAGCGAATCTGTGCGTCCCGCCAGCGGAAGGATTGCCGCCAGCAATAAAATGCTGAGTGTCAATATTTTCCGCATAGCGCGGAAGGGGCTGCCTAGACGATGGCGAGCGCGACGTCCATCATGTGGGTGAAGGTGGACTGCCGCTGTTCCGCCGTGGTGGCCTCGCCGGTGACGAGGTGGTCGGAGATCGTCAGGATGGCGAGGGCGCGCTTGCCGGCGCGGGCCGCGTTCATGTACAGGGCGGAAGCCTCCATCTCGACGGCCAGAACTCCCATCTTGGTCCAGCGGTCGGTGTGGGGGTTGTCGGAGTAGAAGGCGTCGGAGGAGAGGACGTTGCCCACGCGGTAGCGGTAGCCGAAGCGGTCGGCCGCTGCGGCGGCTTCGCGCAGGAGGCTGAAGTCGGCGATCGGGGCGAAGGTTCCCGGAAGCTCATACTGGGCGCCGTAGTTGGAATCCGTGCAGGCGCCCATCGCGAGGACGAGGTCGCCCACGCGGAGGTCGCGGTGGTAGGATCCGGCGGAGCCGATGCGCATGACCGTTTCCACGTCATAGAAGTTGAAGAGCTCGTAGGTGTAGATGCCGATGGACGGGATGCCCATCCCGTGTCCCATGACGGAAACGCGCTTGCCGTTGTATTCGCCCGTGAAGCCGAGCATGCCCCGGATCTGGTTGACCAGCACGGGGTCCTTCAGGTAGTTTTCCGCAACGAAACGGGCGCGGAGCGGATCTCCGGCCATGATGACGGTCTCGGCGATCTCGCCATATTTCGCACCGATGTGGGGGGTAGGGGTTTTTGCCATATTCTTATGATTTGAGCGCTGTGTTTTTTGTTGGTTTGTCAAAGATACGAAAACTTCTTACATTTGTGAATAAACAGCGTGCGCTTTATGAAAAAAATTCTCTTTTTGCTGCTTGCCGCCATCCCGGCGTGCAACCTGTCCACAAAAACAGTCCAATGTCCGCTGACAGAGCCGCTTGACGCTTCCGCCTGGGAGGGATCCGTCTGGATTTCCGCCGCAGATGCGCCCGTGGTGGACCACGTCGTCAAGGACAAGGACTGCCGTGCGGCCGACGGGGCGAGCTGGTTCGTCTCGTCGCTCCGGAACGAAAGGGAAATCGTCTCCGCGAAATGGATGACGGCCGGACTGGGCGTCTATGAACTCTTCGTCAACGGCAACCCGGTCGGCGAGGAGGTGCTCAAGCCCGGTTTCACGCACTATGCAAAGACAAAATACGCATATACTTACGATATCACCGCGGCGATGGAAAAGGCGAAGGACCGGGAGAATGTCCTCGCCGTCCAGGTGACGCCCGGCTGGTGGGCCGACAAGATCGTCACGCCGTCCGGACACGAAGGGATGATCGGGAAGAAGTGCGCCTTCCGCGGCGTCGTGGAACTGACGTACGCCGACGGCGGCACCGAGCGCTTCGGGACGGACTGCAGCCACTGGAAGGCCGGCATCGCCGGGCCCGTGAAGCATGCGGCGATCTTCGACGGCGAGACGTTCGACGCGCGGGAGCGCCCGGGCTATGAAACGCCCGGGAAACTATCCGCGCCCGAGGAGAACACGGAATTCGCCGGCGAAATCCTGCCGACGGCCGGTGCGGAAATCTATTTCCGCGAGGACCTCGCGCTGAAGCCGGTGGAGGCCTACGTCTGGCGCGACGTGGAAGGCGCCGATGGGGACAATTATGGCAAGGTTATTAAAGTCAAGGAGTTCCGGAGCGGCGAGACGATGACGGTCGGGCCCGGCGAGACCCTCGTCGTCGACTTTGGCCAGAACGCATCCGCCGTCCCGTCCTTCGTGTTCAAGGCGGAGGAGGGCACGCTCCTGACCTGTCTCCCTGCGGAACTTCTCAATGACGGCAATGGCGCGAAGAGCCGCGGCATGGACGGGCCGGAAGGCAGCGTCCACCGCCTCAATCTCCGGACCCCCGACGAAGGCATGCGCCTGGAATACATCTTCGGTCCCGGGAAGGGCTATGCCGCCTTCCGTCCGCACTGCACCTTCTTCGGCTACCGCTACATTTCCGTCACGGCTTCCGCCCCCGTTGCCATCCGGCGCGTGGAGTCCATCCCCGTGACGTCGATCGCCCAGGCCCTTGAAACCGGCACGCTGACGACCGGTAACGACCTTGTGAACAAACTGATCTCCAATACGATGTGGGGTCAGCGATCCAATTATCTCTCGGTCACGACGGACTGCCCCCAGCGCAACGAGCGCCTCGGCTGGACCGCGGACACGCAGGTCTTTACGGAAACGGGCACCTTCTTCGCCAACACGGACGCCTTCTTCCACAAGTGGATGCGCGACATGCGGGATTCCCAGAGCGGGACGGGCGGCTTTCCGGGCGTCGCACCGACCGCGCAGTACGGCGGCAACATGATGCGCCTCGGCTGGGCCGACGCCGGCATCATCGTCCCCTGGACGGTCTGGAAACAGTTCGGGGACACGGCCATAATCGACGAGAACTGGGCGGCGATGGAGCGTTTCATGGACCATGTCGCCGAGACGGAATACAGCCACGAGGCGCTCTCGGGCGAAAACGGCAACTACCAGTGGGCGGACTGGCTGAGTTATGAGCCGCTGGAGAGCCACGGCCACGGCGCCTTCCAGAAGGATGCCACGGGCCATACGGTAAAGGTCAACGGCGCCCGGGTGCCGCTCCCCGAAGCCCTCGTGTATTGGAACTATCTGTCCGTCAGTTACTGGGCCCTTGATGCGGACATGATGCGCGACATGGCGGCCGCGACCGGCCGCGACAGCGCGAAGTACGCGGCCCAGGCGGAGAAGGCCCGGAACATCCTCCGCACGAAGTTCCTGGACGGGGACGGCAACTTCACCCTGGAAATCCTCAACACCATGCAGACGCCGGCCCTTTTCGCCCTGAAGAACAAGCTGTTCGACGGCGCGGCGAAGGAGCACGTCTGCGAGCGGCTGCGGGCCAATTTCGCCGCGCATGACCAATGCCTCCAGACCGGCTTCCTCGGCACCTCCATCCTGATGGACGTCCTGACGGAGAACGGCATGGCGGACATCGCCTGCGACCTGCTTTTCCAGCGGAAGAATCCCAGCTGGCTGTATTCGGTGGACAATGGCGCCACCACCATCTGGGAGCGCTGGAACAGCTATACGAAGGAATCCGGCATGGGCCCGAAGGGCATGAACAGTTTCAACCACTACGCCTACGGCTGCGTCTGCGCATGGATCTGGAAATCCGTCGCCGGCATCGCCGCCGACCCGGCGGAGCCCGGTTTCCGGCACATCGTCATGCGCCCGGTCCCGGACCGGCGGCTCGGTTCCGTCCGGGCGGAGTACGCCTCCGCCGCCGGCCTGATCCGCAGCGCGTGGCGCTACGAAGGGGACGAGTGGATCTGGGATTTCACCGTGCCGGAGGGCGCCTCCGCGACGGTCACGCTGCCCGGAGAGACCGGTTCCCGGGACTTCGGTCCGGGCGCCTATACGCTCAGAAAGGCTCTGCCGTAGGCGGGTCGTCCTGGGCTTCCTTCTGGCGCTCCTCGCGCCGGGAAGCCGTGTGGATCATGATGTTCCGGATGGAGAAGATGACGGAGAACTGGCCGATGACGAGCACCCAGTCGTGGCGGATCAGCCCGTAGGTGATGATCATGACCGAGCCGATGACGGCCAGGACCCAGTGGCCCAGCGGCAGGAAGGACTGCTTGCGCCGGTAACTGTAAAACAGCTGGTATACCGAGCGGATCTCATAGATGAACTGTCCCAGGACGCCGAAGAGCAGCAGTTCCGGCGGGACGGCCTCGCTGTGGAGGAACTGCTCCCGGAAGGCGGGCAGGTCACGGGCGATCAGGGCGAGGATGGCGACGGGGAACAGGGCCTGCAGCACGATGATGAAGCGCGGGACCTTCTTGTAGAGCCCCAGGATGCCGATGTTCCACATGTAGATATAGTACCCGACGCTCTCCCCG
>JAEEGL017333198.1_pt1 | contig 10682 bp, 5 predicted proteins | sample 9134231 | NCBI WGS metagenome assembly JAEEGL01 (sample SAMN16246548, study PRJNA631951) | gut metagenome | biome: gut microbiome; feature: rumen; material: fiber-attached | host: Bos | place: Iran: Karaj | collected 2018-10 | reverse complement strand
AAATCATATATTGAAGCTTATGCAAAACAAAATGCTATTAATTATAATTCTTCTTTTATGAATAATAATTCTTCAGAGTCAAATATTTATTCTTATACTCAACTTAATCCTAATGTTCATATTAAATTCAAGAAAGATTTTTAAATAAATTATTAAAAAAAATTATTTTAATTTTAAAAAGTATTTCATTAAATATTAAACTATTTACTAAATGAAATAAAAATTAATATTCAAAACTATATTCCAAATTAAAAAAAAATTTTTTATTTATATTTGTGGTATAAATCAACAAAAATTTTAAAATTAAAAAAAAAAGCACATTAATATGTATTAATAATCTGAAATAATTTATAATAGATGTTTATTTGATTGTTAAAATTTATTTTGTGTTTAATTTTAAAACCAAAAAAAATAAATATTTAAATATAAAATTCAAAGATCTTCCTTTTCAAAAACTTTACTTTGATCTTTAGGAATATCTTTCCATCCAAGATTATCGGCAATAAATTTTTCTAATTCATCTTTATTATAATTTCCATTAAAATCAACAGGTTCATTTTTTCCATTAACATGATAAAAAGAAATAAGAGGAATATTATGAATTTCTCTAATAACTTCATTATACATTAAATCAATAGCTCCCATTCCAAAACTTTCATATTTTAAATCTTTCATATATTTATTTGATAAAGTTTGAAATGCTTTTGCAGCTTCTAAACACTTTGGACATATTTTTTTATTATTTTTTATAAAAATTACTAAATATGGTTTTTTTGATTCTAAAACTATTTTCTTAAAAGTCTTTCCTACTATTGTATTAAAGGAATAAATATCTTTTTCTGGTATTTCATCTGAATTTAATTCTCTTTCAATTTTGCCTTCTTTTACTCCTCTAATAAATTCTTCTATTTTTTCTCTTGATAATTCTTTTGTTTTTATTTGGTAATTATAAAATTTTAAAGGATCAAAAATTTCTATTGTTGGTAAATCTTTTTCTGAAAGTAAGAAAAATTCACTTAATTCTTTATAAAATTGATTTCCTTTTATATCTGATGTGAAATATTTATATGATTGAAATTTTTGATTTCCTAAATCTTTTATTATTTCATCTATTTTTTTTTCATTTTCATTATTTTTATCTCTGAAATAAATAACTGAAGATAAATTATAATGTGTAATTATTGTAAAACTATTTTTATTTAAATTACCTCCAATTTCTAATGAATGTTCTTTTATTAAATCATTTAATGAATCTAATGAAATTTTCCCATTTAATTTTACTTGTTTTCCATCATAATTTTTTAATAGAATGACTGTGTTTTTTCCATATTCATTTATGCATTCTTCAGAAATACAATTTATTGAATCTGAAAATCCTCCATTTAATAAAGTAAATTCTTTAAAAGATTCATATTCAGAGTTATTTTCATTTATTGTTGAAATTAAAACAAAAGGTAATTCATATTCATTTTTAAAATTATCAATTTCTAATATTGAATTTGCTTTATAAATTGGTCCTTCTATTTCTTTATGTAAATATCTTATTATTTTTTTGTGTTCATATGGTCCATCATATTGTGTTATTTTTTTATCCCAATAAATTTTGATTTCTGGAGGATTAATGTTTGATTCTGTTATTTTTGCATATTTTGAAACATTAATTGTGAAAAATTTAAAAGGTAAATTTTGCTGTTTAGATATTTCATATGATTTTTTAAATTCTTCTAAAATATATTCATGAGATTCTAAATTTTTTTTATAAAAGTAAGCAATTGAATATTTTGATTCATTGAATAATCCTATATTTTCTTTATTTAATTCTATAATTTCTTGATTATTTATTATTGTTAATGATATAAATATTATGAAAATTACTTTGAAAGATTTCATATTCAAATATTTAATAAAAAAAATTTTAAAAATTAAATTTATAAATTCTATATACCTTTTAAAAGAATAATAAAAAAAAAATTTAAAATATTTATTTAGGAGTTACATCTATATTCACAATTACATTCTCTTTTTTAGAAGATACAAAAACTTCTATATAATTATTATTAATATAATTAATATTAACATCAAGAATTTCTTCTTCGTCATTATAAACATTAACAACATATCCATTAGGATAATTAAAATCTTTATTAGCATAAATAACACAAGGTTTTTTAATACTATTATCAAGAATGAATTTACTTTTCATAACTTTACTTTCATCATCAAAATTTAAACTAATAGGATAACCTTGATAATGCATAACATAAGTTCTAGAAAGTGCTTTTTCTTTATAATATTGAATAGTTCCATTCTTATTAAAAATTCCTTCTGAATTTTGACTTGCAGTTGTGGTATGATCATTATAAGCTTTATACATCCAATAAGCCCATGAAACCATATATTTATCTGCAGCTTTCATAAAACTTAACATTTCTTTATAACAAGCTAATGAACTACTACATGCTCCAAATTCTGTTACTATTATACCCGCTGAATTACTTAATGCTTGTTCTTTGTTTTTTTTCATTTTTGACATATGGAATTTTGGACATTGACTTTCTGTTGATTCTAAACTTGGTTCTCCTGATGCACAAATATTTTGATTAGCTGCACAACAATAATTATGAACATTGAATACTTGAGGTCTTTTATTAGGGTTTACTGGAGGTTTACTAAATGAACTTAATGGTATTCCACCAAATAAAGGAAGAGTATCTGGGAAGGGAACTGGTTGATAGAATAATGTATAATCTTTATCAACTTCTTCAATAGCTTTGTTTAATTTTGCATACATTGGTGCTACTAATGTATCATCTATATATCCTGGGATTAAGGAATGAATATCTGACCATAAATTTGCTGTCCATGGTTCATTCCATAAATCATATCCTATTATATTTTTTCTTCCTTTGAATTTTTTTGCTAAAATTTTCCAGAAATTAGCAAAAGCATCTAATACTCCATTTTGATTAAGGAAAAATGAATTATATATACTTTGTAATTCTGGACTTTTATGATAATCAATAAAACTACCTTTTACACAATCAGAAATTTTTGGTAAACCATTATCATCATAATTCCATTTATTAGTTGAAAGTGGTATACAAATGCCGAAAAATTTAAATAATCTTGAAAGAAAATTTTCTTTACATTGGGTTTCATAAGTTAATTTTTCAGTATAAAATTTAGGGGCTCCTTCACCACAAAATAATCTAGAAAACATATCTTGATGAGCATCAATTAAAACAGCAATTCCATTTTTTTCTAATTTATCAACTATATTAGACATTTTTTCAAGAAGTTCTAAATCATATTTTCCTTCTTCTTTTTCAATGGATTCCCAAATAATACCTAATCTTACAAGATTAATACCTAATTTTTTTAATATTTGTATATCATCATCTGTAAATGACATATATGGATCAAATTCTTCTGTGTTTGGTATATATGGAGGTAATTTTACTACTACGTTTACTCCATGAAATATTGTGTATCTATTATCTGAGTCAATGAAAAAATTTTTTGTAGAATCTAGTTTATAAGATGATATCGATATTAATAATATTGTTAATGTTATTATCATGCATTTATTTTTCATTCGTTTTTGATTTGAATTTTTTTTTTATATAGGTTTTACGTAATGGTATTTATTTTTTTTAATGAGATAAATAATTATTTTTTTTATTTTTATTTTAAATTAAATTTGGTATTTTCATTAAATATTTCTATAAATCAAAAAAAAAAAAAAAAAAAATTTATTTTTTAAATCCAATAGCAGTTTTACTTTTCATAATTTCATGATAATTTGGTCTTTTAGGATTTCTAATAAACTCATCATAAAAAGGGAACTTTTTATCTCCATCACCTTTATTTTTATAATAAGGAACAATAAAATTTTGATAACTAACTTGATAAGTAGTAAGAGGTCTAACCTCAGGTTCAGGTACATAAACAGGAGTAGAATTTTTTAAATAATTAGGAATTTTAGGTTTCCAAGGTTTATCTCTTGGCCAATATAAATCTTTATTTATTCTCTGTTTAAATTGAGGTTCCCATTTATCAAAATCAGGAGGAGCTCTTCTTCTTCTTCTCATTTCAATTGCTCTCTCTAATGATCCATCATCATTCTCTTCTCCTTTTACTATTCCTTCTTGTGGAAATTTAAATGATATTCTTTGAAATGGAATTTCTAAATGCTTGTTCTCAAAGGGAGGAATACGGTTTCCAAATAGTAAGTGTTCTCCTTTGTAATAGTAGTCTCCTATTACATCATAACTTGTTGAGAATGGATGTTCTGCTTTCATTTTTTTTTTTTTATTTTTTTCTTTGAAAAGTTATATGATAAAATATTTATTTTTAATGGTATATTTATATTTTTTATTTGAATTTTTTTTAATTGTTTTCTTCCAGGATTTTTGCTATGGAATGCATACAGTAATCTATGCAAATGTTTATATCATCAGTTTCTTCTTTTTGATTTTCTTTATTAGGTGAAATATCAATGTTATTAACATATGTATATATATTTTGAAGTAAATCATTTTTTTTAATTGAGTTTATAACAAAAGGTAAATTTAAACATTCATCAAAATTTTGTTTTTCTTTTTCTAATTCTTTTGCATTATCTAATAAATGTTTATTATCTTTGAATAATTGTTCAATGAAGCATATTAAAAAATTAACTTTTGTTAATTCTTTCTGAGGAGAAAAATCTTCTGTGATTTCTTGTTCATACATTGATATTTTTTTCTTATGATATTTTTCATAAATAGGAGAAATTAATCTATTAATCATAGATAAATAATTTTTACATTTATTTAAATCTTCTTCAGCATTTGGATTATATTTAATTTTCAGTTCATTAAATTTATTTAAATATTGTGTTATTTCAGAATTATGAAATTGTTTCATTTCATCTATTTTATTTTTATAACCTTGAATAATAATATCAAAGTCATTTTCTTTTTGAAAAGAACTTGAATTTATATTTAAAAAAATAGATTTAATTTGCATATCTGTTTTTCTTATATATTCATTTAATTTTAATTCCTCGATTTTTAAATCAAATTCAGGATCATTAAAATTTGAATTTGATGAAATTAAAGAAATATTTTCTAAATTTTTCTGAAGTTCATTTAAATCTTTTATTAAAGTATTTTTACATAATTTTATATTTTCTAATTTTCCTTTTTCTAATAATTCAAGAAGTAATTCTATTAAATAATTTTTTCTAAGATTTATATTTTTTAAATTATCACTTTGATTTATATTTAAATGAGGTGAATTAGGAGAACTTATTGTACTTAAATCACTTAAAAAAGTTGTCGATTTATTATTAATATTTGTTCTTGTTGTTGAATTATTTGAAGATGGAATATTTTGATTTTTTTTTATTAAAGGATGAAAATCTAATGAACATTTTGAAAATGTTATTTCTTTTAATTTATTATATTTTTGAATTGCTGATTCTGGTAAATTTATTATACTTAAAATTTGTTCTGCTTTTTCTAAAAGAATTAAAATTAATTTTAATTGAGTATTATTATTTTCCTGAATATAATTTAAGGAATGAGTGTTTTGGTTTGAAATAAAATCTTCTGAAGAAAACATTTTTAAAGTAAAAATTAATTATTTTAGCACAATATATTTTAATATATTTTTAAATTTAATAAAAATTTTATTTTTATTTATTAAAAATTAATTTCAATCCAAAACAAAATCAAAATATGGGAAATTTCTAAATTCATTATTTTTAATATAAAAAAATAAATTTTTTTTGAATGGAGAATAATAAAATATAAAATAACAATTAAAGATACAAAAAGTATTTAATTCAAAACAACAGCAATTTTAACTTATGACTTTAAAAAATATATCATTATATATATCTAAAAATGTTATAAAATCAAAGACTTTAAAAAAAATCCTAAACAAAAAAAATAAAAAAATTAAAAAAAAATGAAAATAACTTCATCTTAAATCAAAAAATAATTAAAAATTAAAAAATTATAAAATAATCCTTTCAACAATACTTTTTAATTAAATAATCTTAAACAAGATATAAGCCAAAAAAAAAAAAATATCATATAATAAAAAAAATAATGAAGGAAAACTACGAGCACAAATTATATACTCACTGTGAAGAAAAAGACGCAGACGCAGTAGCATGGGCATTTGTAAACAAGGAAAAAATGGTTAAATTTCCATTCAAATTTCCTCCTATTGCTGCAAACGAAGTACGTGCAAATATCCTTTACACAGGATTATGTCACTCAGATGTAATGACAGTACGTGAACATTGGGGACCTGCAATGTTCCCAATTGCACCTGGTCATGAAATTATTGGAGAAGTAAGTTTAGTTGGTTCTGATGTTAAAGACTTTAAAAAAGGTGATTTAGTTGCTTTTGGAACAGTTCGTGATTCTTGTGGTAAATGCAGATATTGTAAGAAAGACAGAGAAGAATTATGCAGAGATGTTGAAGAACATTATACTTATGGTTACCATTGGGGTGGTTATGCTACTGCTTTACAACAACCAGCTTCTCATTTCTTCCATTTACCTCCTAATTTCAAAATTGAAAAAGGTGCTCCTCTTCTTTGTGCTGGTATCACTACTTATTATCCTATGAAAAAATTCTTAAAAGATGGTATGAACACTGCTGTTATTGGTATTGGTGGTCTTGGACATATTGCAATTAAATTTTTAAAGAAATTAGGACATGAAGTCACTGCTTTTACAACAAGTCCAAATAAAATTGATATGATTAAAAAAGAATTAGGTGCTGATCACGTTGTAATTAGTACAGATGAAAAGCAAATGAAAGAAGTTGCAGATAAATTCGATTTTATAATAAATACTCTTCCAACAAGAGATGGTTTAGAAAAGTATATTAATACTTTATGTGGTGAAGGTATCTTTGCTCAAGTTGGTATGCCTCCTGTTAATGCTTGTAGTTTTAATTTAGATGCTTTTACTCTTGTAGTTAAAGAAGCTGTTTTTGTTGGTTCTAATGTTGGTCCTAATTGGTGTATTAATCAAATGCTTCCTTTATGTGCTGAAAAAGATATTTATCCTATTGTTGAAGAATTCTCTTTCGAAGATTTCCCTAAAGCTTTTGATAAGTTAGAAAATGGAAGACCTCATTTCAGATGTGTTGTTAATGTTAAAGATTGGGCTGAAAAACATGGATTCAAGAAATAAATTAGTTTTTAATATTTAATTTATTTGAGTTTTTATTCAAAAATTGGTGTTTTTAAATTTTTTTTTTAATATTGATATGATAATATAATTAAGTTTTAATATATATTAATAATAAAACTAATCATTCATTAAATTAAATAAAGATTCTAAAAGAAAGAAAATTAATTCTCACAGAATTATATTTTATTCCATATAACTTTTCATATAATTATTCATAAATTCAATTTTAATAGGAAAATGATCACTAATAAAACTATTTTTAGATTTACTAATTATACTTTCATCTTTGAAAGTAATAGATTGATTACACATAAATTGATTGACTTTATCTAAATAAAACAAATAATCATAAGTTTTATTTTGATTACTCAATCCATGATAATTACTTTCAAATTGAATTGGTTTAAATCCAAATTGAATAATACTTTGAATAACAGGATCATTTTCATCAACATAAAAAGACCCACCTAAAAATACGAAATTTTCATCTTTATGATTATCAATAACTTTCTTAATTTGTTGTAAAACAATTTTAATCATATCATTATAATTATTATAATTATTTTTATCAAAATCAAGATTAAAAAACAAGCAACTATAATCATCTACTTTTCTCAAAGAAGCCCAAATACAATTTCTAGGAAAATTATTATGAAAATCATTAGAATCAGGAACTCCAGGAGTAGTACTAAGCCAAAAATTACCCCAATCATTTAAAGTATATTTATTTTTATTATAAGCTATTAAATTATGTTGAGTATCTTCAACTTCATCTCTATCAACTCCTATAAATTCATATATTGCATCTATTCTGTGATGAAGATAATGATATTTTATTTTATTTATTTCTTGGAAGAATATTATATCTGAACCTGCTTTATATATAAATGGTATTATATATTCTTTCCTATTTTCCCATGAATTATCATAATTTATTTTTTCACTTGTTGAATATGTATTAAACAATAAAATAGAATTTTTTTTAAATCTCATTTCAGAAATGAAAGTAAAAACTTCTTCAGAAGCAATATAATTATCAAAAGCTTTTCCAATCCAAATAATTTCTCCTCTAGATTTAGCGAAGAATTTATATTCAACAGGGAAATTATTTTTTTTTAAAATAATAGAATTAAAATAGAATTTTTTTCCATTTCTTTTAACAGTTTTCATCCTTAAAGCATTTTTAGTATCCCATTCACCTAAAAGAGAAATATTACCACAAATATAATAAATACCAATAGGCATTCCTTGTGTTTTTTCTAAAAAGAAAGCTAATTCAACTTCTTTTTCAGGATTAATTGTCATTACTCTATAAAATCTATTTCCTTTCTTATCAAGTAATTCAAAACCATTTTTTCCTACTTTTAGTTCTCTACTTGATTTAAATGATTTTAAAAGAGTTTTTTCTTTTTTTTTTGTTTTTCCTTCCATATTAAAATCTATATCTTCTTCTTCTACTTTAAAATCAGGAATTAATTTTTGAGGAGATTGAATTTCTGTTATTGCTGTTAATTTTGGACTGAATTCTACTTTTGATGATCTTTTTAATGGAAGTGTTTTTGTTTCATTTTTTTTTAATGTATTTTTCTTTTCAAAAAATAATTTTTCTTCAATTTCTTTCTTATGTAAATCTGTTTGTGAAAAAGATGATTTTTTCTCTTTAAAGAATTTTTCTTTTTTATCTTCTTTTTCATTATATTTTCTCTTTGGGTTATTTAAATTATTTTCCATATTATTTTTTGCCTCTTCTTCAGAAATAAATGATGATGATGAATTTTTATCTTCTTCATTATCTTCTATTATTGGAACTAAAATATTATTTCTTATATTATAAGGATCTGTTATTTGAGATGATAATGTTCTTTTTTCACTTCTTTTAAATTTCTTATCTTCTTTTTTTATTTTCTTTTTTTCTTCTTCATTTGTTATATTCTTATTTATTTGATTTTCTTTTTCTTTATTTAAATTGTCTTCTTCTATTTCATCTAAACCTTTTATTATTGGATTTACTTTTTTTATTCCTAATGTTTCTTCTAAATATTCTTCATCTTCTGATGAATCATATATTTCATCTTTTTCTTTTTTTGGTTCTTCATATTTTATTGTAATGTTTTTTATATTTTTTGCTGAAGGAAATTTTTCCTTTTTATTTGCCTTTATTTTTATATTTTTAAATTCTTTTTCATTCTCTTTTTCATTTATTTTTTCTGCTTTTTTATTTTTTTTTTCTTCTTCTTCTTCTTTTGTTTCTAAGTCTAAATCTTCATTATTTAGTTTTAATTCTATTTTTGCCTTTTTAATCTTTTTTTTTGGCTCTTCCTTTTTTATTTTTTCTTCTTTTAATTCTTTTTTTAATATATTTTGAGTTTTATCTTCTTTTTTTATTACATCTTCTTTATTGCTTTCTTTTTTAACTTCTGATTTTTCTTCTTTTATTTGTTTATCTTCTTTTTTATCTTCTATCTTAACTTTTTTATTTTCTTCTTTATTTTCTTTTTTTATTTCTTTATTATCTTCCTTTTTAATTTCTTTTTTATTATCTTCCTTTTTTATTTCTTTATTATCTTCTTTTTTTATTTCTTTATTTTCTTCTTTTTTAATTTCTTTATTTTCTTCCTTTTTAATTTCTTTATTTTCTTCTTTTTTAATTTCTAAGTTTTCTTCCTTTTTAATTTCTTGATTTTCTTCCTTTTTAATTTCTTTATTGTCTTTTTTCTTTTTTTTTTTAATTTCTTTCTTTTTCATTTCTTTATTTTCTTTTTTAATTTCTTGATTTTCTTCCTTTTCAATTTCTTTGTTGTCTTTTTTATTTTCTTTTTCATTGTCTTTGTTAATTTCTTGGTTTTCTTCCTTTTTAATTTCTTTATTTTCTTCATTTTTAATTTCTTTTTTGTTTTCTTCTTTTTGAATTTCTTCTTTATTTTCTTTTTTAATTTCTTCTTTTTTTATTTCTTGATTATTTTCTTCTTTTTTTATTTCTTGATAATTTTCTTCTTTTTTTATTTCTTTATTATTTTCTTCCTTTTTAATTTCTTTATTTTCTTCTTTTTTAATTTCTTTATTATTATCTTCCTTTTTAATTTCTTTTTTATTATCTTCCTTTTTAATTTCTTTATTTTCTTCTTTTTTAATTTCTTTATTTTCTTCTTTTTTAATTTCTTTATTTTCTTCCTTTTTAATTTCTTTTTTATTATCTTCCTTTTTAATTTCTTTTTTATTATCTTCCTTTTTAATTTCTTTATTGTCTTCTTTTTTTATTACTTCTTTATTTTCTTCCTTTTTAATTTCTTTTTTATTATCTTCTTTTTTAATTTCTTTATTATTTTCTTCCTTTTTAATTTCTTTTTTATTGTCTTCTTTTTTTATTTCTTTATTATCTTCCTTTTTAATTTCTTTATTGTCTTCTTTTTTTATTTCTTTATTGTCTTCTTTTTTTATTTCTTTATTATCTTCCTTTTTAATTTCTTTATTGTCTTCTTTTTT
>JAEEGL017015629.1_pt1 | contig 10682 bp, 10 predicted proteins | sample 9134231 | NCBI WGS metagenome assembly JAEEGL01 (sample SAMN16246548, study PRJNA631951) | gut metagenome | biome: gut microbiome; feature: rumen; material: fiber-attached | host: Bos | place: Iran: Karaj | collected 2018-10 | reverse complement strand
CCTTCTCGCCGGGCTGCACCACGATGATGCTGCCTACCTCCACCTCGTCCGGATCCACCTGGGTCAGCTCGTCGTCCATCTCGATGTTGGCGTAGTCCGGGCGGATGTCCATAAGCTCGGTGATGTTGCGGCGGCTCTTGCCCACGGCGTAGCTCTGGAAGAGCTCGCCCACCTGGTAGAGCAGCATGACGGCCACGCCCTCGCCGTATTCGCCTAAAACGATGGCGCCCACGGTGGCCACGGTCATGAGGAAGTTTTCGTCGAAGACCTGCTTGTTTCTGATGCCGTGCAGAGCCTTGCGCAGGATGTCGTAACCCACCAGCAGATAGGGGATCAGGAAGAAAACGAAGAGGACGACGTTCTTCCAGGTCTCTCCCAGGGCGTCCAGGAAGGGCAGGGTCACGATGTCCTCGGAAATCAGATAGAGCGGCACGAAGAGGATGGCCGCGATGATGATGCGGATCAGGAGCTTCTTCTGCTTCTTGTTCATAGTTTACCCTCTTTACCGTTCAGCCGGGAGCGACTCCCGGCTGAACGCATGATGATGCGGAACAAAGCTATCGACTATAGACTATCGACTATAGACTCATCTTAAAGAAATATCTCGCAGTCTTCCTCGACCTTCTTGCAGTTGGCGTACACGTCCTTCATCACCTTGTCGGCGTCGGCCCCCTCGTCGAACTCCACCTTCATTTTCAGCGTCATATAGCTGACGGAGCAGTCCTTCACGCCAGGGGTCTTTTTGGCGGCGGCCTCCATGAGGTCGGCACAGTTTGCGCAGTCCACTTCGATCTTATAGGTCTTTTTCATTTTCTTTTCCTTTCTCCGGCAGGGCCGGTCAAGATTCGTTGATATGCTCAAAGCCAAGGTCCAGCAGGGCGGAAACGTGCTCGTCGGCCAGGGAATACCAGAGCACCTGTCCCTCCCGGCGGTAGCGGACCAGATCGGCCATGCGCAGCAGCTTGAGCTGGTGGGAAACGGCGGATTTCGTGAGGCCCAGCAGGGCGGCCAGGTCGCAGACGCAGAGCTCGCCGGGCCGCAGCGCCTGCAGCAGGCGCAGGCGCGTCCTGTCCCCGAAGAGCTTCAGCAGGGCGGCCAGGCGCTCGATCTCCTCCTCGGAGACCTGGGCGGAACGGGCGCGGGCCACGGCCTCCTCGTGGATCACGTCGCAGTCGCAGCCGCTGTCCTCCGCCGGAGCCTGCGGCTTTTCCGCACGCGCGGTTTTCTTCTCGGCAAACGTCATTCGTCACACCTCCAATAGTTGAACAATTATTCAACCATTGAAAGGATACCATAAAAATCCAGCCTTGTCAAGGGAAAATGATAAAAAAGGGGGCGGTTTTTGATCGTTGTTTTGACGGTCCGCCGCCCCCGCGTGCGTTACGGTTTCTCACCCCTGCGGGCGCGGACGGCGCTGAAGGAGCAGGCCTCGGCCAGGGCGATCAGCTCGTTGACGTTGGCCTCGGGGTTGAAGAGGCGGATCACGTGGGAGAGATCGTCGAAATTATAGGCGTTCATGGCGGCGGAGGTGGAGAGGGCGTACTTTTCATTGTAGTCCTCGGCGTTGTCCGACGTCCAGAAGCCCTGGGTGACCCGGAGCGCGCGGCCTCCGTCCCGGAAGTCCGCCGCGTGGCCGGTGACGGCGTTGAGCATCAGAGCGAAGGCGGGGCCCACCAGGGAATTATACTTGCCCACCACGAATTTCAGCGTGCCGCCCGAGAAAAGCTGGAAATTCCGGGTGTTGTAGCTGTCCACCACGGCCAGGGGAGTCTTGCCGATCACGTCGATCATTTCCACGGGGGGCAGCACGGAGAGCACCGCGTCGAATTCCCCCGCCTCGAAGGTCTCCCTGGCGGTCTGGAAAAAGGCCTCGCCGGAAACGTAGCCGGGGCAGATGGTCACGCTGACGCGCTCGGTCTCCACGGTGATGGGCTTGCTTGCCATGGCCAGCTCGGCGCGGGTCTCGGGGAAGGTGACGCCGTAGGCGCTGGACAGCGCGTCCAGGATGCCCAGGGTGCGCTGATAGTGCATTTCATTGCCCAGGGGCGCGCCGCCGCTGAGGATAAAGTAGCGGTTGCCCACCTTTTCCCGCAGGAAGAAGCGGGCCATATCCGCCCCCGCCTGGAATTCGAAGGGCTGGCCGGGGCCGAACATGCCCAGGAACCAGGGATTCTCCGCCACGGCGTCGAAGGCCTCGCCGGAGACGGTGCCGGAGGCCAGCAGGTAATAGACCTCGTTCTGCTCGCAGAGGGCCACCTCGGCGGCCAGATCGTAGCTCAGGAAGGAGAGGAAGCCCTCCACGCCCGCCTCGCAGGCGGAGCGGATGAATTCCAGCTCCTCCTCGCCGGAGCCGATGGATTCGGAATAGACGAACCTGACCATCTCGAAGTTATCCTCGATATAGCCCTGCAGATACTCCCGGAAGCCGATGACCTCCTCGTCCCCGGTGTCGTAGACGATGACGCCGAGCTTGTGGACCTCCGTTTCGCTCCCGCTCCCGCCGCCCGGGGCGGCCGGGGCGGCGGCGCAGGCGGCGAGGCTCAGACAGAGGCAGAGGGCCAGAAGCAGCGCGGTCAGTCTCTTCATGCCTTCGCCTCCTCCCGCTCGTAGAGGAAGCAGGCCACCTCGTGGCCGGGCTCCAGCTCCCGCAGCCTGGGCTTCTCCCGGCGGCAGCGCTCGGAGCAATGCTCGCAGCGGTCCCGGAAGGGGCAGCCGGTGGGCAGGTCCAGAGGGCTGGGGGGCTCGCCCTTGATGGGCTCGATCTTTTTGGAGAAATCCATCTTCGTGTCGAAGACCGCGTCCAGCAGGGCCCTGGAATAGGGATGGCAGCACTTCTCGGCCAGGCCCTCGCCGGGCATGATCTCGATGATGTTGCCCAGGTACATGACCGCCACCTGGTGGGCAAAGGACTGGATCAGCCCCAGGTTGTGGCAGATGAAGCCGATGGTGATGTTTTTCTCCCGCTGCAGGCGGGTGATGAGCTCAATGATGGTCTTCTGCACGGACACGTCCAGGGCGCTCGTCGCCTCGTCCATGACGATGATCTCCGGCTCCAGGGCCAGGGCCCGGGCGATGGCCACGCGCTGGCGCTGGCCGCCGGACATGTTGTGGGGGAATCGGTCGGCAAAGTCGCCGGGCAGCTCCACCATTTCCAGCAGGCGGCGGGCCGTGGCGTCGATCTCCGAGCGCTTGATGCGCCCGTAATTCAGCAGGGGCTCGCAGACGATCTCCCTGATCCTCATCTTGGGGTTGAAGGAGGTGGAGGGGTCCTGGAAAACCATCTGGATATGCTGGCGGGCCTCATGGAGCGCCCGTCCCCTGAGCTTGGTGATGTCCTTGCCGTTGAACCAGATCTCGCCCTCTGTGGGCTTATCGAGCCATACCAAAAAGCGCATAAAGGTGCTTTTGCCGCAGCCGGATTCGCCCACGAGGCCCAGGGTCCTGCCCCGGTAGAGCTTCAGGTTCACGTCGTCGCAGGCCGTCAGCTCCTTGCCTCCCGCGGCGGGGAAGCGCCGCGTCACGTGCCGCGCGTCCAGGATCACGTCTTTTTCGTCAAACATAGCGCACACCTCCCAGAGACGGCACCGCGTCAAGCAGCAGCCGGGTATAGGGATTCTCCGTATGATGCAGCATATGGTCCCGGTCGCCCTGGTCCTCGATGACGCCGTTTTTCATCACGACGATCTTGTCGCCCATATAGGCGGCCACGCCCAGGTCGTGGGTGACGAGGATGATGCTGGTGCCGTATTCGTCCCGCAGCTCCATCATCTGGCGCACGATCTGCGCCTGTGTCGTCACGTCCAGGGCGGAGGTGGGCTCGTCGGCCAGCAGCAGCCTGGGCCGGTAGGTCATGCCCATGGCGATGCCCACGCGCTGGCGCTGGCCGCCGGAGAGCTGGAAGGGATAGGAGCGCATGATGCGGTCCGGGTCCGGCAGGCGCATCCGCTCCAGCATTTCGGCGCCCTTCTTCCAGGCCTCCTGCTTGGAGACGTTTTCATGGGTGCGGATGTATTCCACGTAGCTGCTGCCGATGAGCCGGGTCTGGTTCATCATGGCGCCGCTGTCCTGGAAGATCATGGAAATGTCGTGGCCGCGCAGGGCGCGCCACTGCTTCTTGTCCAGCTTCAGAAGGCTCTTGCCCTCATAGAGGATATCCCCCGCCGTTACCTCACCGCCGCCGGCCAAAAGACCCAGCACGGCGCGGATCACGGTGGTCTTGCCGCTGCCGGATTCGCCCACGATGGAGCAGATCTCGCCCTGCTCCAGGGTCATGGAGCAGTTCTTCACCGTCACCCGGCTGCCATAGGAGATATCGACGTTTTTGATTGCAAGCAATGCCACGGTCTTACCTCCCTTCGCCGGAACGGGGGTCCAGGATATCGCGCAGGCCGTCGCCCAGCATATTGAAGACGACGACGGTGACGAAAATCGCCAGACCGGGGAAGATCATCAGCCAGGGGGCCGACTGCATAAAGGCGCGGCCCTCGTTGAGCATCTGGCCCCATTCGGGCGTAGGCGCCTGCGCGCCGAAGCCCAGGAAGGACAGGGCCGCCAGCTCCATCATCATGCCGCCGATATCCGTGGCGGCGGTGATGACCAGGGTGGTGATGGTGTTGGGGAACATATAGCGCAGCAGCATCCGGGGCGTCCTGGAGCCCGTGACCGTGGCCGCCGCCACATAGTCCGTGTGCCGCACCTTCATCACAAGGCTTCGCGCCAGGCGCGCGTATTTCGGCCAGCTTACGATGGCGATGGCGATGATGGCGTTTTCCATGCTTTTGCCCAGTATACCGGCCACCGCGATCGCCAGTACAAGGCCGGGGAAGGCGATCATCATATCCGCGATACGCATGATGACGGCGTCCGTCACCCCGCCGAAGTAGCCCGCCAGGATGCCCAGCACCGTGCCCAGGACGAAAATGACGCCCACTAAGATGAAGGTGGAGACCAGGGAGGTCCTTGCCCCGTAAAGGACGCGGACGAAGATATCGCGGCCCATCTTATCCGTGCCGAAGGGATGGGCGGCGTCGGGAGCCTCGATGGCCTCGGCCAGATTGCCCTTCGTGGGGTCGATCCCGCCCGCGAGCTGGGGGGCAAAGATGGCCGCCAGAATGATGACCAGGCCCAGGACGGCGAAGATGCAGAAGCTGGGATATTTTCTGAAAAAGCTCTTTTTCTTCATGCCTCTCACCGCCTCAGTCTCATGCGCGGGTCGATATAGTTATAGGATATATCCACCAGCAGATTGACGACCATATAAATGATGGCGACCCAGAGGACGTAGCCCTGGATCAGATAATAGTCGAAGGAGGTAATGGCCGATACGGCCAGGTTGCCGAGGCCGGGATAGGAGAAAATGACCTCCACGACGCTGGTGCCGCCCAGCAGGGAGCCGATGGACAGGCCCAGCATGGTGATGAGGGGCAGCAGGGAGTTGGGGAACACGTTGCCCCAGAGGATCTTCGATTCCTTCACGCCCCGGGCCCGCGCGCCGATGACGTAATCGGAATTCAACTCCTCCAGCACGGCGGTGCGCACCTGGCGCGTATACTTGGCGGACATGGAGATGGCCAGGGTCACGGCGGGCAGGATCATATCCTTGAAGGAGCCGGCGGAGGACACGACGTTGAACAGCCGCAGCCGGACGCAGAAAAGCAGGATCAACAGCAGGCCCACCCAGAAGTTGGGGATCGAGACGCCGAAGAAGGTGATGGCCCGCACGACGTAGTCGATGGGCTTATCGTGGTATACCGCCGAGAGCACGCCCAGGGGCACCGCCAGGATCAGCATAAAGATCATGGCAAAGAGGGCCAGCTTCAGCGTGGGCCAGAGGCGGGCAAGCAGCAGCGTGACCACGGGCTTGTTCAGCGCGAAGGAGGTGCCGAAATCCCCGTGGAGACAGTTGCCGAGCCAGCGGAAATACTGGGTGATGAAGGGATCATTCAGTCCCATGGCCTCCCTTTGCACGGCGACCTGCTCCTCATTGGGCATGACGCCCTGGGCCAGATACATGTTCCTCACCGGGTCGCCGGGCGAAAGATAGGTCAGCAAAAACGTCAGGATGCTGATGCCGATCAGCACGATCAGCATTTGCAGCAGCCGGGACGCCAGTTGTTTTTTGCCCAAAACACTTCTCTCCTCTCATTGCGGAAGCGCGGAAGAAAAACGGCTTTTGCGGAAAGGGCAGCCGAGGCCCTTTCCGCAAAAGAAACGAATGTGATTGGCCCGTCTCAGGCGACGGGGGTGATCTCCGTGGTGATCCAGTAATAGTCGTTGGGGCGGATATGCGCAGTGGCGACGGTCTTGCTGTTCCAGATCATGCAGCTGTTGTAGTAGCCGTCGATGATGGCCACGCCGTCGTCGATCAGGATCTGCTGCATCCGCTTGAGCAGGTCAAGGCGGACGGCGGGATCGATCTCGTCCACAAGCTGGGCATAGAGCTTGTCATACTCCTCGTTCTTGTAGCCGCAGTAGTTGGCGGAGTTCTCGCTGCACCAGTTGCCGAGGTAGGTGGTGGGCGCGCCGGCGATCAGATGGTTCCAGTTGTTGTTGTTCAGGTCGTACTCGCCGGCGACGAGGGAGTTCCACTGGTCGTCGGAGGAGCCGTACTTGGGCGTCACGCCGATGCCCAGCTCGGTGAGATAGAGGGTGTGGGCGTCGGAGAAGTCGTTGAGCAGGCGGTTTTCATAGGAAACGTAGGTCAGATAGATGTCCTGGCCGTCCAGCTCGCGGATGCCGTTGCCGTTGGTGTCCACGATGCCTGCGTCGTCCAGCAGCTTCTTGGCCCCGTCGGGATCATAGGCCCAGGGATTGTTCAGGGTCTCGTAGCCGTAGCCCATGCCGGAGGGCAGCACGGAGAAGCCGGGGGTGTAGAGATCACCGATGGTGTTGGAGTGGCAGATGGTATCGTAGTCGATGGCCATGAGGATGGCATGGCGCAGGTCGTCGTTGGCCAGAACGCCGTTGAAGTTCATCCAGCTGAAGCCGCAGCGGACGCCCGCAGCGGTCTCGACGGTGTAGTTGGGGTCGGCCTGCAGCTTCTGCAGGTCGGCGACGCTCATGATGTTCTCGGCGATGTCGATCTGCCCGGCCAGCAGAGCGTTGGCCTTGGCGGAGGCGTCGCCCATGAAGACGATCTTCACCTTGTCATAGGGGACGTTCTCACGGTAATAGGGGTTCTTGACCATGTCGTAGCCCACCTGATCGGTGAATTTCTCCACCATGTAGGGGCCGGTGCCGATCATGCCGTTGGCGTAGTTGTCGCCGGTGGCCTCATAGTCCACGATGGCCATGGCGGGGTCCGCCAGGTTGCCGGCCAGGTTGACGTAGGGAGACTCGGTCTGGATCGTGATGGTGTTGGCTGCGTCGTCAGCGGTGACGACGGCGGCGAACTCCAGGAAGTTTTCGGGAGTGGAGGAGCCCTCGGGCCCCTTTTCACGCACCCAGTCCAGGGCGTACTTGACCTTGCTGGCCGTCATGTCCGCGCCGTTGGAGAACTTGATGCCGCTCTTGAGCTTGATGGTCCAGGTCTTGTGGTCCTCGGAGCTCTCGATGCTCTCGGCCAGGCAGGGGACCGGCTGGCTGTCGTCATTGAACTCAAAGAGAGACTCGCTGATGCCGAAGCGCATGCAGTTCCAGGCGCAGTTGGTCTGCAGCCAGGGGGCGATCATGCCGTCGGAATACATCTGGCAGCCGAAGGTCAGGGTCTTGGGGGCCGCGGCGGCGGAACCGCCGTTATTGGTACTGCTGCCGGTGCTGCCGGTGTTTGCCGTGTTGCCGGCGCAGCCTGCGAAGAGGGCGACGAGCATCAACACGGCCAGGAGGAGTGCGACTGTCTTTTTCATTTGCTTTCTTTTTCCTTTCTTTTTTTAAAATGTGCATGTAAAAAAAGAGCTGCCGCCGCAAAAAATGCGGCGGCAGCCCGTTTACGCTGACACCAGTGCCTAAGAATAGGCGCCCGCCGCTCCAAGGATCCGTAGAGGGGGGCGAATCGGCGCAGGCAAGTCTTCTGGCTTATGGGTCATCGCCTCGGCGGTCTTCCCGAATCCCCGAAGGGACCAGTGACGTATTCGCTCCGGCTCTCCAAATACAGCGGCGGCTCCGTGCGAGATTCTCACTCGCTTCCTTTTTCAGCGCCCTCCGTAGAGGGCGTCACCTGCGCGATCAAATTGTGACTGAAAGTGCAATAAATCCTGCATAACGCGAGTAGATTATAGTGTAATCAACATGATTTGTCAATATCCGAAGCAATATTTGCAGATATTGTCAAAATACTTGCACTTTGAGTGCAAATTCTCTGCCATTTGCTCAACGGGGCCGCAGGCGGAGCGGCTGCGGCGGGCCTGCGCCGCGCCTGCGGACACGCACAAAAACGCCGCCCTCCCTCGGCCCGCAGGGGCCTTGGGACGACGGCGTTTCTCGCCGCTTATTGAATTTTCTCTTTATCCCGCAGGGGCGTTTACCCGTTCCGGCCCTCGCCCAGGAAGGCTCTGGCGCCCTCCTCGTCGAAGGTCAGCACCATCTGCAGCTCCTCGCCGTTGCGGTACACGGTCAGATGCACGGTGTCGCCGGCCGTATAATTCTTCTTGGCCTTGATCAGATCGGAGCTGGACTTGATCTCGGTCTCGTCCAGGCGGATGATGATATCACCCGTCTGCAGGCCCGCCGCGGCGGCGCAGCTGTTGGGGTCCACCTCCACGATATAGGCGCCCTCGACCCAGTTGTAATACTCCGCGATGCTGCTGGTGATGGTGCGCACGGTGATGCCGAAATAGGGCTTGCCGCGCACGAAGCCGTACTGCATCAGGTCGTCCGCGATCTTCATGGCGTCCTCGATGGGGATGGCGAAGCCCAGGCCCTCCACGCCGGTGGAGGAATACTTGGCGGAGGCGATGCCGATGACCTCGCCCCGCTCGTTCAGCACGGGGCCGCCGGAGTTGCCGGAGTTGATGGCGGCGGTGAGCTGGAACATATTGATGCTCACGTTGCTCTCCACGGTGATCTCACGGTCCAGGGCGCTGACGATGCCGTTGGACATGGAGTAAGTCAGCTCGCCCAGGGGGTTGCCGATGGCGTAGACCGTCTGCCCCACCATCAGGTCGCCGCTGGTGTTCAGCACCAGGGCGGGCAGGTTCTCCCCGTCGATCTTGATGAGGGCCACGTCGTTCTCCGCGTCCTTGCCCACGATGGCGGCGGTGTAGCTGTCTCCGTTATACAGGTTCACGGTGATATCCAGGCCCTGCTCGTCGGCCGTCTGGATCACGTGGTAGTTGGTGAGGATATAGCCGTCGGGCGAAATGATGAAGCCGGAGCCGCTGATGGCGCCGGAAACCACCTGCCCGAAGACGTTGGTGCTGGTCACGTCCGTCTGGATGCCCACGCAGGAGTTGACGGCCAGGGCGTAGATCTCTTCGGCGCTCAGCGCGTCTCCCGTATACTGGGCGCGGACGGAGGTGGGGGCGGAGCTGCCGCCCACGATCTGCGCGTTCAGCGTGCCGCCGCGATTGATCTCGGGGGCCTCGGTCTCGGGCTCGTTCCGGAGGGCAGGCTCGGAAGCGGGGCCGCGCTGCGCGTCGCCCGTCTCGGGCAGGGCCTCCGCCGTCTCGGTCTTCTCGCTCACGACGAGATTGTTCATGCTGGCGTAGAGCACCCCGCCGCCGACGCCCGAGGCGCCGATGAGCACCACGAGGGCCAGCACCAGGGCCACGATCTTGCCGGTGTTCCTCTTCTTTTTCGGCTCATAGCTGCCGCGGACCGGCTCGGCGTAACGGCGCTGCTCGGCCCAGCGGTCTTCATATCCGGCCCTTTGCCGGGATTCATAGGGCTCGTAACGATCGTATTCACTCATGATGATTTCCTCCTTATGGCAGCCGCTCCGAAAGGAGCGGACCCGTATTTCCTTTTCCGGGTATCGGCTTTACTCAGCAAGAAAAAGTACGCCGCAAGCAGGTCCTCATTACAGTGTCATTCTGAGCGTAAGCGAAGAATCCCCTCCGGGAAGCGGCTGCGTAAGACCGGGAGATCCTTCGCTGCGCTCAGGATGACAGCGTTTAGGTTTTTGCTGAGTAAACCCGATACGCGTATTTCCTTTTGACGGACATACGATAACACGCAAATGTGTCGGTTTTATGAATCGGAATAAAACGATTTTTGAATTTTGGGCGGCTGCCGGAGGGAGGGGGGCGATGGCGGGGGAAATGATGGAATGATGAAATGATGCGCCTCGCTCTGCTCGGCATGATGCGACGCCTGCCCCTCCCCACGTGCCGCGGCACGCATCATGCGCTCAGCGCACATCATGGCCGCAGGCCGCATCATCTGCCCGCAGGGCAGGCATCATTCCTGTATCCGTCGTCCCTGTATTTCGTTCCGTCTCACGCCAGGCGGCGGCCCAGCATCACGCCCATGGCGGAGGCCATCATGAGGCCGCGGGTCCAGCCCGAGGCGTCGCCCAGGCAGAAGAGGCCGCCCACGCTGGTGTTCAGCTCCGTGTCCAGCTTCACCTTGTTGCTGTAGAACTTGACCTCGGGGGAATAGAGCAGCGTCTCGTCCGAGGCGAAGCCGGGCACCACGTGGTCCATGGCCCGGATGAACTCGATGATATTGGTCATGGTGCGGTAGGGCATGGCGAAGGTGATGTCCCCGGCCACGGCGTCCGGCAGCGTGGGGCGGACGTTGGACTG
>JAEEGL016386060.1_pt1 | contig 10682 bp, 5 predicted proteins | sample 9134231 | NCBI WGS metagenome assembly JAEEGL01 (sample SAMN16246548, study PRJNA631951) | gut metagenome | biome: gut microbiome; feature: rumen; material: fiber-attached | host: Bos | place: Iran: Karaj | collected 2018-10 | reverse complement strand
TCTGCTGGATGATTATCGTCTGTGCTGTCGGCTACCCTTTCTTCGGAGCCTGGGCATTGGGAGCTACGGGGCTACTTGGAATACAAGAATTAAAGAATATAACAATAAAAGAGTCGAAGACACATCTCTTCTATCTTTTCATTATTGCATTTTTTTCATTTTTACTTATCGCCGCCGTCCCACAGATCTACTACCAACAGTTCTTTGAGATGACGGAGCGCACCTTCGTCTATGTCGCGGCTCTCCCATGCTTCCGCTACAGCCAGGACAGCTTCGAGCAGTATCGTATCCCCTATTATGCCATCATTGTCGCCTTCTTGATTCTATGGCTCGTGAGCTTCCTCACAGAAAAGGGTGTACGTTTCTTTAAAGTATCCACTCCCCTCGCCTTTTGGAGAGGGGCCGGGGGTGAGGCTCTTCTCCTCGCCCTCGCCATTTTCGGCGTCAGCCACGTCTGGTACCGTGATACGAACTTCCAGAAGGAACTCGCTATGAATCGCGCCATCGAAGAACTCGACTGGGAGCGCGTTCTCACCATCGCCCGCGACGGTAGCAGCGAGGTCAAGCCTACCCGTCAGATTGTGATGTATAAAAACCTCGCCCTCTTCCGCTTAGGACGTGCCGGCGACGAAATGTTCTCCTACCCCGAAGGGGCTATGCAGCAGAATGCCCCTTGGAAGGTTCGCATGACACAGATTGGCGGTAAACTCATCTACTACCACTATGGCAAGGAGAATTTCTGCTACCGCTGGTGTATGGAGGACGGCGTGGAATTCGGCTGGAAGGCCGAGACACTGAAGTTCATGGCCCGCACGAGCATCCTCAACCACGAATGGGCAGTGGCTCGTAAGTATATCGACCTACTCAAGAAGTCCACCTTCCACCGCCGTTGGGCAGAGCGCTACGAGAAATACCTCGCTACGCCCGATGCTTTCGACCTCAACAAACTGGAAGCGTCTGCCAAGGCCGGCAAGCCATTGCTCGACGAGGAAGGTATGAAGGAGTTCGCGCCCATCCTCCACCTGATGACCTATCCCGACCGCCTCGATGGCGACAACACGTTGGTTGAGATGTATCTCCTACAGACCTTTGCCAAAGGCAACGGCGATGATCCGCTTTTCCAGGAGATGACACTCATCTGCGCCCTCATCATGAAGGACATCGACCTCTTCTGGCCCCGCTTTATGAAGTTCGCTACGATGCACCCCGACATTCACATGCCCCTCCACTATCAGGAGGCCGCCTATCTCTATGGTCATCTGGAGGACAAAGTCAATATCAGCCATATGCCCTTCGACCCCATTGTCCGCGAGACCTACGACCGCTTCATGCGCTTCAATGAGCAGTGCGGCCCGATGAGCGAGGAGCAGAAAGCCGTCGCCTTCTATCCGCAATTCGGCAACACCTTCTACTACTTCTATTTCCTAGTAAGGAATCAAAAGACGAATTAAGGACTCTCCCCCCGCCCTCCCTGAAGGGAGGGAGCAATCACCTTTCAAGACATGTTTTTTCAAAGTAAGACAATGAAGAGTTTTTTTTCCCATATTATAGCAAAGATTCTATTTGGTCTAAAACATACGACTCCCTCCCTCATAGGGTGCCAGAAAGCCGGAACTATTAAGTGTTCCGGATGGATTGGTTCGGGGGGAGAGTCCGTTCTTCTCTCTCTCTTCCTTGTTGCCTGCACCCCCTCTGTCCCTGATCAATATGCGGAAGTCAACACGCTTCCAGCCATTTACCCCGATTACATCGGTGTCACAGTGCCTGTGAATATGGCTCCGTTGCACTTCCATATCGACCACGACACAGAAGCTACAGACTTCGTCACCCGCTTCAGTGCTGGTGCCGAGCAGTGGGTCGTGGGCGGCGAAGATGTTTGCCCGGGCCTGTCGCGCTGGCATGAGATGACAGCCGCAGCCCTGACCGCCGACGGAAACATCAACATTGAAGTCTTCACGCAGCAGGCAGGGAAGTGGCAGCGGATGAAGCCTTTCACCATCACCGTCAGCAAAGACAGCATCGACCCCTATATTTCCTATCGTCTCATCTCACCCTCCTATGTCACCTACGAGGATTTGACTATCAACCAGCGCTGCCTCGAAAACTTCGATGAAAGCCTCATCTACGGTAATATGATCAACGGCGACGAGGAGAACGGCCAGTGCATCAATTGCCACCACGCACAGTGGTACGACCCCGACCGCGTGCAGTTCCATGTCCGCCAGTACCTGGGCGGCACCGTCATTGCCTACGACGGTAAGATTCAGAAGATCAACCTCAAGACCGACAGCACCATCAGCGCCGGTGTCTATCCGACCTGGCATCCCATCAAGCCATGGATTGTCTATTCCACCAATCACACCGGTCAAAGCTTCCACACGCGCGATGCCCAGAAAATCGAGGTGCAAGACACCAAGAGCAACCTCATTTTCTACGACCTCGAGAACAATACCGTTACTCCCATCACCCGCGACACCACCGACTTCGACTGCTTCCCTTTCTGGAGTCCCGACGGCAAGTATATCTATTACGTCAGTGCCCATTGGGAGAAGCGTGACACCGTGCAGATGGACTTCGAGCTCATCAAGAACTACAAGGACGTGCAGTATAATCTATATCGCAAGCCCTTCGATGAGCAGACCCGCACCTTCGGTGAGCGTGAACTCATGTACGATGCCGTGGCTCGCAACCGAAGCGTCACGATTCCGCGTGTTTCGCCCGATGGCCGATGGCTGATGTTCACTGAAGGTAAGTTCGGAGTCTTCCATATCTGGCACACCGATGCCGACCTCTTCCTCATGGACCTCGCAAAGGCCCAGCCCGTAGAGCCCACCCCCGTCGTGCGCTACAACGGTGACAACCTGCCTGAATCTATCCAACCGTCCAACAACATTGAACGCGACGCTGCCGTAGATAGCTTGAATGAGGCCGCTGGTGCACAGCACCCGCTTCCTGAATCCATTCGCCAAATCACAGAACTGAACTCACCCGATGTGGACAGCTGGCACTGCTGGTCAAGCAATGGTGCATGGGTCGTGCTCTCCTCGCGCCGCGACGATGGCAACTTCACCCGCCCGTTTATTGCTCACCACGACGGCAAAGGCCATTTCACCAAGCCCTTTGAACTGCCTCAGGAAAATCCTCAGTATCATCGCCAGCTCATGCGCAGCTACAATATCCCTGAATTCCTCTCCGGCCCCGTGACCATCAAACCGCAGGAGTTCGCCAAAGTCATCAAGGAAGATGCCACACCCGCACAACTCCACATCTCCGATCAAACCATAGACGGCCACACTGCAGCTTCACCTAAAGCCCCGAAGTGACAATGAAGAGAACCCTCTTATTTATTATTTATTATTTATTTTTTATTATCTCTATCGTTGCCCAAGGCACCGTTGATGACTACAATCGCGCCTACTCCCTGCGCCGTACCTTCAATTGGTCCAAGGTCATCAACCATGTTGATGATGCCCGATGGCTCTCTGATGGCCGTTTCCAATATCATATCACCGATGGCGGTCGCGGCGCATGGCATTTCGGTCAAATAGAAGCAGACGGCTCCATCGTATTAGCCGACAGCACTGCAGACCGCCCCATCGAAGAGTCACGCCACCGTGCTCGCGGCGGTTTCTCCGCCGCGAGCAGGCATTTCACGGCCAATCCCTCCAAGCGCCGTCAGGAACGTCATTGGATGGAAACCGATGACGAGCGCAATGCAGACCCTGTTCTCTCCCCCGATTCCTCGCTCGTGGCCTTCATCCGCAACGACAATGTCTATGTCGCTAAGCCCGATGGCTCCGAAGCCCGTGCCCTCAGCACCGAAGGTACGCTCAGCCACTATTTCAGCAGCTACATTCAATGGAGTCCCGACAGTCGTTATGTAGCCGTGAATCGGATCCGCCCCATTGAGAAACGCTATGTCTATTACGTCGAGTCCTCACCTGCCGACCAACTCCAGCCCGTTCTCCACAAGCAAGAGTACGCCAAGCCAGGCGACGAGCTCGCACAGCGCACGCCTTACATCTTTGAGGTAGCTACGGGACGTGCTGTCCATCCCGCTCCCGAACTCATCGCCAATCAGTACAACCTCACCACGCCCCAGTGGTGTAAGGATTCCCATGCCATCCGTTTCGAGTACAACCAACGTGGCCACAAGCTCTATCGCATCTACGAGATGGCCGTAGGAGGTGATATCCGTACCCTCATCGAAGAGCGCGAAGAGAAATACGTCCGCTACTCCAATTATTTTCGACGCGACCTCTACGGCGACAGCCTCATCCTATGGCTCTCCGAAAGAGATGGATGGCCGCATCTTTATAGCTTTGACACTGGACTCTCCCCAAAGGGCGAGGGGAGAAAGAAAGGCAGCAAACAACATTCTGCTTCCCTTTTCCAAATTACAAAGGGCCCCTGGTGCGTTCGCAAGGTTCTCCACGTTGATGAGGAGAAAGGCTTCATCTTCTTTACAGCTAACGGCCGCAACAAAGACGAAGACCCTTACCACATCCATTACTACCGCGTAAACCTCGACGGCACAGGGCTCACTGACCTCACCCCGGAGTCTGGTCACCACAATGCCCGCTTCAATGCCGATTACACCGCCTTCATCGACACCTATTCCACCGCCGATACAGCGCCCAGAACTGTAGTCCGCGTGCTCGGCGATTTTGTCGCCGAGAAAGTCCTCGCGACAGCCGACCTCTCTCCCCTCCTTGCTGCTGGATGGACAGCACCCGAGATTTTCACGGCTCCCGGCCGAGACGGCAAGACACCCATGTGGGGCATCATCCAACGTCCCACGAACTTCGACCCATCGAAGCGTTACCCCATCATCGAATACATCTACTCTGGCCCCGGCGACAGCTACGTCCCCAAGGCTTTCCAGCCCTATAACAACTATACCACCGCTCTGGCCGAGCTCGGTTTCATTGTCGTGCAACTCGATGCCATGGGCACCAGCAACCGCGGCAAGAAGTTCGAAGAGGTCTGCTACAAGAACCTCAAGGACGCAGGTTTCCCCGACCGCATTGCGTGGATCAAGGCTGCAGCCCGAAAATATCCCTATATGGACATCGACCGTGTTGGCATCTATGGCTGTTCGGCTGGTGGTCAGGAGAGCACAGCCGCTGTCCTCTTCCACGGCGACTTCTACAAAGCCGCCTACAGCGCATGCGGCTGCCACGACAATCGCATGGACAAGATTTGGTGGAACGAGCAATGGATGGGCTATCCCGTTGATTCCTCCTACATCGAATGTTCCAATGTCGAAAATGCCTACCGCCTTGAACGTCCTCTGATGCTTGTGGTGGGCGAACTCGATGACAATGTCGATCCCGCCAGCACGATGCAGGTCGCCGACGCCCTCATCAAAGCCAACAAGCCTTTTGAGCTTGTCGTCATCCCTGGTGCCCACCACACGGTAGGTGAAGCCTACGGCGAGCACAAACGCTTCGACTTCTTTGTCAAGAACCTTCTCAGTGTGGAGCCGCCCGCGTGGAAAGAAGTGAAGAACCAATAAGCCCAGCCTCACCCCCGCCCCCTCTCCAAATGGCGAGGGGAGTATATACCCGGTATGAAATGAGACCAATTGATAAACCAACTCTCCTTACCCCTGAACAACGCGCCCTTTGGCAGTCACTTCTTGCAGCAGCCCGCCATATCGTCATCACCTGCCACCGCGGTCCCGACGGCGATGCTATCGGTTCCACCACTGCGCTGGCCGCTTGGCTACGGCGCTGTATGCCGGAGGCTGAGATCCACGTGATTGCCCCCAATATCTTCCCCGATTTTCTCCATTGGATACCCGGCGCCGAGGACATTCTCGTTTATGAAGGTCATGAGGAAGAGGTACGCCCCATCGTGGAAGCCGCCGACCTCGTCATCATGTGCGACCACGGCGAACTTAAGCGTATGTGGACGCTCGGGGATGTCGTGCGCGACCATCCCACGCCACGCATCATGATCGACCATCACCTCGATCCCGAGCCTGGCATCGCTGACCTCGTTATCTCCCACCCCGAACTCTCTTCTACCTGCGAGGTACTAATGCGCGTTATAATGGAGATAGACTCTCCCCGGGGAGAGTCCTCCTTTCTCACCACCGCTGAAGCCACGTCCCTCTACACGGGTATGATGACTGACACGGGAGCCTTCACCTACGCTAGCAACCGCCCCGAGATTTTCGAGTTGATCAGCATCCTCCTCAGCTGCGGTATCGACAAGGACAAAATCTACCGCAACATCTTCTTCACCTACAGCCCCAACCGCATGAAGCTCATGGGTTATATGCTCTATGTGAAGCTTGATGTATGGAAGAAAGCCCACACCGCCATTATGACCTTCACCAACGCTGAACGCCGTCGCTTCGGAGTCCTCAATGGCGACACTGAAGGACTTGTCAACATGCCGCTACAAATCCAAGGCGTCAAGCTCTCCATCTTCCTGCGCGAGGACACTGAGCACCCCTGTATCCGCGTTTCGCTGCGCTCGGTAGATGACTTTCCCTGCAACGAAATGGCAGCCGATTTCTTCGGCGGCGGTGGCCACAAGAATGCCGCTGGCGGCGAGGTCTGGGGCTCCATGGACGATGCCCTCGCCCTCGTCAAAAAAGCCGTACAAAAATATATGCTTCTGCTGAAGCAGTGAACCGCTACAATTAAATCATCTAAAATCAATAGCTTATGAAACGACTAACCCAATTATCATTTATTATTTATTATTTATTTTTTATTATTTCAGCGCCGTCGTTTGCAAAGCAAACCGACGAAGCCGCCACCGTCCTCGACCAAATCATCAAGGTCAACGACTACTGGCAGGCCAATAACACCCCCTATGTGCGCTCCTTCTGGGATCACGCCGCCTACCACACCGGCAATATGGAGGCCTATCGGCTCACAGGACGTGCCGACTGGTACGCCTACACCGACAAGTGGTGCCGCCACAATGAGTGGAAGGGCGCCAAGAGCGACGACCGCACCAACTGGAAGTACAAGACCTACGGCGAGGGGCAGGACTTCGTACTCTTTGGCGACTGGCAGATCTGCTTCCAGACCTATATCGATATGTATAACCTCGTGCCGGCCCCCTACAAGGTAGCCCGCGCCATCGAGGTGATGAGCCACGAGTGCTCCATGACCGACACTCATTTCTGGTGGTGGGCAGATGCCCTCTATATGGTCATGCCCGTCATGACGAAGATGTATAAGCTCACGGGGGAAATAAAATACCTCGACAAGCTCTACGACAACTTCCTCTGGAGCGACAGCCTCATGTACGACAAGGACGAGCAGCTCTACTACCGCGATGCCAAGTACATCTACCCGAAGGTGAAGACCGCCTGCAACGAGGGCAAGAGCTTTTGGGCCCGTGGCGACGGCTGGGTATTGGCAGGGCTCGCAAAGGTGCTGGCCGATATGCCAGTAGATTACAAGAATCGCGACATCTTCGTACAGCGCTTCCGTGAGCTGGCCGAGGGCGTAGCCCGCGTGCAGCGCCCCGATGGCTATTGGAGCCGTTCCATGCTCTGCGAGGACGATGCCCCAGGTCCCGAAACCTCTGGCACAGCCTTCTTCACCTATGGTATGCTCTGGGGTGTTAACAACGGCTACCTCGACAAAGCCACCTATGCCCCCGTCATAGAGAAAGCGTGGAAGTACCTCTCCGAGACTGCATTGCAGTCCGATGGCAGCATTGGTTTCGTACAGCCCATCGGTGAGAAGCCCGACCCCACAAAGACCGTTGATGCCCACTCCCAAGCTCCCTTCGGCACCGGCGCTTGGCTTCTCGCTGCCTGCGAGATGGTCCGCTACATAAACGCTGATCCCCTCATCCCCGCTCCCGACCCCAACAAGGTCACTAATAGCATCTACCACCACACCCCCACTACTCCTACCGTGAGTGTGGGTAGCGCGTTCCCTGCAGCGGCCCCCACCGGCCGTCCTACAGCCGCTTCCACTTCCTGGCGCAATGCCGGCCACGAAGATTGTGGCAACTACGAAATCGCCAACCCCACGGATGAGAACATCGCACAGGTCATTGAGCTCACCAACATGAAGGACTTGAAGAGCGCCAACATCGCTGTGGCCCGTGAGTTCTTCTTTCTCGATAGCGATGGTAACGAAGTTCCTTATCAAATCACTCACGACGGTCGCGTGCTTGTCTTCTGCAGCGTGCGCCCCCACAGTAGCATCGCACTCACCATGTTGAAGGGCCAGCCCCTGGACTACGAGCTCACTTGCAACGGCCGCATCTATCCCAACCGCTGGGATGACCTCGTTTGGGAGAACGACCGCTGCGCCTGGCGCCTTTATGGCCCCAAGGCTCATGAGCACATGAAGAACAAAGCCTACGGCTTCGACACGTTCGTCAAGAACACCCCCCACCCCATCCAAGATCAACTCTACCACAACGAGCTCACATCCTACGGCGTCCATGAGAAGATGAAACGCGACAAGTCCCCCCTCGACTGGAACCAAGTACACCGTGGCTACACCTACCACCGCAATCACGGCAGTGGCATGGACGCCTACACTGTCGGCCCCACCCTCGGTGCTGGTGCTCCCGCCTTGATAGCCACAGACGGTTCCCTCGTCTATCCTTTATATTATGAGAAAGCAGAGATTCTCGATAATGGCCCTCTCCGCTTCACCGTCCGTCTGAAGATGGCCGAGCTGCAGCTCCCCTCCCTGACGGGAGGGGCTGGGGGTGGGTCTTTACTCATCACCCAGGACTGTGGTAGTCACTTCGCCCGCATCGAAGTCACCTATGAAGGTCTTACCAAGCCTACACCCGTCTGCGCCGGCATCGTTGTTCACGAATCAGCACCCAATGCCTATGTCCTCAACAAGAAAGAAGGCTTCGTCACCTATGCCGAGCCTCTCGACAATGCAGACAAGCGCATGAACGGAGAACACTATATCGGCATATTCATGCCTAAAGCGCAAAGCTCAAAGTTCAAAGTTCAAAAGGCCTTTGGTCACGCCCTCATCCAGACCACCTACACGCCCGGGCAGCCGTTCGTCTATTACACAGGTTCCGCCTGGAGCCTCTACGATGTGCCCACACACGCCATCTGGCAGGAAACCCTGCGCCACGAACAGCGCATCCTCCAGAACGGCCTACAAATCATCAACCATTAAACAACTAATTATACGAATTTGACGAATTAAGTAATAATTGGACATTGTATGCTGATGTAATTCGTATCCTTCGTGAAATTCGTTGTGAAAAAAGAAAGAGGCTGTGTCGATGGACACAGCCTCTATTTTTGCTTTTAAAGCTTGCTTACTCAGCAACCTCAGCTTCAGCCTCAGCCTCAACAACTACGCTGTCAGCGGGGAGAGCGACCTTGTTGTAAGCCTCCCAGAAGCGAGCGTTCAGCTCATCGAGAGCTGCCTGCTGCTCCTCGGTCAGAGTGCCTTCGAAAGCAGCGAGTTCCTCGCCAAGAGCCTCGAACTCAACGTTCAGAGAATCCTTAGCCTCCTGAGTCTGAGCAGCCTCAGCCTTCTCAGCAACAGCGGTCAGTTTGGTGATGAAAGCGTCGAAGTCAACCTCAGCAGCGGGAGCCTTCTGGTTGTTGCAGCTGGTCATAGCAAGAGCAGCAACTGCAAAGCAAGCCATAAATAACTTTTTCATTTTGTAATAGATGATTTAATTGTGCCTACTCTGTTTTGGATTTTCGGCATTTTCCTTTTTGCTTTTTCTGATTCAAAACACCTCTCTTTCGAAAGGCGCGGCAAAGGTACACAAAAAGATTGGAATACAAACAAATTATTTTCGTCTTTTTTTTAGGAGACCGCCATTTTTAATCTATATCAATCATTTTGTCTCCACAATCTGCGTTTTTGCCTGCGTAGCATTTCGCTTGTCAGTTTGTGTAACAACCCGTGCAGCCAGCTGTAGGAAAGCGTTGCCCATCGGCGTGGAAGGGTCAAGGACGGCAGGTGTGCCGGCATCGCCGCTCTCGCAGACGCTCTGCACCAAAGGGATCTGTGCCAGCAGCGGGATGTTCATCTCCTCTGCCAGTTGCTTCACGCCCTCACGACCGAAGATGTAATAGCGATTGTCGGGCAATTCTGCCGGCGTGAACCAGCTCATATTCTCCACCAAACCGAGGATTGGCACATTCACCTTCTCATTCGTGTACATATTTATACCCTTACGCGCGTCGGCCAGCGCCACCTGCTGCGGGGTGCTGACGATGACGGCACCCGTGATGGGGAGCGTCTGCACCAGTGTCAGGTGAATGTCCGACGTTCCCGGAGGCGTGTCGAGGATGAAGTAGTCGAGGTCGCCCCATGCGGCTTCGCCGATGAGCTGCTTCAGGGCATTCGAGGCCATACCCCCGCGCCATAGTGTCGGAGTATCAGGATCTACGAAGAAGCCGATACTCAACATCTTCACCCCGTATTTCTCGATGGGCACAATCATCGCCTTACCGTCAATCTCCTCGCTATAGGGCCGTGCGTCCTCCACCTGGAACATCTTGGGCATCGAAGGGCCGAAGATGTCACAGTCCAGCAAACCCACGCGGTAGCCGAGGCGAGCGAGGCCAATAGCCAGATTGGCCGCCACGGTGCTCTTGCCTACCCCACCTTTGCCTGAGGATACGGCGATGATATTGGTCTCTCCCCCGACCCCTCTCCCGTGGGCGAGGGGAGACTGGTTCCCCTCGCCCACGGGAG
>JAEEGL016374329.1_pt1 | contig 10682 bp, 13 predicted proteins | sample 9134231 | NCBI WGS metagenome assembly JAEEGL01 (sample SAMN16246548, study PRJNA631951) | gut metagenome | biome: gut microbiome; feature: rumen; material: fiber-attached | host: Bos | place: Iran: Karaj | collected 2018-10 | reverse complement strand
GGCGAACGCAGGCCTCATCAAGGCGGGCGCGACCGGGGTCATCGCAAGCGCCGGATGCTGCAGCGGCTCGCAGGGTCAGGCGGGCTCTGGCAAGGCGGCTTTCGCGCCTGCTGCGGCTCAGCCCTTCCTCGTAACGAAGAAACTCATCACGGAGGCGGACGCCCTGGAACTGAAAAAGGGCCTTGGCGCTGGCGGGGAGTTGGCCGTGCCCAAGGGCACGATCCTCACCCCGTCCGCGAAGGATGTGCTGAACGGCGCGGGGATCTCCGTGAAGAAGGTATAAAGGAGTAACTTATGCAGATCTGCAAAGTGATAGGCCACGTCTGGGCTACGAAGAAAGATCCGAATCTGGAAGGCCTCAAGCTGATGGTCGTCCAGGAGGACGAGCCCAAGACGAAGAACACGTACGTGGCGGCGGACGTGGTCGGCGCGGGGATCGGCGAGCGCGTGCTCGTCGTCTCCGGAAGCACGGCCCGCAAGGCGTTTGGAAACGACGACATCCCGGCGGACATGGCCATCGTGGGCATCATCGACAGCCTGGAGATCGACCGCGCGGCAAAATAGGAGGCCGGTATGAATCTGATCGAACAGATTGAAAGGGCAGGCGTAGTCGGCTGCGGCGGCGCGGGCTTTCCCACGCACCGCAAGCTGAAAGGCACGTTTGAGTACTTCATCGCCAATGGTGCTGAGTGCGAACCCTGCCTACGGCACGACCGCTGGCTCATGAAAAACAAGGCGTGCGAGATCGTGCAGGCCATGGACGCCATCTGCAGGGAGCTCTCGATTCCGCATGCGGTCATCGCCCTGAAGGACCATTATAAAGAGGAAGCGGAAGCGCTGGAAGCGGCCGCCCGCGCGGAAGGGTCTTCGGTGACCCTCTGCCGCATGGGCAGCTTCTATCCGGCCGGCGACGAAATAGCCTGCGTGTACGAGGTGACGGGGCGCGTCGTTCCGCCTGCCGGCATTCCCGCGGCAGTCGGCGCCGTCGTGGACAACGTGGCGACGATCTACGCCATCTGGGAGGCCATGCAGGGTACCGCGTTCACGCGCAAATACCTGACGGTCACGGGCGAAGTGAACCGGCCGTCGGTGTTGCATGTGCCTGTGGGAACACCCCTTGCGAAGTGCATCGAGCTGGCCGGCGGTGAGAAGGACGGAGAGCATGTCTATCTGACGGGCGGCCCCATGATGGGCATACCCGTTCCGAAGGACAAGATGGCGGATGCGGCCGTCACGAAGACGACGGGCGGCATCCTCGTGCTGCCCAAGGACAGTTACCACGGGGCGGCGCCCGACGTGCGGCGCATGCTCAACCGGGCTCGCTCGGCGTGCATCCAGTGTACGACGTGCAGCCAGCTCTGCCCGCGGCACATGCTGGGTCACCCGCTCCAGCCGCACATGATCATGCGCAAGATGGCTGTGGCGGGCACGCTGGACGACATCAGAAACCGCTTGGACGATCCGGTGCTGCAGACCGCTTCGCTTTGCTGCGAGTGCGGCATCTGCGAGGTGTACGCATGCCCCATGGGCCTGAACCCCCGTAGGATCAACGGGCTGATCAAGGGCGAACTGCGCAATGCGGGCTTCCGCTGGCAGAACGCGGACGGAGCGTTTTTCGAGGCTCACCCCGAGCGCGAGATGCGAAAAGCCCCCACGGACAAGGTCGCGGCGCGGGCGGGCGTGTACCGCTACAACAAGGTCGAGGATCTGCCGTTCATCGAGTATGATCCCGGCCAATAGCCAAAGGAGAACAGCATGAGACGAGCAATTGGTTTTATCGAACTGAACAGCATCGCGAAGGGCGTGGAGACGGCGGATATCGTCCTCAAGACCGCGGCGGTGCACCTGCTGTTTTCGAAGGCGAGCTGCCCCGGCAAGTACTACATCCTCTTCACCGGGGATGTGGCGGCGGTGCAGGCGTCCGTGGACAGCGGACTGGTGATCGCGGGTCCTCACGCGGTGGATTCGTGCGTCATCCCCAACATCGACGAGCGGGTGATCGAAGCCGTGAACCTGGCCCACATCCCCGATGAGATGGCGGCCGTAGGCGTCATGGAGTTCTATTCCGTGACGGCGGCGGTCTACGGCGCGGATGCCGCCGTGAAGGCTGCGAACGTGGATCTCGTGGACGTGCGTCTGGGCACCGGCATCGGCGGCAAGTCGTTCGTCGTGCTCACGGGCGAAGTGGCAGCGGTGCGCGCTTCCATCGAATGCGGCGTGAACACCCCCTCCGCGGAGGGCATGGTCGTGTCGTCCGTCGTCATCCCCAGCCCGCATCCCGAGCTGCTGGAATACCTGATGTAAGGGGGTTTTCGCATGAACGATAACGGCGAAAACAAGCAGCGCATCATACAGGAGTTTGTGCCGGGCAAACAGGTCACGCTGGCGCATCTCATCGCGAACCCCGACAAGAGCCTGTACAAGAAACTGGGCGTGCTCGGAACGCCGGAGGGCGCTCTGGGCATCATGACCATCACGCCTTCCGAAGGCGCCATCATCGCGGCGGACGTGGCGACGAAGGCGGCGCACGTGGAGGTCGTGTTCGTGGACCGGTTCAACGGCACGCTGATCATCAACGGCGACGTGGCGAGCGTGGACGCGGCTTTAAAGGACGTGCTCGACGTGCTGCACAACCTGATCGGCTTCACCCCGACCGTCATCACGAGGACGTAGCCGCGGCGGAAAGGAAGCGCTTTGAAAAAGGTTTTGATGGTCGGAAACGTAGCCTGTGGCAAGACGACGCTGCTGCAGGCGATGGCGGGTCAGGAGCTCGCCTATAAAAAGACCCAGTCCATCGAGGTGGTGGCGGGTCACATCGATTCGCCGGGCGAGTATCTGGAACGCCGCGTGAACCTGCAGAATCTGCTGGTGACGTCGGTGGACACGGATCTGGTCCTGTTTCTGCTCGACCCGACGCAGGAGCGGTACATGTATTCGGGCGGACAGGCTGCGGCATTTCCCGTGCCGGTTACCGGGGTGATCACGAAAGCGGATCTGGCGAGCCCCGAGCAGATCGCGCAGGCGAAGGAACTGCTGGAGCTCACCGGCGCCGACCCCATCTTCGTCGTGAGCAGCTACACCGGCGAAGGCATCGCCGATCTGCTGGCATTTTTGGAATAGAAACGCAAAAGACTGGCGCATGCCGGCCAGCCTTCTCGTGCGCACCCATTTGGAAAGTCAATCCTTCTCGGAAGGCGATTGGCTTTCTTTTCTACGAAACATTTCATCATGTCAACCCGCCCCAAAGAGCCGTTTCATGATATGATTGTGGAAAAGAAATGCTGTATGCGGGATGAAGATCCGTCCCAAAGGCGCCAAAGATGAACAAAACGGGAACACAGACAATAGAAACGCCGCGGCTTTTGCTGCGCAGATTCCGCCCATCGGATGCGGAGGACATGTTTCGGAACTGGGCATCCGACCCGGAAGTGACGCGGTATCTGACGTGGCCGACCCATCCGGATGTTGAGGCAACGAGGCAGCTGCTGCGGGATTGGGAGGCTCACTATGAAGACGGAGCCTATTTCAACTGGGCCATCGAGGACAGGCAGACCGGGCAGGTGATCGGAGACATTTCCGTTGTGGCGCTGAACGAAAGCATCGAGGCCGCAGATATCGGGTATTGCCTGAGCAGGGCTGCCTGGGGGCAGGGAATCATGCCCGAGGCGCTGAAGGCCGTGATGGATTACCTGTTTGACGTGGTCGGGCTCAATCGGGTCGCCGCACGGCACGATGTGAACAATCCCAAGTCCGGCCGGGTGATGGAGAAGTGCGGCATGCGGCTGGAGGGCACGCTCAGAGCTTCGGATCGGAACAACTGCGGCATCTGCGACATCGTGTGCCGTTCCATGATCCGCAGCGACAGAGAGGCTTCCGGAGAGCTGCGCATCGAACTGCAGGACCATGAGTGGCCGTTTACGCATGCGGATCACGATCGCCTGATCGCGCGCGCCATCGTGTTCGACGAAGATGGATGGTTTTACTTCGTGCGGGCAGAGCGTCATGACGAATTTGGGGACGCTACCCTGATCGAGACCTCGGGCGGAGGCGTGGAGCCAGGGGAACCCCTGGAGACAGCGATCCTGCGCGAGCTGGGGGAAGAGCTGGGTGCAGAGGCGGAGATCGTCTGCAAGATCGGCCTCGTGAGCGATTACTACAACCTGATCCACCGCCATAATCTGAACCACTACTTCCTCTGCAGGGCGCTTTCCTTCGGGGAAAAGCATCTGACCCGGGACGAGATCGAGGATTTCCACCTGAATACCCTGAAACTGACCTATGAGGAAGCGGTGTGCGAATATGAAAAGCGCAGGGACAGCCGGCTGGGCAGGCTCATTGCGAATCGCGAGCTGCCCATCCTGCGAAGGGCAGCCGAGATCCTGCGGAGAGAAAAAGACGGGCTTCGCCATTCGCTTTAGCGGGTAAAGCGAATGGGCCGCAGCGTCAAATGGGACAAGGAACCGTCCCCATGTCTCATTGTTTCGTGATATAATGAAGGGCGGAGGAAGTGAAAGATGGACATTACAGGCATTCTGAGCGAGCATACGGCATTGATCGTCGACATCGGAGTGGGGCTGCTGTTTCTGGTATTCGGACTGCTGGCTGCGAACCGGGGACTGTACAAGACCATCATCGGGGTCGTCGTGCTGGTATTGGCGCTGACGATCGGCATCATCGGCGCGAACGTGCTGACGGACCCGGTGGTCGAGCGAGTCTGGCCGCAGGTGGAAACGCGGATCGAGCAGAGGCTCGACGATACGGAGCGCCTGTCAGGCCTTGCGGCCGGTTTTGAGACGCTCGGAGAGGTCCTGGGGGAGGGCGTGGAAAAGCTGCTGTCCATCACAGGCAACAGGGACAACGCAAAATCTGCCGCGCGCGAGTACTCCGCGAATTCTCTGCTCAGCGGCCTGAAGGAAAAACTGATGGGCTTGGTAGACCTCTCGTTCCGCAAGCTCATGCATGCCATTCTCTTCCTGCTCTGTTCGCTGATTGGATTTATCTTGCTGCAGCCGGTGAGCGCGCTCCTGGGCAAACTGACGGAGGCTCCCGTCATCCGCACGCTGGATTGGCTAGGCGGCTTTGCCATCGGACTGCTCGAATGCCTGGTGATCGCGTACATCGTTACGAAGGTGTGCAGCCTGCGGGGCATTGCGTTCTTCGAGGATCTGGCGCCGGGTACGACGCTGCTGTCCTGGCTGCTCAGTCTGTAATACAGTTAATTTTCTGCTTTTTTCCGGAGCATTCGTTCCGGATTTTTTATTTTTTGAAAAATTTGAATTCATAGTGCAACTTTTCGCATCCGTCCGGGAGATATGTTATGAGAACTTTTCTGAAGGAGTATAGGAAGGAGAAAAGAAATGATTTTCAGCGCAGAAGGAAAGAATATGCCGAAGAGAGAGGACAGGTTTGAAGAGATCAGGTCGTATATCGGCGCCGTCGACGAAGAGGGAGCGCCCAGAGCAGTCTCCTGCAAGGTGGAATACGTCAGTAAGGGGAACCGTTTTATGATCCTCGATTTTGGACAGGGCGTTTACGGCTGGCTGTCCGGATGCCAGTCTGCAGCCGGTGAAAGAGAGAAAGGGTTCATCCGCGCAGGCGATCTCGTGGACGTGGAGGTCCTTTCCTTTGACTCGGAGACGAAGCGGTTCGTCTGCGCCAGAAAGGACAGGGTACGGCGCATCCACGAGGCCATGAAAGAGTCTGTTCGGAAGGGAGACATCCTGGAGGCCCGCGTGGTCAGAGGGACGAAATATGGCTATTTCGTGGATATCGGAGGGGGCAATACGGTCCTTCTCCACAACTCCATGATCGCCCGCAGCCTTGGCGACGAAAAGCCGTCCTTCGTCAAGGATCAGTTCATCCGCGTGATGGTGACCGGTTTCAGCCGCGCGTACGACAGTTTTACGGTCTCCTACAGGGACGTTCGTCCGGATCATGGCATTGCGATCGGTAATGTTTTTGCTGTTCGGCTTGAAGAGGAAACAGTCAGCGGCTTCTCCTGCCATCTCTGCCTGTATCCGGAAATGCACGGAAGCGTCTCCGGGAAAAAGCAGAACGCCAGATATCGCAGCGGGGAGATCCGGCGGGCCATCATCACCGGTTTTGAAAATGGCGGGCTGTCACTGGCGTTCATCTGATATCCCGCGATTCAGTTTGAGTCAAAAGAAACAGCGTTTAACAAGGAGGTATGAATCATGAAAAGCTATACGGTTGAAGCGATCGGTACAGTCCCCGAAACCATGGGAGACGTCTTTTTAGCCTGGAGAAGCGGGGGTATTCTCCGTCTGACAGCGCTCTGGTACGATGCGGAGGAGCGTATTCTGCATCTGGCCCTTCCGGAAGGCCGTACAGCGCTGCTTCCCAGAGAGGAAGGCGAAGGGGAATACGCCTTCCGTTCGCTGGTCGGGACCGATGTGTCAGTCCGCATCAAAGACCAGTGCTCGGAAACGCAATTTCTCTGCGAAAAACAGAGCGTGACCCGCCAGAGGGAGGTTCTGCTGTATTCTCTCAGTCCCGGAACGCTGGTCAAAGGCGCGACCGTGGTAAGCATGGTCGGTTACGGCGCTTTCCTGGACCTTGGCGGCATCATGGGCCTGCTGCATGTCAAGGAGATGGAAGGCCTGCCTAAGCATCCTTCCGAAAAGGTCGCTTTTCTCGACAAACTCGACGTCGTGGTAAAGAAAGTCGATCTTCAGGCGAAGCTGGTATACCTGACCCAGAACATGGAGTGCAGGCCTTCCGTAAAGGATCAGCTGACCTTTACGCTGCAGCGGCTGGTCGGATAGGGGATGATCCGGAATGGAGCTGCACGTATGGAATATTATGAACCGAAAGGAGCATTGAGATGAAAAGACAACTGACGGTAATTCTTCTGGTGGCAAGCTTGCTGATGGGCGCCATGGCCCTGACGGTCGCTGCCGCAACGGTCGAACCGCGCATCTATTGGGAAAACGAGCCGATTGCCGGCTGGCCGGATGGCCCGCTGGTCTCCTCCCGCACAGATCTGAAGGAGATCGCCGGGCTCATCCTTGCGGCTGCGGAGATGCGTGAACCGAATGTGGACCTGTCTTCCTTCAGGCTGAGCGAGGAAGAGTATCGGAACATCGCTGAGGAGGTCCTGTACACCCAGCATCCTGAGATGATATGGGTCAAGAGCTACGGCTGGAGCGAATATGATGGGTCTGTTCGGGAAGGCCTGTTCATGTATGATCCGACCGTAACGGAGGAGCGGATAGCGGATTATGAAAAGCAGATCGCATGGATCCTCTCCGGGGTCGATCCGCAGCTTTCGGATCTGGAAAAGCTTCTCGTCCTTCATGATCTCTTCGCACTGAGGGCGTATTACGACGACGATTTCAAGCAGTGCGAAGCGCACGATATCGTGTGCGACGGCATCGGCGTCTGCCGGGGGTATACCAAAGCGTATAACGATTGCCTGAAACGGCTGGGGTTTACGGTCCGCTACACGGCTAACTGGAACCACTGCTGGACGCTGGTCAAACTGGACGGTAATTGGTATAATATCGATGTTACTTGGGATGATTCCTCGGACCGCATCGGAAGCGTCGATCACACGTTTTTCCTGACGAGCGATGCGTTTCTGCAGGGGCGCGGGGAGTGGCCCCATGTCAGCCTTCTTTCGGGGGAGGACCTGCGGGCGACGGATGCGCGCTATGAGTCGGGCGCTTTCTGGGAGCACGTGAACCACGCCTTCATCGCCGTACCGAATGACGGGCTTTACTGCCTGAAGCAGGGCGGAAGCGCACAGGCGCTGCAGCTCATCCGGCGCAGGAACGGCGCAGAGGAGATCGTTTTCTCGATGGACGCCGGATGGGGCGGAAATCTGGATATCTGGGGCGATGGCGCCCTGAGCGGGCTTTCCCGGCTGGGTGACGGGCTCTTCTTCAACGACAGCCGTCATATGTATCGGTTTGACCTGAATACGGGCAGTACCGAGACCGCATACGACGCAAAGTCCTGGGAGATCCTGTGCGGGTCATACATCCGCAGCCTGCCTTCGGGCGATTTCGTAGAGCTGGAACTGGCTCCCGAAGGGGAACAGCGCTGCATACGCCTTACAACGGTGGAGACGCTCTTTCCCATCCGGGCGGAAAGGAGACCATGATGACGGAATGGATCCTTCGCTTCCGGCGCCGCAGCATTCTTCCTCCTTGGAGAGTCGTCCTGTCGATCACCCCCAGAGATCCTGAATTGGAACAAATGCTGCGCGCTTCCGACGAATCTCAATATGCGCCTCCTGTTTTCCTCATGGGAAACAAGGAGCTTGAGTTACGGGAGATCGTGCGCATCGATCTTCTGAAAAGAGAGGAAACATCATGAAACGATTTATCCCCATCATTCCTTTTTCTTCGAATCTGGAACCTGTTCTTTACGAACCGGTGGACAATGATGCGCTGAAGATGGATCGACAGACCCGTTTCCCCATTCTGGCTGTGATCCATGCCTATGCGCCGAAGGACGAGGAATGGACCCTGAGCCCCATCCTGACCGAAGGGCGGGATAAGTGGCTGAAGGTCTTTGTGGAAGAATTGGAAACGCTCTGCCGGGATGTGGGGATCGCCCCGCCCCGGCTGGAGCCCCTGAGCGTATCAAACGATGAGAGCGTGCGCAGCCAGATGAAAACGCTCGTCGCCATCCTGTCGCTCATGAAGGACGGCGAAGACGTATATGCCTGCATCACGGGCGGCACGAAGACGCTTTCGAACGTTCTTTCCATGGCGTTGCGGCACATTTCCGCTTTGCATCATAGCACCTCGCTGGAGTGCGTCGTCTATGGCCAGTTCGACCGCGTGAGCGGCGAAAGAAAGATATACGACATTACGGCGCTTTACCGCATGGAAGGGCTTATAGAACTGTTCGAGCGGGATCCGTCCGCCCATCCGGACCTGATGCTGCAACTGCTCCTTCGCAATCTGTGAGGAAAAACGGATGAATGTCTATACAAAGGCATATTATGACGAACACATAAAACCCGATCTGGACGGTTTGAGAGACAGCTGCAGAAATGTGAAGCGGCAGACCAGGGACGGCAGGGAAATAGACGGGTGGAAGGCTTTCAATAAAACGCTGGACGACACGCTGGACCGTTATGCCCAAAGCTGGCGGGAGATGGATGCCGCGGGCTGTCCTGATGCGGCTGGCGCCCTGCTGATCGTATGGAAGCTGGCGGAGGATTTCTTTGCGGAGCGCTTCATCGCAGGCAGGCTGAGCCGGCTGGTGCACGCAGTTCCGAAGCAGTTCCGGGAAAAACTGGAGGATGCCGCCGTAAACGAACTGCTGAACGGCATCATGACGTATGACCCGGCCAAAGGCTCTCTGTCGGCTCATCTTTCCTTCCTGGTGCCGCGGCGGCTGAACGATGTGGGTCTGCCGGACGAGATCGAAGTGGAGGAGTGGGAGAGTAGCGCGCCTCTTGAGGATCATCCGCTCCGTTCGCAGGAAGATCCGGAGTACAGACTTCTGGTAAAAGAAGCCGCAGAGGATCTGCTGATGGGGCGCGAGTACCGCGTATTGGGAATGACGGAATCGCTCAGCCGCACGAAGTCCGCCGAGGCAGCGAGGCTTGACTGGTATCGGCTGTTCTATACGGAGTTCGTGACCGTCAACGCGCAGGCATACGGCATTGCGGATATCTTTTCGGAGAGGCGTCTGTTCGCGGCGCTGCAGAAAGACTATCTGGACCATTACATGGAGGCATCCCCCTGCGGCAGTCTGCTGCAGATGGTCTCGAATACCCTTCGCCCGCTGGGAGACATCTCCTGGTGTCCCGCGGAGAAGGCCGGCAAACGGCTGTATTTCGAGGATGCGAATGCGCGTTTCCCGGCGGGCATATCGCTCCGGTGGCTCGGCCTGCAGAGGAGCCCGGAGGATCACCGCCGTAAAAGCGGCGAGTCCGAGCGGTCCCGGATGCGCAAACGCTTTGAAGAACAGTGCTCGCTGTTTCGATCTGAAACAATGCAGTTGCCGCAAAAGGAGAGGGATCCATGGAAGAAACCCTGAATTTCGAGTTCCTGAAAGATCTGGGAAGGCATTTTCATAGCGAGCGGGAGCGGGAATGGATCGAGCGGCTGTACGGGCATTGTGCCAATGCGGAAAAATCCGTCCGATACGGGTTGGATCCGGGCAACTATTCGCGCCATGCAATCGAAACGATGCTCAAGTTCCTGGTCGAAAAACGCGCGCCGCAGACGGACGTGCATAAGCTCAACAATCCGGCATTGGAAAAGGATGAGGCTGTTGCGGAATTCCTGTTCAGCGGCATCGCCAACGCCATATACGATTATTTATACTCCGATCACCCTGCCAAGAGCCGTTTTTACGATCTGGTGACCTCCGTCATCAAGGGGGAGAACAACGAAGCTTCCCATTTTGGCGGCCCTGGATATGAGACGATAGGAACGGGAGACCGGAACATGAGATTGCTGCGCGTCGTCGCAGTGGCTTTCTGCGTGCATCTGGGCGTTCTGCCCGAGTTGTACGCCTACCGTACGCCAAGGGACTTTCTTTCTTCATGTTATGACCGGATCCGGGCGTTTTTCTCGGGAAATGGGTCGCTTTCTCCAACGGACAGAGGCAGGCGGGTCCGTCTTTCCGACATTCTGGAGCAGACGCCTGAAGGGATACGGCTGACCAATGAAACGCCACACCCCGCGTTTGAACTC
>JAEEGL015359681.1_pt1 | contig 10682 bp, 14 predicted proteins | sample 9134231 | NCBI WGS metagenome assembly JAEEGL01 (sample SAMN16246548, study PRJNA631951) | gut metagenome | biome: gut microbiome; feature: rumen; material: fiber-attached | host: Bos | place: Iran: Karaj | collected 2018-10 | reverse complement strand
TTTTGCAAAAGAATAACGGTGAATGAAGCGTCAGCTCATGACAAAGATCAGGCACTTGACTGTTACAGGATGGTTTATGACCTTACCGCAGATGAAGACGTTGGCATAAGAATTAGTGGGTTCAGTTCATGACACTTAAGGAAGCATACAAGACCCTTGGCGCATCCAAGCAGGATGACGATCGGGAGATAAAAGCAAAATACAAAAAGCTTCTCATTATGGCTTGAATAATTCTTGAGGAAGGGTTATTATACAGAAAAAGATTTTAAACAACATAATAGTACAAAATATATAATAGTTTTTTAGAAAGGGTATTGGAATTATGAGTAAGGATTTTAACATTCAGGAATATATGACACATGGAGTTGAAAGAGTGGTTTCAGATGCAATCAAGGCTACTCTTAAGAATCCAAAAGAGAGCGCATATATGGCGAAGTTTGCACTGGCAACTAAAGCGGCATCAAAGAAAAGAGCAAGGCTTGAAGCAGAAGGTGAGCATATTCCGCCGTTTCTTATTGCAAGCATAACCAGCAGCTGTAATCTTCACTGCGCAGGCTGTTATTCAAGGTGCAACAATGCTACGGAAGATACTGCGCCTGTAAGTCAGCTAACTGATGATGAATGGCTGAAAGTGTTTGATGAGGCGGATGACCTGGGAGTAAGTTTCATCCTTCTTGCCGGAGGAGAGCCGCTTCTTCGAAAAGGCGTCATTGAAGCTGCCGGAAAAAAACAGAACATTCTGTTTCCTATTTTTACCAACGGAACCTACATGGCTGATAAGTATTTTGACATGTTTGATAAAAACAGGAACCTTATCCCTATTATGAGTATTGAGGGGGAAAAGGAAGCAACAGACGCAAGGCGAGGCGAAGGCGTTTATGACAAGCTCGTTTCAAATATGGATGAGCTGAACAGGCGTGGCCTCATCTATGGCGCATCAGTTACAGTGACTACCGATAACCTTAAAGATGTATCCTCAGAGGATTTTATAGGAATGCTCTCAGACAAGGGATGTAAAGCTGTGATATTTGTTGAGTTTGTACCTGTGACAGACGACTCAAAGCACCTGGCTCCCGGAGATGAGGAAAGGGAATATCTGAAAAAAGAGATAATGAGGCTTAGAGAGGAACATCCTGAGATGGTCTTTGTATCTTTCCCTGGAGATGAGAAGAGTTCAGGTGGATGTATTGCAGCGGGGAGAGGGTTCTTTCATATCAATTCCCATGGCGGAGCTGAGCCCTGCCCGTTCTCACCATATTCAGACATAAATGTAAAGGACACATCCCTCAGGGAAGCCATGAACTCAAAATTATTCAAAGCATTGCAAAAAGAAGGGGTGCTTATGGATGATCATGATGGTGGATGCGTGCTGTATGAAAAGAGGCATGAAGTAGAGGCAATATGCAGAGCTGACAGATAAGCCGGAGAATTGAGGACTTTTGGATGACGATGACTATAGGCTTCACAATCTACAAAAGCTTGAAGAGTACAGGAAAAATGGAATATACTTTGGTAAGAATCTTCTTATAACATACGAAATCTTTAAATGAGCGAGATGATCTATATGAAACGTGAACTTGGAATAGCAAGATGCGGATTGGTAGTTAAGCATTTCAATGAGCTCAGCACTAGTGAGCTTTATGAGATATTAAAAACAAGATTTGAAATTTTTGTTACAGAACAGGAGTGCATTTATCAGGATCTTGATGATAAGGATCAGGATGCGATACATGTCTTTTGCTGGAATGATGCAGGGAGAGTTGCAGGATGCTTGCGCGTGTTCTGGAAGGATCATGATGAGAGTGCAGGTGTTGCGCAGATTGGTAGGGTGGTAACGCTTGAGCATGGTAAAGGAATCGGAGGTCAGCTCCTTCATAAGGGAGTAGAGGTGGCTAAAGAGAAGTTTAAGGCAAAGAAAATCTATCTTGAAGCCCAGGAATATGCTATAGGTTACTATGCCAAGGAAGGCTTTGAGGTAGTATCCGATGTTTTTATGGAGGACGGAATTCCTCATGTGAAGATGGAGCGAAAGATATGAAGATAATGGAACTATGTAACGGAAGACCGGAAAACGCAGAAGGCAGACCCCCAAGAGAGCTTAGAGTCTATGACTTTTTGGATAAGCTTGGAATAGAATATCAGAGAGTGGACCATGAACCAGCTATGACGATGGAGGCTTGTGAGGCGGTCGATGTGGCGCTGGGGACTTTGATGTGTAAGAATCTCTTTTTGTGCAACAGGCAGAAAACGGCGTTTTATCTGCTTTTGATGCCTGGAGATAAAAAGTTTAAAACGAAGGAATTGTCTAGTCAGATAAATTCAGCAAGGCTTTCTTTTGCGGAAGCTGAGGATATGCTTAAGTATCTGGATATTGAACCCGGTGCGGTGAGCGTCATGGGGGTTATGAATGATAATGAGTGTAGTGTAAGACTCCTTGTGGACGAAGACGTGAAGGCAGGAGAGTTCATTGGCTGTCATCCATGTGTTAACACATCAAGTCTTAAGATAAAGACTTCGGATATTTTCGAGAAGTTTTTACCTGCTGTTGGGCATGAGGCGGAGATTGTTCATCTTGTGGGCGAAGACTAAATTCTCTTGGCAATTAGTTAATATGAGTTACGAGAGTTGTATGAAGGACGACGGCGGGTTAAGAACAAGAGGAGATACCAGGTATGGGAAACGAGAGCGGGACGTGGATAATGTACGGCGTGGACTGGAACGACCCTGAATGCATCCATACTGTACAAGAGGCTATAGATTACATAAATGAAGTAGGTTTTTTGCCATTATTTAAAAATGATATTCCGGGATTTTCTCTGGAGGAGAGAACGGTTCCGGGGTATTGGTGGTGCGGAGATCCCAAAGTGGACCCATGGGAATGGCGCGAGATCATAGCCCGAAGCGGTGAAGTCGCATATGGCAAGTTCTTTGAAAAGAAGGCCGGGTTCATTTCGAAAAAGTGGCTTCCGTATTTCGCAAACCTGCGCCGTGATGGCTACGATTTTGATGCACTCTGGGATGATGAGAAGGCTTCAAGGCGCCAGAAAAAGGTAATGGATCTTTTTGAGATAGACGAAGAAATTTTTTCCAATGAGATCAAGGCAAGAGCCGGATTTGGAAAAGGCGGCGAGAAAGGATTTGAAGGGACAATCGCTGACCTTCAGATGAAAACATATCTGTGCGTTAAAGATTTCAGGCAGAGAAAGAATAAGAAGGGCGAGTTTAACGGCTGGCCAATAGCTGTTTATTCAAAGCCTGAAGCAATCTGGGGTTATGAACAGGTAACTTCAAGGTACAGCGAAAGCCCGGAAAAATCCGGGAAAGCCATCGCCGCCCATATAAAAGAGATGTATCCGGTGGCCACGGATTCGCAGATAAAAAGATTCCGGTAGAGGCCATGAAGAAACTTCCTCAGCCAATGAACCTGATCAAGGTATTGATTTTTTATCGACAAGGGTATAGTATATTCGTATGAGTTGCGCACAATATAATAGAATAAAATATATAAAGGAGAATTATAATGACATACGCGGTTAGATATTATACAAAGACTGGAAATACAAAGAGACTCGCCGAAGCGATAGCAAGGGAACTTGGCGTGGAGGCACTTCCTATCAGTGAGCCAGTGACAGATGCAGTAGATATATTATTCCTGGGCAATTCATTTTATGCTTTTAACATAGATCCTGAGGTGAAAAAGTTTGTCGGTTCCCTGGATAAGACAAAGGTAGGCAAGATAGTAAACTTCGGATCTGCAGCGATGCTCAATTCTACTTACAATAAAGTAAAGGCTGAGGCTGATAAAGTCGGTGTCGCTATGGATTCAAAGGAATTTCATTGCAAAGGAGAATTCAAGGGCATACATAAAGGAAGACCAAATGACGATGATATAAGAGCTGCGGTGGAATTTGTGAAGCAATACAAATAATACTTTTGCACTCATATATCGATAAGTAATGGTTTGACAGGAGGCTTTGGATGGATATAAAAGAAGCAATAAAAGAAAGGCACAGTGTAAGGCAATATTCATCGGATCATATTGTTGGAGATGTCAGGACTTCTCTTGAAAAAATGATTAAAGAATGTAATGAAGAGAGCGGGCTCCACATTCAGCTAATAACCGATGATCCAGAATGCTTTGATACTTTGCTTAGTCATTATGGTAAGTTTTCAGGTGTTAACAACTATATCGCAATAGTTGGATCCAAGAAACTGGATAATCTCGAAGAACTTGGCGGATACTTTGGTGAAAAAATAGTTCTGGAAGCTCAGATGTTGGGACTTAATACCTGCTGGGTCGCTGGAACTTATGGTAAGGGCAAGTGTAAGGCTGATGTGGATGCCAATGAAAAGATAGTATGTGTCATCGCTATTGGATATGGCTTAAATAAAGGTACTAACCATAAATCAAAAGATCTTTCAAAGCTCTGTGGTGTCGCTGAAAAAGACATGCCCACATGGTTTAAGGAGGGTATGGAAGCAGCGCTTCTTGCCCCTACGGCTATAAATCAGCAGAAATTTTTTATTGATATTGATGGTGATGAGGCTGTGATAAAAGCCGGATTTGGTCCATTAGTTAAGCTTGATCTTGGAATAGTCAAATATAACTTTGAAGCGGCCAGTGGCCATAGGTGTAAGACAATATAAAAATAGAAGAAAATGAAAAAAATATCACTATTATTAGTAGCAACCATTTGTGTAACATTGTTAGGCTGCGGAAAGACAGAAAACTTAGAAACTGGAGCAGTGACCGGTCTTTCTGTAGAGCCCATTGAAAGTATTGCGGAATCAGAACCTGTACCTGAAACTGTAACTGATACTAGCGAAACTGATACTACCGAAACTGACACCACCGAAACTCATTTTACCGAAGCATTAGATGATGACGGCACATATTGGCTGAGCGGATATTTAAGAGCTTCAGATAAGGATAGTGCAGGAGAACCGGACGAATATGGGGTTCTTCAAGCAATCATATACGAGGCATATATTGAAGATGGTTTCCTTACGGTAAAAGGCGTTACCAATTTTAGAAATGACAAAGCCCAGGATCCCGTAGCAACAAATGATATAGATGAAGCGTCATTTATCATTACTGATCAGACATTATTTCAGATGGTTGGCGGTGATTTAGGTCCTGAGGACGTGACACAAGAGGAATTTGCTCAATATCTGAAAGACTGCGCGGATACTGGTTTGCTTCTCGATATTCAAGTTGACGGTGCTAAAGTTGTAGTAGCGCAGATTTGCGCATGATTATTATCCTAGCCTCTGACTTTTATGAGTCAGGGGCTTGATTTTTATAGATGATGAATTATAATAATTGCATACAATTTAATAACGCAAAACAAAGGATCAACACAGTGCTTCAGAGCAGTAATTAGAGACAAAGAGTTTTATAGGAGGACGCCAGACATGAACGAAACACTAAAAGTTTTAGAAACTAGAAGAAGCTGCAGAAATTTCAAACCTGACATGGTGAAGAAGGAAGACCTTGAGGCCATAGTAAAGGCCGGAACATATGCTGCAACAGGGATGGGCAAGCAGAGCCCTATCATCATAGCGGTTACTAACAAGGAACTTCGTGATGCTCTTTCAGAAGAGAATAGAAAGATTGGTGGATGGAACGAGGGCTTTGATCCGTTTTATGGCGCGCCTGTTGTTCTGATTGTTCTTGCTAATAAAGATGTTCCCACATATCTCTATGATGGATCTCTGGTAATGGGTAACCTTATGAATGCCGCAGAGAGCCTTGGCGTTGCCAGCATCTGGATTCACAGAGCAAAGGAAGAGTTTGATTCTGACTTTGGAAAAGACCTTCTTAAGAAGCTTGGCGTTGAAGGCAACTTTGAAGGAATCGGTCACTGTGCACTTGGCTATGCAGCTGAGCCTGCAAAGGATGCAGCTCCCAGAAAAGACAACTACGTGTACTACGCAGAATAATCGGACTATTAGAGACTACTACAAGTGCCATGTATCGGTGTTAAATCTGGTATGTGGCATTTTTTAATGTCTGAGAATATAGTAAAATTGTGGAGAATTGAATAAATACATATGAAATGCTCGTGACGATTAGTTTCGTATGTCTTTTAAGGAACAAATCGAGTATATTGCGGGCGTTTCTTAGCATATGTGCATATTAAATAGTAAATATTATAAGCTTTAGTATGCATGGCATGAGCCATTTCACAAATCGAACGGGAGATAATGGGAGAAAAAGCATATGAAGGAAAGGAATAATGTAGCTTTCATATGCATTTGGGGAGTGAACTACAATAAATATTTTGGTAATAATCAAAGGCAGGCATATTAAGTGTGCTGTTAAATAAGCTTTAGTATGTCTACGGCAAATAGTATGAGCCATTTCATATTTCTTTAAAGAATAAAGGAGGAAACGTAAAATGGAAAACTTTAACTTTTATTCACCGACATTTTTTGCATTTGGAAAAGACAGAGAGAACGAAGCAGGAGCTTTCGTAAAAAGATTTGGCGGCAGCAGGGTTCTGATTCACTACGGCGGAGGAAGTGTTGTGAAGTCGGGACTTCTTGACAGGGTAAAGGCATCACTTGATAAAGAAGGCATTCCGTACGTACTTCTTGGCGGCGTAAAGCCAAATCCCAGAAGTGGCCTTGTTTATGAAGGGATTGAGCTCTGCAAAAAAGAAAACATCGATTTTGTCCTGGCAGTCGGTGGAGGAAGCGTAATAGATTCTTCCAAGGCGATTGCTGCTGGAACGGTATATGACGGAGATTTCTGGGACTTTTATTTGGGAAAGAGAATTGAAGAAGCTCTTCCTGTGGGAACAATCCTGACAATAGCTGCGGCAGGTAGCGAAGGAAGCCCTGATTCTGTAATTACCAAGGAAGAAGGCATGTTCAAAAGAGGCGCTAGCGGCGATGCCATAAGGCCTAAGTTCAGCATCCTCAATCCAGCTCTGACACAGACCCTTCCACCATATCAGACAGCAGCCGGAATCACAGATATTATGGCACATCTCCATGAGAGATATCTGACCAATTCAAAAGAAGTAGAGGTTACAGACAGGCTCATAGAAGGCCTTATGCTTACAATGATCCACGAGGGACCAAGAGTAATAGCTGATCCAAACAATTATGAAGCAAGGGCCAACATCATGTGGGCAGGAATGATGGCACATAACAATTCCTGTGGTGTAGGAAGAAGCCAGGATTGGAACAGTCACAACATCGAGCATGAACTTTCTGCTCTGTACGACTGTGCGCATGGCGCAGGCCTTGCAGTAACTATGCCAGCCGTGTTCAAATACGTCTACAAGCATGATGTAATGAGATTTGCCAAGCTTGCAGTCCGCGTCTGGGGATGTCAGATGGATTTCGATAACCCTGAGGCCACAGCGCTTGCCGGTATTGCAGCCCTTGAGAACTTCCTTAAGGGAATTGGTATGCCTTTAACCTTTGCAGAGCTTGGAGCAAAAGAAGAGGACATTCCAGCACTTGTAAAGGCCCTTTGCTACGGCGATGGCAGAACCGGAAGCATCTCTGGATTCGTTACTCTGGATGAGAATGATTGCACCAAAATCTATCAGATGATGGTTTAAAGTATCAGTCTAAGATTAACGAGGTTGTATTTACAGCAAAAAACAGGCTTCAATTTCTGATAAATGTATTACAATAGTAGGGACCAAAAATTGAAAGGACATTTTTATGAGAAAAGCAAGATCAGAAAAAGAAGCTGCAATGAGGGAGAAGATGATCCCAGAGTTGTACGCCAATGAATACAACAGTTTTATTGGATTTGAAATTATGGAGTTGAGCTCTACCTATAGCAAAGCCAGAATCAAGGCAGATAGCAGGCTTCACAACACATATGGAAGCATCCACGGAGGGGCCCTGCTTTCTTTTGTTGATGCTATGGCTGGAGCTACCGCTAGCATGAGCGGCTACTACGCAACAACAGTTTCCGCAAACCTTAACTTCCTGCTTCCCGCAGTAAATACCGAATACATTTACTGCGAGTGCATGAAGCTCAAGACAGGCAAGCACATTTTGGTATTTGACATCAGAGTAACCGATGATGAGGGAAATCTTCTCGATAGCGGAGAGTTCTCCTTCTTTGCCAGCAAGGTTCCGGTGCTTGGGGACAATTTAAAATTCGGAAAATGATGCCGAAAAAGCCGATTATTGGTATAATATATGAAGCCGCAGCACTTTTTATATGAAAAAGTGTTGCGGCATTATGTTAGGGAGGACCCTCCGGTGTGTGGGGCCGAAGGGGTGTGTGTTATGAAAAAAATGTGTTGTGGGGTTCAAGAAGTTTTGTTTTTCTTGATGGTTTTATATTAAGACACGAACTTTAAACGAAGCTTAAAAAGTTGTGTAAAAATTGTGACGAGATTTTGAATAGGACATTTTAAAATGGCTGAAATAGACAGATTAAAAGAAATAGTTGAAAAGCTTAGAAGCGAGAATGGCTGCCCCTGGGACAGAGCACAGACTCATGAAAGCCTTAAGACATCAGTTATAGAGGAAGCCGCTGAGGTGGTTTGCGGGATAAACATATTGGAAGAGACCAAGGATCCGGAGAATCTCAAGGAGGAGCTTGGGGATCTTTTGCTGCAGATAATGTTTCACGCGGTCATGGCTGAGGAGGAAGGGCTTTTTTCATTTGACGATGTGGTAAAAGGCATATCAGATAAGATGGTGAGAAGGCATCCACATGTGTTCAGTGGTGTAACCTACGCCTCAGAGGAAGAAATGCATGAGGCCTGGGATAAGATCAAGAAAGAAGAAAAAGCAGGTAAGGAGTGGCACGAGGAATATCTTCCTGCAGCATTCAAAGAAGCTAAGCAGTTGATCAGGAAGGCAGAAGAGAGAAAAGGGTATGCAGAATAAATACTATCCTTATCTTAATAGCGCATTTTTGCGTAAATGCAAATGAATATAAAGACGAGTGGGAACAGGCAAGTAAGTAACTGCAGAACAATATCAGGAGGACAAATTATGCCATTCATTTCAACAAAAACCAACGTAACAGTATCTAAGGAAAAAGAGACACAGCTCAAGCAGCGCCTTGGCCAGGCAATTTCAATTCTTCCAGGAAAGAGCGAGAATTGGCTGATGCTGGCTATCGAGGGCGACATTCCTATGTATTTTAGAGGTGATGATTCTCAGCCTACAGCATTTATCGAGGTTAAGATCTATGGCAATGCGTCACCAGATGCGTATGGAAAGATGACAAAAGAACTGACTGGAATATATGGGGACATTCTGGGAGTTGCCCCGGACCACATGTACATCCGTTATTTCGGATCAGACGATTGGGGATGGAATGGTAACAATTTCTAAAGATTGATCTAATTTTAATCTGATTTTAATCTTTCAAAAATCTTATATTAATCTAGGGTGTGTATCATTTCAGATATCAAATGAACAAACAACACATGAATATCTGAAAGGAAGGTAAAAAAGTATTATGGAAAATTTTGAAATGGTTGAAAAGCTCAGAGAGAAGACAGGCGTATCTTATGAGGAAGCAAAAAGAGTTCTGGAGGAAAAGAACTACGACATGCTCGATGCAGTTATTGAACTTGAGCGTCAGGGCAAAGTAGTTGCACCAAAGGATAGTACCTACACATCCGGAGCAGCACAGGACAAGGAAAATGCTAAGCAGTTCGAGATTGCTCAGAAGCAGTATGAGAAGGATTGCAAAAAGAACAGCTTCAAGGAATTTGTAAAGAGTCTCGCTGATTTCTTTAGAGTATTATTCCGCAAGAGTCTTGAGATTAACTTTTGCATAAGTAAGGATGATCGCAAGGTTGCAGACATTCCACTTCTGGTATTGATCCTGCTGGTGGTTGGATTCTTCTGGATCACTGTTCCACTGATCATCATTGGTCTTTTCTTTGGAATAACTTATAATTTTACTGGATTAGACAAAGTGGTCGTAGATGTTAACGATGTTTGCGACAAGGCTTCTCAGACTGCTGAGAACATCAAGAACGAATTCAAAAAGGAAGAAGAACAGAAATAATGAGTAAAATACTAATCGTAGAAGATGAAGCACAATTGGCACGTTTTGTCGAACTTGAACTTATTCATGAGGGAAATACTGTAGATAAAGCAGAGGACGGTAGATCTGGCCTTGATATGGCTCTTTCTAACGATTATGATCTGATTCTTTTAGATGTTATGCTGCCGGGCATCAATGGCTTCGAGGTATTAAGGAGATTACGAGCAAAAAAAGAAACTCCTGTTATCCTGGTAACTGCAAGAGATGCAGTAATGGATAAGGTATCTGGCCTTGATGCCGGAGCAGATGATTATATCACCAAGCCTTTTGCCATTGAAGAGCTCCTGGCGCGTATCAGAGTAGCTCTGAAAAGAAAAGGTACATCAGTAGTAGCTTCAAGGCAGCTATCAATAGACAAAGTTACTATTGATCTGGACAGGCATGAAGTTTGTGTTGAGGGAAATCCTGTCGAGCTCACCAACTACGAGTTTGAGCTCCTCAGGATTCTTATGGAGAATTGCAACATAGTCCTTGATAGAGAACGTCTTATAAACGAAATCTGGGGCTATGATTATGATGGTGAAACTAATGTAGTAGATGTTTATGTCAGACATCTTCGCACCAAGATAGATGATAAATACGGCATCAAGTTAATACAGACAGTCCGAGGTGTCGGATATGTCATAAAAGAAGG
>JAEEGL015066824.1_pt1 | contig 10682 bp, 6 predicted proteins | sample 9134231 | NCBI WGS metagenome assembly JAEEGL01 (sample SAMN16246548, study PRJNA631951) | gut metagenome | biome: gut microbiome; feature: rumen; material: fiber-attached | host: Bos | place: Iran: Karaj | collected 2018-10 | reverse complement strand
GCGCCGCTCTGCTTCGGATCGGTGCGCCAGGCGGCCTTGAGCGGCAGCGTCTTCGCGAGGTTGCCGAGCCACCCCTGCGGATACTGCACCACGACCTTGCGAATCTTGCCGAGATCGCCGGCCTTGACGATGTCGCGCGCGAGCTTGACCATCGGATAGCCCGTGTAGGTGTGCAGCAGGCCGAAGGTGAGGCCGCTCTTCTTCACGAGCTTCTGGAGCGCGACGGCCTCATCGACGGTCATCGTCATGGGCTTTTCGCACATCACGTTGAAGCCGGCCTCCAGGCAGGCCTTGGCGATGGGATAGTGCGTGAAGTTGGGCGTGCAGATGGAGATGAAATCGACGCGCTCGCCCTTTGGCAGGGCGGACTCCGCCTTGAGCATCGTCTTATAGTCCGTATAGACGCGCTTCGGGTCGAGGCCCAGGATCTTGCCCTGCTCCAGCGAACGCTGCGGATTGATGTCGAACGCGCCGGCCGTCATCTGGACATAGCCGTCCATGCGCGCCGCCTTGCGGTGAACTTCGCCAATGAAGGCGCCGATGCCGCCGCCCGTCTGGCCCATCTTGAGGATTCTCATCTTTTTTCCTTTCGTGTTTCGGGTTAACGTGTCAATGATTATACCACAGAAGACGCCTACGCGGCTACTAGTTTCTCATTCGTGCTTCACAGACGCGGGGTGACGAGCCGCAGTGCCCCACCCGACAGGTGGGGCGAGCCTTCCCCGGCGAGCCGCAGTGGCTTCACCTCCTAACGACTAGCAACTAGCAACTAACGACTACTTCACCTTCACCCGCAAAAACGCCTTCGGCACCGAGCCATCGCCAAGTGTCACCTTGAAACGCATGGAGGAAGGAGATGAGGTATCGTCAATTGTCACCGTCGGTAGGAGTTTTGCGCCACCGTCCCAATCGTTGAGATCGCTTGTCGCCTCAAACATCTCTTTCACCTTCTCGGCGGCACAATTTACGGTCACCTCACCGTCCTTCACAATCACGCTCACGGTCAATGTTATTCCTTCCGTCCCGGTTCCCTGTCCCTGTGTTCCCGTCCCCTGCGTCACTTCCGTCCCTTGTGTCCCTTTCTCGCCAACCGCCACCTCCACAATCTCAATCGTCGGCAAGTTCTCGAAAAGCCGCTCCGCGCCCAGCAGAAACGCCGCCGCCGCATTCGTGTTGGCGACCACTGCCGCCTCGCCTGCCGCCGCGCTGCCGCTTCCCGCGCTCTTCACGCTATCGGCCCACGTCTTGAACGCCGCATACTTCTCCGCACTGCCGCCAATCGCCGCCATCACGCCCACATCGGCGAATCCCGCCGCCTCTATGGCGTTCGTCACCGCCAAAGGTTCAGCATCCAGAGCCACCGGCGGAATCGGGTCGCTGGGCACAATTCCGTTAGGTGTCCACGTCACGCCGCTCACCCAGGCACGGTCGGAGAACACCTCTTCGTTGTAGTCGTCCTTGACAAACGTCCAGCGGATCGTATGCGTCCCTGCATCAGTGAACGTGAACGACATCGGCACCCATCCGCTCGTGCCGTCCATACGCGCCGCCTCAATACCGTTTGTCGCTACGACGACATGGTCCCACGTGGCATCGCCCGAATCGTCCCATTCGCAATCGACCTTCCACAGGAACGAAAACGTCCCCGCGCCGGTGACAGATGTCTGCATCCACGTCTCGGCCTCGTCGCCGATCGCTCCGCTCTGCGCCGAAAGCCCGCTTGCGGCCGTCGCATCTCCGATGGGCGTCCAGTCCGCATCGCCGCCCGTTGTGAACGCCAGCTCGGGAGCGCCCACGGCATCGGCCAGCGCAAGCGTCCTCTTCGTGATGGTCGCCGTGACGTACTCGCTTCTCACACCCTCCAGCACGGCAATTGCCTTGATGGTGGCCGTGTCGGTTATTGTGAACGGCCCCGTGTATCTGTACGCATCGGTGAGGCGTGGTGTCGCACCCTTGGGAGAGTAGTAGATCTCTGCCCCTTCCGTGGCGCAGGAGAGCGCCACCGTGCAGGAATCCTCGGTAAATACCGTCCCGTCGGCAGGCGACACGACCGGTGTCGCCACAACAAGATCCTCCCATACGGCATAGAGCGTCACCACGCCACTCGACTGCGCCGTGAGGTTCGAGACCGTCTGTCCGGCGGCAAACACCACCTCACCATTTTCGTTCGTCGCCCAGCCCGCGAACACATGCCCGGCCCAGGTGAAGCCGTTCGCCGCCACGTTCGTCACGCTGTCGTATGTGGCCGCAGTCGCTTCTATCGTCCCCGATCCGCCGTTCGGATTGTAGGCGATGGAATAGCCGTTCGCTGTCCATGCCGCGCTCACCGTCTGCGCGCCCGTCATGTCCGTCGTAATTTGGCTAGGCATCCATCCCGCGAACGTATAGCCCGTCAACGTGTCGGGATTCTCAAATGTCAGCAGCGTACCTTCCCGGTACGTAGCGGGATTTGGGTTAGTCGCCCCGCGCAGGTTCGTGTAGGTGATGGACGAGATGACGACGGGTTTCTCCTTTTTCCCCGTCATCGGGTCGGACATCACTTCGTCCGACACCCCCTCCGCTTCGATCCAGTACCAGTACGTGGTGTCTACGTCTCCCGTCTCGTCGAGATACGTGCAGGTCCCGCTGTTCGGAAGCTCCACCAGCACCGTCGCCGAACCCGGCACGCTCGTCACGCCGCGGTAGATGCGGTATGTGGCCGCCCACGCGAGATTGTTCCACGCGAGCAGCACCCCGTTCGTATCGGAGACTACGCTCGTGAATGCAATCGGCATCGGTGCAAACACCGCCGTATAGCTTTTCGCGACATCCGCCGTCACCGTGAGCGGATTCTGCATCGAACTCATATCGCCCGTCCAATACGAGAACGCATATCCGCTATCCGGCACCGCCGTCAGCGTCACCTGTGAGCCGAGATCATACGACCCGCCGCCAGAGACATGCCCACCATGCTCCGCCGTCGCCGTAATGGCAACCATCTGCCGCGCCCGCTGTTCAAGCGTATAGACCTCGCCCGCGACAATGATCTTGCCCGTCCTTGTCTTGCCCGTCGTGTTCTCGGTGTAGAGGAAACGAACCGTTCCGCTACCCGTCCCTGCATCATACCCGCTTACGAGCGTGATCCACGGTTCCGTCACGATGGCCGTCCACACATCGCCGATAGACGCCGACACGCCGAACTCGCCCGCGCCCGCGTTCCCTACCACGTTCGTTCCGTTTGGCTCGATGGAGAGATCGTAGGCACGCTGGGTGATGTACACCTTCTTGTCGCCAACCGTGATCCATCCCGTCCGGGCCGAGCCATCGCCCACGTAGGGTGAGACGATGTATAGGATTTCGCCGTCACCCGTCCCTGAATCTCCTTGAAAGATCGTAATCCAAGTCGCATCGGAAGCCACCGCCGTCCAAGCGGAGTTGCCGTCGGGATGAATCGAGATGGATTCATACCCGCCATCCGTGCCAAAGAGCTTGGTGTCGTACTCCAGCTCCACGCCGCGCGCCTTCTGCGAGACACTGAACGTCTTACCCGCAATCGTGACCGTGCCGCTGCGCGGATAGACCGTGTTGTTTGCAGCCGCCTGCAACGTCACCGTCCCCGGCCCTGTCCGCGAGGTTGAACCGTTCACCGTGATCCAGTCAAGCGACTCCGAAATGCTCCACTGCACAATGCTTGCCACGGACACATCAACCGAACACGATTCGCCCGCCGCCTCAAATTCGTAACCATTGAACGAGAGTGCGGCCTGTGCCGCCGGTTGCGTCACCTTGTGCGTCTTCGCCGTCATGCCGGACGCCGCCTCGGGCGTGACCGTTATCGTCCCCGTCCGCTGCGAAAGTGTCGGGTTGGGAGAAGCCACATAGACGACGTTCCCGTTCCCCGCGCCCGTCGCCGTGGCGGCATAGACCGTGAGCCAGTTCGCGCCGTTCGTCGCCGTCCACGGCAGGTCAGGCGTCGCCATCACGGCGATCATCCCATTCGCGCCCTCCACGCTTGCCGTCGATGCCGTCGGGCTAACGCTGAACGAGAGCGCCGCCGTCGGCCGCCCCTGCTGCGTCACGGTGAACGTCTCCGTGCCAATCGTCACCGTCCCCGTCCGCGCCTTGTAGCTCGGATTCTCCGCAATGGCGATAGTCACCAGATCGCCGCCCTGCCCGTTACCAGCATCGACCACCGAGATCCAGCTGTTCTTCGGCGTTACGCTCCACTGCGTAATCGCAAGCGCATTTACCGTGATCGGTATGACGTGTGTCTCGTAAGTTTGCGTTGTACTTGAAGGTTCAAGTTTTATCCTCCTCCCATATTGAAACACCGTAAACGTATTCCCTGCAATCGTCAGTGTCCCCTGTCGTGTAGCAACATCATTGTACGCCGAAATCTGATACGAGACGGTGCCTGAACCAACTCCATTCGTTGGTGTAACCGAAAGCCAATCAACATTCGATGTCGCTTTCCACGCAATTCCATTCTGAACGCCAACGGCAATCGTACCATTGCCACCCGCTTTTTCATACGTGGCCCCATCGGAATCAATCGTACCGCCAACGCCATCCTGCGTCACTTCGTGCGCATGTCCATTCACATACACGTAACCAATGCGCTGCTCGGCATTCGTCGTTGCGCTCACCGTGTACGCCACGGGATAACCGATATTGCCGCTATTCGAACTCAATGTAATCCAAGGTTCCGTCACACGAGCATACCAAGTCGTGTTGTCTCCAGATGTAATAATGGCTCCGCCGCCACCACCAGCTACGAAGTTACGTGTCGTCGGGGTTATGACGGTATTTGGATCGGGATGTCGCCCCATCTCATACAATTGACGCACCTGCACAGCAGTCAAGGCCGAATGGAAGAAGGTCAACCCATCTGCAGCCCCATTCCAACCGCCAAGGGTGAAAGTGGCGCACTTTTGAACAGACCCCTGGAGTCCGCCGCCTTGATTTAGATATCTGCGCTTATCAATTGGAGGCAAATATCCTAAAGTCATGGATGAAGTGATATTACCTATCTCTACACCATCAAGATATGCTTGAATGGATGTCCTTGCTTTACCTACTATTGTGAGCATATGCCAATCACCGATACTAATATTTGTGTCGAATGTAGTCGACGTAATAACCGCACCCGACAACATCAATCTTCCTGAACCTAACAAGGACAATGTGAGTTCTTTATTTCTTGCTTGTGGTTCTACTGAAGTGCCATTAGCATCAGTATTTATGACAGACCTTGTAAATAACGTAAGATTACTGGTACTAGACAATACACTTATCTTTGCCCAAAAAGAGTATGACGCATTTTCTTCTGCACCAGCGTTCGAAGTTGCGGGGAATGGATAATAACGCGATGGGTTCACCCATTTCTCATATGAATAATTTCCAGCTGAGTCATTCAATTCTTTACCATTATTCAACGTATAACTTCCATTAAACAATGTCTCAAACGATGATATCGTCACCTTGCCATTACCCGTGCTCACCACCGCACTATTACCAACGCCAAACCTATCCGCCGAAACCATCCAATCTGACAATGACGTATTCTGTGCCAATGCCGCCATGCTTGTACTCTTCGTCCGATAGGCATTGCCGTCCAACGGGAAGAAATCCCATACGCTTCCATTAGGCGCACCAACTGGTACATCATCAGCGGACATGGCTGCATTCTGGCTCTTGTCCGCCATCTCGCACTCTTCGTCCGTCAACGCACGAGTCCAAAAACGGACATTAGCAAACTGCCCAGAAGTCAAATAACCGGATGACGGGAAATCGGTTTGCCCAAGTTTAAAACTATAGCCCATTCCAGGGACAGTAGTACAATCAAAAAACGCCCCTGCGGACTGCGAATGGATTTTGACAAGTTTCGAATCTTTCGTACCCGCATAGATATTCAGCATCCCGGCGGAATTCTTGCCCGCTTGATGCGAAACGACCATTGTGTACCACGTATTCGCTTTGGGCAATTTCCAATTCACCGTACACGGATAGCTGGCGTAATCATAATGCAGCGTATTGTCCGCGTCTAAATAAAAGTGACGTGCCGACCGCCCCAATTGAAACAATCTGTTGATGCAATTCAGGCTCCCCACCTTGAAGGAAATCGCAAAAGAGAACGCGGATGTATCGCGTTTAGGGATACCGACACCAGAAAACGTAATCGCCTTTGATCCGTCTAACACGGTACTCAAAGGCAACGATGTCTGCCTTTCCTCATTCCCCTCTATGTTCTTCTGGTCTTTTATCCAGAACAACAATCCCTTATACAGATCAACATCCGATGCGACAGCGAACTGCGCAATCAAGACCGTAAACAACAGCACTATGATTTTCTTAAACTTCATTTGCTTTCTCCTTTAAAAGTACATCAATTAAAACAATGACAACATAAGAGTATCTGACGACATAACAGCTCTTCCGTTTTTACACGATACTGTTCCCGCTCTTTCCATTTAAGAAACGTGGCGTATCCGCCATTCGCTTGCTGGATCATATCCCAATATCGCCGAGCATCTTTATTATTTCTTGCGCTGCAAATTAAAACGTCTAGTCCTCTGTTGTTTTCTATTAGACTCTTTATGCTCGATTCCGATATTCTCTTCGCCACACCAACATTGACGCCATCCTTACTCTTCACCATATCTATGGGATTATCTATATCGCTAATACGTCTTCCACATTTGTTGTGGGACAATGCTTTCCAGACTCTTTCTAAGACCTTCTTTTTGCCACTTCCATCTTGGTCACATACAATGATTATGTGTAACATCTTACACCTCCACCCTTTCATACATTGGCGTAAAGTAGTTTATTGGCTCCTCACGAACTGCTTTGCCATCGTTCAACTTTTGCAAAACCGATGCGAATTCAACCTGAGAAAAGCCATCGCCAACACTCTGTTGAACCATATCCTCTAGTTCTTTCCTTCCTACTGGCCGTTTGAAGTTAAGGTAGTGCGTTAAAATAATTTGTTTTACTGCAAGCTCTACAGAGCATTTCATTGATCGGGTTCCCTTCTCAAAGTCCAAAATACAGAAATTCTGTCCGCGAATCATATCCGGGCAATTGAGAAATCGATTTTCCAAGAAATCGATTTCGGATCTTTGGATTCTTGCAGACCCTTCCAACAAATTCCTTCCTACCCTCATCCGACTTTTTCGATTCACGAATCATGAATGTCGTTCCCGCATCAAACCATTCCGCGATTTCATATATCTCAAGAATACGTCCTTCGTACGCTGACATAGCATACTTGCATTTTTTAGCTTTTGAGAGATTCACTCCCCAACAGCATCTCGTGATATCATACAATTCTATAGCTGGCATACCCCGCCGGTACAACTTGTTGATGCGAAACACTATTGTTGGGAATCCGTTGAAGTCTTCTACCTTCAAAGATTCGCCAACAAGATAAGCCGAGAGTTGGCTTGCGTCTATACTGCCATGATCCTTATATCCACGCCCCCTCTGCTTATTCGTTAGATTATCTATACCTAAGAATTCAATAAGTGCCATTTCCACATAATATGCTACATCCTCGGATAAATCTCTGGCAATGATTTCGATAATTGGTTCTTGCTTTCTCTTTTTTATTGCCGCTATTCTGAGTGCTGTCTTTTTTGAGCCATAGCCTTTCGCATGGCTAAACGCTCGAAGATCCATCCCCTTGCCAATATAGAACGGCTTGGAGTCTTTGGGATCACGATATGCATACACATACCATTTGTCAGTATTTGCAGAGGACGGCTTCATGTAGTCTCCTTCAAAAGTTTGATGTTTTCGCCGTCCACATCCGCCACACCTTTATTTATCAAAATGGCAACCGCAATAACGATGTCATCAGCTAAAACACCAGATTCATTATATTCTGCACCATGTTTATCGTGAAGGTATCTCTGGGCATCATCGAAATCACAACACTCAACCTGTTTTAAATGCTGATGGACATCTTCAGCCATGCGCTGTATATTTGAAAACATATCAGCACATTCCATTTCAGTAAAACGTGACAATACCACCTTTATCAGTTTCTTGCAAAACTTGTCGTCCATTTTCTCGGCTGTTCTTCCTCCCGCGCCGGTTGTTCGCACGTTGACACCCTCGGCGCAGAAAAGAAGAGTGGCGTGCCTTACATTCTCATGTCTCATGTGAGGCATCGCCAAACGCCCTTGCAAAAACATGATGAGAAGACACGCCACGTGGAACTAGTCCACGTAGCGCAACCTTCGTATCGTGCCTTTGCTTTTCTTTGGCGAAGTTTCACATGAAGCATACGATACGCTGTTGCGTACGTTCCCCCTTCGCGCTTTCGCGCTTCGGAGGACTTACCGGAGTCCTTTCGGGATTCACCGGCTCCTCGGTCTGCCGTTCATTGCCGACACGGATCCCCGAGGTTCTGGCCTCCGCTCTGGAGGACGCGACGGAGCGCGTCCCTCCCGTTGCTTCAGCCCGGTATCCTCCTTCGCCACTATGCGGCTACGGAGGACAATGTCAAAGATCACCTGTTCTCCTTCCAGAGAACGTGGTCATTATACCAAAACGCCCTTGCCGACGGCAAGGACGAATTCTGAATTATGGATTTAGCGATTTAGTGATAAAACAGGTCAGACCTGTTTTATCAGATTCGCCAGCCGCCACCGCGTTCCTCGTGCATGACCTTACCCTTCTTGACCATTCCTTGCAGCAGCCGATAGACCGACGGCGCAGGCAACAGTAGCATCTCGGACAGCTCTTTCACATCCGCATGCGGATTCAGCGTCAAGGCCGCGACCACCTCTCGTTCCATCTCCTCGGTCTTCGCCGTTGCGGCGGACATCCTCGCCTCCCTGAGCCGTACCGCCTCGCGCCTCACCTCCTCGAGCCGCGTGGCCGTCTGCTGGATGAACGCCTCGGTCGTGAGCGGATCCGCCGGTTCGTCGTAGCCGGCCTTGCGCCGCCTGACGATCTCAGCCGCACGGCGCAGCTTTTCCTTCTCCAGGAGCGCGTCGAGGACCGCCTCGTGCCGCTCGCGGATCTCGTCGCGCGTGCATTCCTCTCCATACACGAAGCGCATTCCCTCCAACGCGACATTGTCACCACGCCTAAAAGCAGCGTAGCTGCTCCAGGTGTACCCGTCGAACGTGTCCGCCACCGCTGCACGGATCGGATTGAGATGTATGTAACCGAGGCAACTAGTCAGCTCGCGAAGGCCATTGGGCACAATCCTGTCGTGATACGCGGACTCCCACAGGGTACCACAATGCCTGTTACGCCGATTGTACTCCTCGGTGAACCACTGCTTGACGATCTTCATGAAACTGCCTATGTCGTACATGCGCCGACGCTGCCCCGCAAGCCATTCCTCAACCCTCCTTTCACCCGACATGCGCCATTCGGCAAATGACCTTGCTGCATCTTCTGAGGCGGCCTGTCCCTTCAGTACGCCGTAGCGCCGCAACACCTCGGCCTCGTCCACGTCAACCCGCTTCGGCAGATAGGCGAGGATATGGAAATGGTTCGTCATCACGCACCACCCCAGAAGCTTGATTCCGATGAACTCCGCCACGCGGCGCATCATTTCGAGCAGATCATTGCGCTCGTCATCCTTCAAGAAATAGACACGATGCGCGATGCGGCTCGTAAGATGGTGGATCGTCTCCGTCTCCTTGTTCCGTCTGTTTGAATTCGACATTCCAACTCCTTGATAAAACAGGTCAGACCTGTTTTATCACCTTCCGTCTGATTAAATTCGACATGCCAACTCCTACTCTACTCCTTGATAAAACAGGTCAGACCTATTTTATCACTTGAGAATCGTGCGGGCGACGCCCTCGCCCATGGCGACGGCGGGGCCGGTGACGCGATAGGAGGCCTGCGCCAGGAAATCGCCGGAGATGCAGCGCCCCGCCATGTAGAGATTGTCCACTTCCTTCGCACGGCAGGCCCTCAGCGGAATCTGGTAGGGCTGCGCTACGATGCCGCCGGGTGAACCAGCGGGCAACTTCCGATTATCCGCGCGCGAAACGCCATGTACGTCGATGCCAAACAGGCAGTCGGCCACCGCGTCCTTGAACTGGCGCCCTGCCGTCAGGTCGGCGGACGTGAGCGTGTAGCGTCCGTGGATGCGACGGGCGGCGCGATGGCCCAGCTGCTCCGCCGTGGCCACGATGCGCAGGCCCCGCCAGGCGTCACCGCCCTTCTTCGCCAACGCATCCACGAGCGTGAAGATTTCGCCGCGCGCCCGCACGGTCGCGACCGTGACACCGTCGGCGTCATCGACGCGAACGCCATATTCGTGGTTGGCCATGAGCGCAAAGAGATTGCGTCGGATGCGGAACAGCGTTGGCGCGGCGTAGCTTGGTTCCAGACCCACGCGCGTCAGCTCGTTGTAAAGTTCCTTCTTGGGGTTGGAAATCGCCTCGCCCGCCGCATTGAAGACGGTGGGGTGGTTAACCGTAAAGCGCGCCACCTTCGTATCGTCATCAACCGTCACGAGCGCAATCAGCGAGGCGGGCTGGTCCGCCTGTCCCGGCGCGACGCCGCCAACGTCGAAACCGCACCCCGCCTGCGCGGCCAGGTCGCCGTCGCCCGTGCAGTCCATGAACAGCGGCGCGCGCCAGGCGCGGCGGCCGCTCTTGGACTCCGTCACCACCGTCTCCACGTTGCGTCCCGAAGCATCGCGGTAGGCGGCCACGACCGGTGAATGG
>JAEEGL014503202.1_pt1 | contig 10682 bp, 7 predicted proteins | sample 9134231 | NCBI WGS metagenome assembly JAEEGL01 (sample SAMN16246548, study PRJNA631951) | gut metagenome | biome: gut microbiome; feature: rumen; material: fiber-attached | host: Bos | place: Iran: Karaj | collected 2018-10 | reverse complement strand
GACGGCACCATCAAGCGCTTCAAAATCGATCTCGAGGAAATCGGCAGACAAGGCAAAACCGAAAACGACATGCTTCTTCAGTCGGGGGATGTCGTTTACGTCTTCGAGTCATCCATCTAACCTCGGTAATTTCGCCGGGGAAACAAGCAGGAAAGGTACGACGACCATGAAAATGACAGTAATCGCACTTGCAAGTGCAATGGCATGCGCGGGCATGGCCTTCGCGGCCGGTGCCGAAGACATCACCGCCGCAGCGCAGGACACGTCCAAGATTCCAGAGTTGGTGAAGTCCCTTGACGGACAGAAGGGTGCCGATTTCGCCGCAGATGTGATTTCTGCGATTGCCGCTATGCCCGGCAATCCATCCAAAAAGGTGAAGAAGATGGCTGCCGCCTCGGAAGCCTTCCTTGGCTCGGTGCCCGACGGAGAGCTTGCCGCCCTCATTGCGAACCTCGTGGCCAATGTACCGTTCGGTTCGCTCCCCGCCTGGGTCGATAGCTTCAAGGGATCCATTGACGCCTTCACCAAGGACTTGTCCGACGAAGCCTACAACAAGCTGGTCAACGATGTCATGGCCAAGATCAACAGGCTTGGCGACACGTCCGACGCGGACAAGACCGTGATTTCGGCCTTTGCCCTCAAACTTCTCGCTCGCGGCTCGACGCCCGAGGAGAAGACCGAATGGCTAAATGGCATCACGCTTCCCGCTTCGTACGGCAAGCAGGTGAAGGATGCGGCGCCCGGCGTCTTCGCCGGAAACTACGACGCCGTCCTCGGCCCTGACATTGAGATCGTCAAGGTCGACACGGTTCGTTTCGTCGAACCAGGCGACGACAGGACGCTCGTTGACGCGGCGACCGCACTTACAACTACCGCGATTGGCGCGCCTGTCGTCCCCACTGCCGAGGACCGCGAGGGCATCGAACGTCCGGAACCTCTCGGCACTGGTACGGGCACTGGCATCGGCACGGGTACTGGCACTCCTTCGAAAAAGCCGTCCAAGCCGCCCAAACCGCCCAAGCCGCCGGTTCCGCCGCCCTATGACGGCCAGTTCTAATCTCCCTTGTTCTACAGGAGGATCAACACCATGTCCACACCCAATCGCAGTGCATCCCTTCTTTTTGCGGCCGTTGCGGCGTCAGTCGCCGCAACAGCCGTCGCCATCCCTGAAAGCGCCTCCGACAATGGCATTTGGCTTGGCGGAACGGTCAACATCTCGCCTTTTATCGAGGGCGGATACATTCACGATGACAACCCGAACGGCTTCCGCAAGCAGAAGAGTGATCTTTTGGCGGAGCAGGGTATCGAGAAGAAGTCTTCCGATGGCTATACGATTCGTCCCGGCTTCAATGTCGACATTCCCGGAAACTGCTGGAGACTCGCCGGCCGCGCCTACTACTCAATGGTTCGCTACTCAGAGGACGACGTGGATGACCGCGACGACTGGGGCGAATCTTTAGCGTTCAGCGGCGAGACCGATGGCGGTCTGGCATGGCGTCTCGATGAATCCATCGTCAAAGTCGACCTTGAGGAACAGTTCATCGGCGAGTTCCCATATAACTTCAGTACGCACGACCGCATTGAAATGACCTTCGGCGGCAGCCTCTCGAAACGGATCACTGAAAAGTGCCGTCTGGAAGTCGGTGGCAACTACAGCAAGACCGACTACGACTACGAGGAACTCTACGACTACGAGCGTTACGGCGGCCGGCTCAGCTTTGCCCATGTCCTGACGGAGAAGACAGACTGGACCGCTACGGCTTCGCACACCATCCACAAGCAGACGACCAACAGCGACTTGATGGATGACACAAATGACGACACCTCGTCCACCAAGTTCCTCCTCGGCGTCAAGTCCCGCTCCACTGAGCGCGTGACCTTCGATGTGCAGGGCGGTGTTGAATTCTACGACGGCAACGAGTCCGAAGACGGTGCATCCAACGACCAGACCTCCTTCACCTACGCCCTCGGAGCCCACTGGCAGCCGACCGAAAGACTCAACATCGGACTCCGCGGTCTCGGCGAGTATGAGCCTTCGGAAGACATCTACGGTAGCTCCGTCGACACGAAGTCAATCGGCCTCACGGCAACATACCGCTTCTTCGAGCGTTTGCGCGTCTCCGCCGGCATCAACTACCGCCGCGAGGAGTACGAGCGTCGGATCAGCAAGATTACGGCGCCGAATGGCAACCCCTACTCGGTCGACGACGACAATGGCTATCACCGCAATGACGACACGATTGAGCTGTCTGGGCGCATCACCTACTCCCTCAACAACTACGCGTCCATCTACGCCTCCGTCACCTACTTTGACCTCAACTCTTCGATAGACGATTTCGAGTATGACCGCACCCGCTACGGGTTCGGTGGCATCATCCGCTACTAGTCGTATCGCAAGGCAGTGACGAAGTGAGTAAATGCGTTCATTTCTTTTATCCAAAGTCGCAATCCCGCTACACTTGGCCTTTATCGCAGGCTACCTCGCTTGTGTGCGGCTAGGTCCGGACAGCGTACTTGAATATCTGCCGTTGGCCTGGTTCGCGGCAGGTCTGATTGAAATAACGCTTTTATTCCCGACCGCCCGCAAGGGCGAAGAAGTCTACGACGCCCGTCACAGGGTCTGGATTTCAATCCTAAAGGATCCAGTTTTCCATGCGGGCGTCGTAGGTTTTTTGTTTTTGCTTCTCCAGACTCTGAATGGGCCACGGGTTCTTTTCTTCAACCAACAGACGGGAAGCTGGGAGTACGCCGCCGCCAGAATTCGCGATTTTCCGGCGTGCATGAACCAACTCGCCTCCGTCCAGGCACTCTTCTGGAACATTTTGGCGATTCCCGCCGTGCTTGTCGTACGCAACGGACTGGGAAAGAAGGGGCGCCAACTTCTCCTCAAGTATCTCGTCCTTGTCGCGGCGATGGTTGCGCTCTACGGATTGATTATCTATAACCCCAACGCCTCAGGCCCCCGTTCATTCGCCAACTTCCCTGATCCAGTAAGCGCGGGAATCTACTTTTTCATGCACTTCTGCGTCGCCTGCGCCCTTTATGCCAACGAAGTCGGCATGGAAATTCGCGACAAGTTCCAGTGTCACGCGCTTTTCGCCTCCTGCCTGCTGACCCTTGCAGGCGCGCTGTATTCGCTTTCCTGCCTTTCCATCGCGTTGTCCGCAGGCGCGCTGATTCTTGTCGGAATCTACTGCATGATCTATCTGGCCGGCCGTCTGACAACGGCAGAGAAAATGCGGATGACGGCAACTGGCCTGATTCTCATAGGTCTCGTAGCATTCCTACATGTTGTTGGCTACCCGCAGAACCGCATACACGGCTGCACAGACAAAATCTTATCCGGGGAATGGACAACCCCTGCGGAAAGGGCCGATCGCGAGGTTCGGCTTGCCGTTGCCGAACGCATGTTCCGCGCCAATGTCATCCATGGTGTCGGCACTTGGGGCTACGCCAACGCCAACTGCTTCGGCAAGTACACCAAGGATAACGAATGGGACGCCTTGCAAGGTTCCGAAGAGACCCCAGCCCTTTGCGGAAACGACTCCATGCAGAGCCTCGCGGAGTATGGAGTTCTGGGCTTTCTCCTAGTCGTGGCGCCGTTCCTGATTCTTCTTTTCGAGAGTTTGGCGCGGCTTGCCGTGGAATTCAAGCCGAAAGGTCGTAAGTCGGCGGACAGTTCCTCAAGTTCAGAACATGAGGCGCGCCCATTTACCGACCGCATCTCCCCCCTTGCCTTCGCGCTTCTTCTGGCCGTTGGTACCACTTTCGCCGTCTCTTTCCTGTTCTCCGTTTTCAGACAGCCGCTGATTCTATTCTCCTGGTCCATTTTCTTTGCAGTCTTCCCAACCTTGATCCGCAAGCCGACGGCCGCCTAGGCGCAGTTAGAAGGGGCAAGCGCATTTTATGAGTAATGATCCGACAACCGCCGCCAACGGCGAGCAAAACAAGGACAATTCCGAAGAGACCGCACAGGCGAACGGCGGACGGAAAACATCCCAGCGTTCTTCGCATGGTCCGGCCTACTACTATGACCGCCGCTATGCCGGAGGCCCTTCGTACTATGGGGGGCCTTCCTATGGCGGGCCCTCATACTACGGCGGAGCATATGGCACCACCCTGCCCTACTACAGCTCCAACGGGAATACCGCAGATGACGCCAATGACGGCGGGTCTGTCCTGGGACCGCTTTCGATTTCACGCGTTCTGCGTGTCATCGGCCAAAAGTGGCCAACGCTCGTCGTCGCGGTATTGCTCGGACTTGGCGCCGGCTTTGCCTACTACAAGGCCGCGCCAGTCTCATACAAGGCGACGTCCGTCATTGAAATGTCCGTACGAGGCGGCTCCTACATGGGGACGCGCGATGCGGAACTGAATTCGCCGGAAACCCAGGGAGCCCACGAGGAGATTTTCAACACCCGCCTCATACAGCTGAAAGGCCGCGATGTCATCAAGCTCGTTGCCGACCGCGTCCGGGCCGACTACGCCTCCCTCAAGACAATGCCCGACGAAGAACTCTATTCGATGTTGCATGGAAGCGTTGATTTCTCACTTCAGAAAAAGTCGCGCCTCGTGCTCATCTCCGTTCGCCACACCAAGCCGGAAATTGCGAAAAGCATAGCCAACGCCTACGCTGAGACCGCCCACACCTTTTCAATCGAGCAGACAAAGCAATCCGCAAATGACGCCGTCGAATGGCTGGAGGAGCAGTTTGAAATCTGCAAGCTGGCCAAAGAGCGCGCGGACGCCGAAGTGTTGAAATTCCGCGTCGACCACCAGCTCGACTTCATGATCAGCCAGAATGAATCACTCAAGCTCACCCACAACCAGTTGGCGACTGAATTGGCCCAGGCCGAATCCATTGAGGCTCGTGCCACGGATCTTCTCGCCGTTCTGACGGCCATACAAAAAGATCCGGAAAAGGTCAGCCAGCTTCCCGAACACGTGCCGCGCGCCGCGGAAATCACGGCGGCGCAACGCGCCGTGCAGGAGGCCGTCACTCAGCGCAACGACTTGCTCACCAGATACACGGACAAGCATCCTGAAGTCGAACAGCTCAACAGCCGGATCAAGGTTCTCGAGCAGCAGTTTCAGGAATCGGTCTGGCGCGCCCGCGAGACGGCCGCGGCCAATCTCGACCTTCTCCGAAAGCAGACGGCATCCCTTCGCGAAAAGGAAGCCGAAAATGTCCGGGCACGCACTGAGCTCGGGGTCCGCATTTCGGAAACTGAAAGCAAACTCTCCCAGCTCGAAAGCGCACGAGAACTGGCCAATCAGAACTTCGTAAACGTTACCACCCGCATGGAGGAGGTGCGTTTGCGCAGTCAGGACACCCATGCCACGATTCGCGTAATCGAGCAAGCTCCTTTGCCATCGCGGCAAGTCAGTCCCGATCCGCGCATCGCATTCTCAGCCGGTCCGGTGCTCGGCCTCATTATCGGCTTCATCTTCATTCTGGTCCTCGACCGCGTAGAGGACAAGATCACCTCTTCCGAGGACATCGAACGCCACATGGGGAGCAAGGTGCTCGCCCTCCTTCCGCATGTGCCCAGAATCAAGCGCAGCCAGCTCGTCTCGCTCTCGGCCGACAAGAAGTTCAGCCGTTTCGCCGAAGCCTTCGCTGGCCTTCGCGGGCTTCTCGAATCGCCCCGCTACGCCGAGCTTACGAAGGTTGTCCTCTTCGTCTCGACGCAGCCCGAAGAAGGCAAGACCATTACCTCCAGCAACCTCGCGGTTTCGTACGGCATGGCCGGCCGCAAAACGCTTCTCGTCGACTTCGACCTGCGTCGTCCGCGAATCGGACGCATGTTCCTTGGCGAGAACTTCTCAATCGACGAACACAACAGCCTTCTCGACGTCCTCGCGACAGGCGATTCGACGAAGTTCACGGATCTTCCCGTACCCTCCGGATATGACAACCTTGACCTCATCGCCTCAAAGCCGACCAGCCACATAAGCCCGGCAGACGTTCTCGGTTCACAGATATTGGGCAAATTCTTTGATTGGGCCCGCAAGAACTATGAACGCGTAATCATCGACTCCGCCCCATTCGGACTCGTAAGCGACGCGCTCGCGCTGGGCATGCTCAGCGACTCCGTCATCATCGTCTGCCGTCCGGAACGAAGCCGCTACGGTGTCGTCCGCCATGCTTTGCGCAGCCTCTCGGAATCGGGTTCCCGAATTCTCGGCGTTGTCGTCAACGACGTCGACTTCGGTCGCAGCGGAACGTTCAGCTCCTACGACTATGGCGCCGGGGCATACGGTTACAACAAATACGGCTATGGGGACCGCTACGGCCGCTACGGCTACGGCAGCAATTACTACCGCCGTAATGTCGGCTCGAAGTCCGGCGGCGAAAAGACCGAAGGGACTGCGACACCGCAGCGAGGCAGAACCGAGGAGGCCGCGACTCCTCCCCCGCCATCTGGTGCCGGCAGCATACTCGACGTCGATGACGACGAATAAAACAAGGTGCGGCGCACTTTTGTGCGCCGCACCTTGTTTAGTCCTAAGTCCTAGGTCCTAGGTCCTGGAAACCAAGAAACTGCTTTAGGGGCTCCGTTAGGAGTCGCTCAAGCGCGGGAACCACGCGCCATTCATCACGCATGTCGAGATATTCACCAACGACAGAGGGATTGCCTTTTCGCACTCCCGAAACCGCCCTGAGCATGATGTTGCGGGCCGTCGCCTCGGGCGACACGAATTCGAGGATTCGCACGCGGTAGCCGAGTACACGCAGAATCTGGGCACGGAAAGCGTCCGTCAAAAGGTCTGCAAGGCGCTCGCGAAGGATGCCATGGCGCAGGAGCGCGCGCATCGGGCCGCCGTCGCCCATTTGTCGCTGGAGGTCATGCTGGCAGCACGGGGCGACAAGCATATACTTCACCCCCCACTCGACGCCGCGCGCGATGGCGAGGTCCGTGGCGATGTCGCAGGCGTACAACCCAAGAAGCAGCTCCGGTTTAAGGCCGGGGTCGCATTCCGCCAGATCCGCGGCTATGAAGCGGACGTCATCCGAGAGATCAAGAGCGGAGGCCATGCGCGAGGCTTCCTGAATCAGTTTTTCGTTGCGGTCTATTCCGCTTACAGTCACACGCATGCCCCGGCACGACGTTAGGTAGCAATAGGCGGCGAGCGTAAGGTAGGCGCGGCCGCAGCCGCAGTCCACAATGTTCAGCGTCCTTGAGTCGTCCCTCCGCTCTTCGTCGAGGAGGTTGTCAAGCTCGCGCAGGAAGGCGTTTATCTGGTCGGCCTTGCCGCGCATGCCCGCACAGATTTCGCCGCGCCCGTCGGCCATCCCCAGTACGCGCAGCAAAGGTGTGGAGTCAAAGCGGCCAAGCGGCTGGTCCTTCTCGCGGTTGTGTTGGCGTGGCGCGCCGCCGTTGGACACCGTCTCCTGAGGTTTGCCGCGCGACACCAACGCGCGCCCCTTCCGGGTAATCCGCACATGAAGGTCGCCTGTGACTGCGGTCAAATGATATTCCCGCGCGCCTGTGGCACCAAGAAGCCGCCCAAGGGCGGCCTCGGCGTCGGCACCCGCAGCATGGTTGTGGACAACGACCTGCTTTCCGTTGAACTGTTCCGCCTGCCAGACTTGCTCGCCGCGGAGCATCAGCGGTTTGAGGCTTTCGCGCTGGGGGCCGAGCCCCTGGTGGCGAATCATAGTGAATTTGACGCACCCCGGCTCCGCAAGAATCCTTCTACGGAATTCTTCGGCGAGCGATTCGTCAAGCGCCGTTCTGGAGGGCGACTCCTGGAAATCATCGTCCATTGCGACAGGCATCGAATGCGTTAGAACTCATAGCCGCAACCTAGGCGGAAGCGGGTGTCGGCGGCCAATGTGAGATCGGCGAAAAAGCGCCACCTATCAAAGCCGTACCAACCTCCTGCCATGACGTCAAGGGGCAGCGAACGCTCGGCGTCAATCGAGAGGTCAACCGCGCCGTAGTGGATGGAACCGGATATGCTATAATCGCTTATCGGTTGGAATGAGAGTAGGGCGTACAGGCCCCAGTTGTCCCCCGAGTAGGCAATTTCAAGGTCAATCCAGAGAGAAAGCTCGCGTACCGTAATGGAAGATGTCTGCGTTCTATGCACGGATTTGACTGTAACGACGCCGTTGGTGTCCGTTTCATCGATGCGGTTGACACTGTGTACGGAAAGATCGCCGCTTTCCTGGCGAATCTGGCCGCGAAGCCCCGCCTTGGCGGTCCAACCATCTTCGGACAGCAATGCGCGCCGATAGCCTCCGGCTATCGACCAGCCGGTTCCGTCCTCGAGCGAAACCCCCGTGATTCCAGTTCCGCCTGAAGCCATGTCGCCGCATTCTACACTCGGCGAAAGCGCAAACGAGGCAATCCAGTTGTTCCAATCAATGTCTCCACCCGCCGAGGTGCGCTCGATTTCGCCGTCGCCGGACTTGGTCGAGTCAATTTTCCAGTCAATCGACGTGTTGTCAACTGGCGCAAGCCAACCGAAAACGCGGAAAACAGGTTGCGACTTCGGAAGCGGCCTAAGATCTTGGGGCTGGACAAAGTTTTGGTTTTGCCGCTCTGGAACATCAATCAAATCCGGCATGGCCGGGGGCTGCGGCACGAATGGTTCCCTACGGGCTGTTGTCTGCTGGGGCGGGGGAGAAACTGCGGCGTCATCTGCCGCCGCGCGCAGACAGTACGAGGCGTTGCCGATCACGCCGATGCGACCGTCGACGGCTTGGATCGGCCCGTAGACAACGCCGCTGGAAAGGGATTTGAATGACACCCTCCCCTGCGAAGGCGTCTGGACCTCGTACGTTATTCCGCCGAGACTGACCTTGTCTCCCTTGCGAAGACGATACGGCCCGTGGACCGTGGAGTCCCTCAGGTTCTGGAACGAGAAGACATCGCCCGCGACGGCAATCGAGATAAAGGCCATGAAAACGGCGATTGCGGCAGTTGCCTTGGCAATAAGTTGGATTTTCATTAGTAAAATTGTAGCTCTTTTGGGGAATAAGGTGCGCCCGTGAGGGCGCACCTTTTCTGCAACTCGACGCTGTACGCTTTCCGCTAGCGGATATTCGCCTTGAGGAAGTCGACGGCCATGGCGATGTCGGCCGCGGGATCGTCTCCGACTTCGCGCTCAATCGTCAGGAAGCCGTGGTAGCCGATTTCATCGAGGGCCTTGAGATACTCGGGCCAGGGCACTCCTCCCTTGCCAAGCGGGACCTCGAGCCAGCGGCGGCCGTTCTCCGGCGGGTTGAGCGGGATGCCGTCCTTTGCGTGGGTGTGGACGATGTACTTGGCGAGCGTGTGCACCGCCGCGACTGGGTCGTCCAGCGAGCACATCCAGAGGTTGGCGGGGTCGAGGTTCACGCCGAGGCCGGGGGAGTCAATCTCGTCGAGGAACTGGCGGAGGAGCGTGGCCTTCTCAGGTCCGGTCTCGACTGCGAAGGTGACGCCCTTCGTGGCGGCGTAGTCGGCGAGTTCGCGGCAGGCGGCGAGCATGATATCGTAGGTGGGGTTGGCGCGGTCCTGCGGGACGGTGCCGATATGCGTCGTGACAATCTTCGTGCCGACGTCGACGGCGAGGTCGACGATGGCCTTGGAGATGCGCAACGTCTCGGGGTTCTTCTCCTCGCTGGCGAAGCCGCGTCCGGTGTCGCCGCAGAGCGCCGAAATCTTGATGCCGAGGCTGTCAACGAGCTTGACGAGCTCCATGCGCTTGGCGGCTGGCATGTCAGGACCGATTTCGCCACGCACGGCATAGGTCTGGACGCCGTCGGCTCCGAGTGCGGCAGCCTTGCGGATGCCTTCGAAGGGGGCGAGCCTGAAACTGTCGGAAATCACTCCGATTTTGAAGTCCATTGTGTTACTCCTTGGTGTTTGGTTGGTGTCCGTCCGTGACCGCGGGCGGACGGAAAATCATTGCTGAACGAGCAGCGCGGCGTCATGCGGTTCGACTGTGATTGAGTCGCCTTTGACAGCGCCGAGCGGGTGGAGAAGCTCCATGCAGGGATGGCCCTCGGAGAAGCCCTCGATCTCAGCGAGCTTCCATGTCTTCGACTTCTCGCCCTCGTTGATGAGCGCAGCGGCGGGGGCGCCGTCGATTGTGCCGATGAAGCTTGCTGGCCAAGGCTCGTCCCAGCCCAACTCCTTGACGCCGGGGCGGAGGTCGCGCATGCGGATTGAAGCGGCGCGGCCGAGAAGCGCGAGCCGCTCCGGCGGTAGCAGGGCGAGGTTGTCGCTCGTCAGCGCGAAGCCGGTGAGGATGCCGGTGAGGGCGGAGATGTGCGATTCGCCAAGTGTCTGGACGCCGCGGTCCGTGCGGACGATGAGGCAGTCGGGATCGGCCCAGTAGAATCTGTCGAACATCCAGAAGCGGTTCAGCGTTTGGTTGGCGGCGCGGATGATCGGACCGGCGCTGGCGTGGGTATCCTCGCTGAAGCGCGCGCCGTCGACGAGGCCGACGCACGGCATGAAGTGCTGGCTGCAGGCGAGGAGGAAGGAGTCGGGGACGGCGTCGCGGATTGCCTTGAGGCCCTTGCGGAAGGCCGAGACGCTCGTGGCCGTCGGGTCGGCGCGAACGCCGTCCACCAGCGCGAAGCCGAGGCCGTCCATCTTGAAGTAGGTGTAGCCCCACTTGCGGAACGTCCGGAAAATGTTGCCGAGGTGCTCGAGAACGGCGTCCTGCGTCGTGTCGAGCGT
>JAEEGL014369763.1_pt1 | contig 10682 bp, 4 predicted proteins | sample 9134231 | NCBI WGS metagenome assembly JAEEGL01 (sample SAMN16246548, study PRJNA631951) | gut metagenome | biome: gut microbiome; feature: rumen; material: fiber-attached | host: Bos | place: Iran: Karaj | collected 2018-10 | reverse complement strand
GCTCCCTCTGACCGGAATCAGGACGGAGGCGTCTCCGGGACCGGTCCTGTTCATCTCCCCTACCATCGGATGGATCGCGGTGGATGCGCGGACCTCGTGATCGTACTGCCTGATCGCCCACTCCTTGGAAGCCACGTTGGGATCGGAGAGAAGAGCCAGTATCACCTCTTTATCGGAAGGAAGCTCCGGGAATCTCTCCAGCTTTTTCGACGACGGGACCGGCAGAACGTACGGCCTGTTGTAGACCGGCCCTCCGGTGAGGAACTCCAGATCCATGTCGAAGATCTTCTCGCCCTTCCAGAATATGCGGGTGCGCCTGAGATCCGTGGTTCTGGCGACCGGCACCGCCTCCACGTCCCAGAGATCGAATATCTCCAGCACCTCGGCGGCGTTCTCCGGCTTGCAGGTGCACATCATGCGCTCCTGCGACTCGGAGACCCAGATCTCCCAGGGGGCCAGACCCGGCTCCTTGAGAAGAACTTTATCGAGATCAACGTCGGCTCCGCATCCGGCCTCCAGAGCCATCTCCCCTATGACGCAGCTGAGCCCGCCGCCTCCGAGATCCTTCATGCCGGTGATTAGATGCTTCTGATTGACTTCGAAGCACGCGTGCATGACCGGCTCCTTCGTGATGGGATCTCCCAGCTGGACGGCTCCCCTGGAATCGGTGTCGGAGGTGGCAGTAAGATCCGCGGAAGCAAAGTTGACTCCGTGGATTCCGTCGCGCCCGGTGCGCCCTCCTATGAGAATCATTATCTCTCCCGGCCCTCCGGCGTAATTTCTGGCGAGATCCGATCTTTTCACTATCCCCAGGCACGCCACGTTGACGAGGCAGTTCCCGGTGTATTTCTCGTCGAAGAAGAATCCCCCGGTCACGGTGGGTATCCCCACGCGGTTCCCGTAGTCTCTTATTCCGGAGACCACTCCGTTCACCAGATACCTCGGGTGCTTCACCCCGGGGGGAAGCTCCCCCTTGCGGTCCACGGGGCCGAAGCACAGGGGATCGGCGAGCGCGATCGGCTGGGCTCCCATGCAGACCACGTCTCTCAGTATCCCGCCGATGCCCGTGGCCGCGCCGCCGTAGGGCTCTATCGCCGACGGGTGATTGTGGCTCTCGATCCTGAGGGCGTATCCGTAGTCGTCGTCGAAAACCATGACCCCGGCGTCTCCTCTGGAAAGAACGTCGTCGCGGTCGATTCCGAAGACGAACTCTTTGAGAATCGGTTTGGAGCTCTTGTAGCAGCAGTGCTCGCTCCAGGCCTGTCCCAAAGACTGAAGCTCGATATCCGTGGGGTTCCTTCCTTCCTTGGAGAAATAATCGCGGACTGTCCTCATCTCCTCCAGCGAGAGAGCGAGAGCCATGTCCGAGGATATCTTCCGCAGATCGTCGTCGGAAGCGGAGAGAATATCCGCTTCGAACAGAGGAACCGGAAGGCTGCGTCTGATCATGAACTCAGACATCGGATCATCTCACGTCTATCCTGTAATTCTGGATAACCGGATTGGCAAGAAGCTTCCTGCACATCTCCTCGGCCGATCTGACGGCCTCGTCCGCCGGCATATCCGTATCGATTTCGAACATCTTCACGGTCTTAACGCTGTTAATACCTTTGAAACCCAGGGACTCCAGGGTTTTCTTGGTGTTTTTCCCTTCGGGATCGGCCACGCCTTTCTTGAGCTCGATCCTTATCTCCAGCACTGTCATCGGTTTATACTATGAGCGGAAAGCATATAAGGATTAGTCAGGAAAATTCCGGGATGCCGCCGGAAACCGATCCGGCGGAGGGATAGAAAAAAATCCCGGAAGCTCCGGGAATTCAGAAAGAGGTTACCGAGGGCTTCAGGCCGGAGTGCACTACCGGGCCGACGACCAGCACATGGATAATGGCCGAGTAATCTCCCTTCTCGAACTGGACCTGCATGATTCCGGTGTAGCCGTTCAGGACTTCGCTCCCCACGGTAAGGACGCCGCTGCTGAAAGTTGCGCCGTCCACATCGGCGACATCCTCGCGGGCGCTGCCGTCGAGCGTTATGTACGCTTTAATATCGCTTCCCGCGGCCGTGCCGTCGGCGTTTTTCACGTAAACGCTGAACTCCCCGTCGTTGCCGGTTATTACGTATCCGGGCTGCGACCATGAGTGCCAGACGGGATCGCTAACAGTGCCCGGATCGTCGAACGTATACTGGAAGGAGTCCTCCGCGGCGGAAACGGTATATTCGAATTCGCCTACGTATATGCCCTGTCCGGAGTTCTTATCCACGGCGTAGACGCTGAAATCCTTCGGTTCCGTATTGACGTCAACGGAGGATGCGACTTTTCCGGCTATCTCTCCGCTGAGCTTCATAGCTATACCAAGGGGAAGACCTTCGGCGTAGAAGTCGTAATCGGTCCAGTTGTACTCCGTGTCAGCTAACTATACGAAAACGAAAGCTCTGGCGGGCTCGTCCTGAACGATTTCCAGAAGCCCGTCGCAGTCAACGAACGCGTTCCTGTCGTCCGAAGCCTCCGACAGGAAAACCGCTCTTTCATCGCTCGGGCAGATATCCTCGCCGGTAACCTTAATGTGGGCGGCGAAGTACATCTCCAGCGTCTTATCGCCGAAGCCGCCTCCGGTACGGGTGAGAGTGACCTTAAATAGATAATAATGGCCCTGTCCGGCGGTTTCAGCGGTGATCTTCACGGGATACTTTCCGTCCGAGGGGAATCCGGTCAGATCGATCTCTATCGTCACATCGTCCTCGAAGGCAGCTTTGGTGTATCCGGACGAGCTGCCGGCATAAATCTGGGTGTATACCAGTTCCGAACTGAGATTGTCCGTTTTTGCTACGCCGATCGTAACGGCGGGATTGTCGAAAGCGCTGTCGTTGATGTTGATCTCCGGATACGAACCGTCCGGATGAGCGATAACCGTTCCCGCATTGACCAGGTAATATCCGGGCCCGGATCCGACGATCCATATCGGATCGGAAGGGCTGTACCCGGCCCCCTCTCCCTGGGACGCGGCCGGCATCCCCGCCGCGAAGGCCGCAAGAATCACGGCCGCTGTCACGAAAGCGATCAGGACTTTGCTTCTCATACGAACACCTCTGAGTACAATTTGTTCCGTTAAATAATTTTTTCAGACGGCCTCATGACGATGTAATGCACGGCGCCAGCCCGGAATTCACCACCGGCCCTATGACCAGGATGTGAATCAGGGCGGTGCACTGCCCTCTGCGTATCTCGAGCTGCATTATTCCGGTCTGCCCGTCCAGCAGTTCCGCGGCATCGAACTCGATCTTGTTTCCGGTAACCGGGATCCCGGTCTTCGAATCTCCCGCGGTATATACGGCGGAATATTCCTGGCTGCCGGTATCCGCGCTCTTCAGGGTCACCGTGAAAGATTCCGTCGTGAGGACGGACACGTATCCCTGCTGCATGAAGGGAATGTCGGCCGAACCGTTGATGCTGTAAGTGAATCCCCCCTCCGGCAGAACCAGCGAATAGCCGAATTCCCCGCACACCACGTTCCTTACCCCGGTCTTCTCCGCCGCGTACACGCGGAACGTTCCCTCAAGGGGTCCGCTCATTCCGCGTTCCGACAATTTTCCGGAGATCTCTCCGCTGAGTTTCATCCCCAGCCCGTCCGGCAGACCGGCAGCGTAGAAGTCGTATCCACTTCTGTCGTATCCGCTTCCGGAGCCGACGAAGCAGAAGGCGGGACTGATCGGATCGGCATAGAACAGATCGATCGAGGAAACGCTGCTGCCGCTGTCGTACTGCGAAGGATCCGACGACAGAACGACCGTTCTGCTGAACGAATCCGCGGATTTGATGTGGGCGCCGAAATAGTACGTCTGCTCCACGGGACCCTGGGCCCTCCCGCCAACGATCTCGTAATCGTGTATCGTGACTTTTATCACGTACTTCCAGACGTGAGGCACGCTGCCTATGGAAAGATTCAGAGAATAGACGCCTTCGCTGTCGTCCAGCACCGCCAGTTTCGCTGTGCTCTCCGCTCCGGAATCCCGGCAGACTACTTCCGTTCCCGCGGGGACGGCCGGATTCGATATATTATCCAGAAGCGTTCCGTAGGATACGAACTGCGTCCCGCGCCCGATCTCTATCCTGACCTTGGATATATCCCTGAACGCGGATTTGTTGATTCCGAAAGAGAAGGACTGCGATGATCCGGCGAGAACCACGTAAGGCAGCTCGCCGGTTCCGGCTATCATTTCGGGATCGCCGGCGTCGCCGGTTCCTCCCTGGGTGAACGGGACGCACATCGCGAAGGCAGAGACTATCAGTATCGCAACCGTTGCCGCGGCAGTAATTTTCATCTTCTCACTCTCCGTTCTCCTTTGCTCAGCTGTTCGTAAGATTCGGAATGACATAGATTTCCGCTTTGATTACGGCGGAAGTCGCTCCGGGACCGTATACGGTTATTTCCAGAGGGATGATTCCGAGAACGCCCTCGGCGGAGGCGATCACCCTGAGGGTGCTGCCGTTGTCGGTCTCTTCCCAGGCCGCGCTGAAAGCCGCGCCCGTGTTTTCCGGATAGGACAGAGACACGGCTCCGTTTTCGAACACGTCCCCGCCGGCGACCGTCCACGCGTCGACGAGATAGGTTCCGCTGTCGTTCTGGACGAATATCGCCTTGAACTCTTCGGTCTGGACTATGCTGGTGGATCTGATCTTCAGATAGGGCACAACGACCTTGTCTCTGCTCACTGTGACCGTCTCGCCGGTAAACTCCTCTCCGTCGACGTACAGGACGAACAGATCCTCCAGACCGCCGTCGGGATCGTACGCGAACTCCACTATCTCGCTTCCGACGACCCTGTATTCCGTAGCCCTCTCCCCGACGTCCACCGATTTGAACTGGCCTATGATCGGCGTGACTATGATCTTGCCCTCTACAGGATGGTAGACTGTAAGCAGACGGTCGTACGTGGTGCTCATGGTGACGAACACGGACGCGTTTCCGATTACGTCCAGACGGCTTTCCAGACTCGTCTCGTTACGGAATTTGCCCTCTCCGAGCTTGTTCCACTTGGAGAAGGAGTACTTGGAGCCCTGCTTGTGGTGATATGTGAATTTCAGCTGATCCCCGTACTTGACCTTAAGGGATACCGGCTGCTCTCCCGCGGCTATGCTCCCGCCCTCGTGGGTTTCCCCGTCGGCGGAGTAGGCCCATTCCCAGGAGATCCATCCCTCGTAGGGGGACTGCACCTCCACCTTGTACTCGATGCTCTTCCACACGGCGGTGAAGCGGACGGTGTCCGGCACCTTGTAATAGTGAGAGTCCGTGTAATACAGTATGTAGTATCCGCCGCTCTCGGAATTGATGTGATCTATCTTGGCGAGCTTTCCGATCGGAAGCACCGCGTGATCTATGGTTCCGTTATCGTAACCGGCGTACTCCCATCCCTCCAGGTTGAATCCCTGGCGCAGAGCGTCGCTGAAGTAGAAAGTATACGTTCCTCCCGGCGAGAACATCAGAGTCTGCTCTTCCGATACGTCGGCGAATACGGGTTTGAAATCGATGGCGGTCGAACCCCTGCCTTTGTATTTGTGAGCATTGAATATATCTCCGGCCTCGTAGAACTCGTACCGGTCCTTGCCGTCCAGAGTTTTGGAGTACTCGTATCCGATGAACATTTTTCCCGCGGGAACGGCGCCGGTATACGCCGGCACCGGAATCTGAATCTCGTTGGGCTTGGAATAACTTACCTTTATGTCCGCTCTTTCAAGGATGACGTTGTCGTCCGAATCCAGGAATCTGACCGTGAACTTCGTACCGTTGTTCAGAACCTGCACGAAGTTCATCTCCGTATCGGTAACGTACACGGGCGTTCTCGACGCGCTGCTGTTCCCGAAGTATACCTTATAGTCGTTGGTGCAGAGCCACTGATAGTATCTTGCGGCGCCGGAGGAAAGCCCTTCGCCCAGAATCACATGGGTATTGTTCGAGTTGGGAATGAACTCGTCGCCGATGCGGCATGCGATTTCTTCTATGGTGCCGTCGTTTCTCTCGAATCTGAGCACCGCGTCGCTTCCGATGTAGACCGGCGTAACGAGAACGCTTCCGAGGGTGCTGTCGCCCGCGTTTCCGGTCACGGTGACCGACTCTCCCGGAACGTAGGTCTTTCCGTTGTAGTTCCAGCCGGCGAATGTCATCCCTTCCGGAACGTCGGATGCGTCCGGCTCCGGGAATGTGAATGTGTCTCCCAGATGAACCGTGTAGGATTTCTCCGGGTTGTCGCCGGGATACACCGCGAATATTTCCGGAGGAGACACTTTTCCCGAACTCTCCGCCATATACTCGCACTGAATCCCGTTTTCGGACGTGATCTTCCATCCGGCGAATCTGTACCCGTTTACGGGCGCGACCACCGGAAGATCGACGGCGAAACCGGCTTCAGCGGTCACCGAATATTCCGAAATTCCGAAATCCGCGAGAACGCCGTTAGCTCCGGTGCGGAACGTCAGCGTTGCATCGGTAAGCGTACCCAGCTGGCTGAAAGCGGCGGTAACCTGCACCGGTTCCGCTTCTGTCGAAGCCGTCATGAAAGCGTACTCGCTGATTATGCGCCCTCCGAGCTCCCATCCGATAAACTTCCAGTCACCGTCGTCGACGACTCTGGGCAATGCGATCGTGTTCCCGACCTTTCCGCTTATCAGAATGCTGCTGTCGTTCGGGAACTCCGCGAAATACGCTTTCTCCGTATCCAGGCTGAATCTGACGTAAGAGTCTTCATCCGTAGTTATGAATGCGGCGAACTCTATCACCGGATCGGCATCCATGATGGTGTATTCGTCTTTGAAGAGCATTCCGTCATATATCCATCCCGTGAAACCGGCTATGTCCTCCGGCACGGGCAGCGTTATCTTGGCGCCCAGGTAAGAAGTCGCGGTTCCCACGATTTCCGCCCCGTTCTTGAAAACAACAGTTACGACGGACGACTCGTCTATGTACACGGCCTCGAATACCACGGTTCCGGAAGTGAAAGGAGTGTAATTCTGGCCGGGAGAGAGCTCGATCGTCACCAGCTCGTCGGAGGATTCGGCGCGCAGATAGACGGTGTACTCTCCTTCTGATTCATGAACGAAAGAGTTGAAGTTCGGAACTTCGAGTATGCTTCCCTCGTAGACGTATATCCCCGATCCGTCCGTGCCCTGCGGATCCCTGCAGAGCTCCCAGCGCACGTTGTTCTTCCCGATTATTCCCTTTACGTACTCCGCCGCTTCGGTGACGACGGCTCCGTACGGGCTCCCGTACACCGCTTCGCGGCCGTTATAAGGAGACATGTCGACGCCGTCGGCGAGGAACATCAGCTTGACGGGCACTCCGGTCCACTTCATGTGGTACGCCGTGTTGTCTATCAGGTGCTCCGCCCTGAATATGTTGTCGAAGCTCAGCACTTCGTTCTGATCGTACCATTTGCCGTCGGTCGTATATCCGGGACTGGCAACATCCAGCGCGTTATCCGAAAGAATAAGCTCGTACAGAGGGTTGTAGTCGCCCATCACGTGGTATGTGTCCCCGGGCTGGTACAGACGGCCGTCCATAACCCATCCCTTGAACTCGAAACCTGTCTCGCCGTACAGGGCGTCCGGAATAGTGACTGTGCGCCCTACGCGGGTGTCCTGCGACATGGCGTTGCGTCCGGCGTCCACTATGACCGCATCGCTGCCGGCGACGAGGGGAACCGGCCTGACTTCGATCCAGTTCGGAATCTGAATCGTCTCGCCCTCGCCGTAGAATCTGTCGTTCCAGACCCATCCGATCGATCCGGTCTCTTTGGGCGGGAATATATAATCTCTGTACTGGCCCGCGTAAACCGCCGTGAACTCCGTCTCCTCGTCGGAATATACGGTGAACAGATCTCCGGGTTCGTACAGAACGCCGCCGCAGTACCATCCGGCGAAATTCTCCGGAAGATCGTCCGCGGGATACGGGCCCGCAGTTCCGTCGGCGGCGAACAGATCCACCCTGGAACCGAACTTGGCTTCGCTGACGGTTCTGCTCTCGCCGTCCGCGAATGCCAGACTGACGTCCATCATGTCGTCCGCGAACAGGGGTATGGCGTAACAGTCGTCTTTGGAGATCACCGTTATGGTCTCTCCCGGTTTGTAGAACACCCCGTCGACGAGCCATCCGCTGAACTCGCCCGCGGGAACCGGAAGCCTGATATTTCCTCCCAGATGCGTAACGATCTTGTCGCCGTATATCACCGTAGCGTAGGACCCGTCCTCTGCGAGAGCGACGAAGTCCATATCCTCCGAAAGAACGGTGACTGATTCTCCCGATTCAAAGAAGGAGCGGTTAAGGATCCATCCTTTGAATCCCTCGGCGGTTCCGCCGTAACCCGGAAGCGCGATCGTTTCTCCGGGATTATGCGTCTCCGAAGACAGTTCCGAGAGGGTTCTGCCGCTGGCGGAGTACTCCCAGAACCTGACGCTGATTGAATCGGAAGATGCGTAGAGAGCCGCGAAGTCCATCTCTTCCTTGAACATGACGAGCGATTCGCCCGGCTGGTACAGGCGGCCGTCCATAACCCATCCCAGACAGCCGTCGCCGGGATCCGGAAGGATGAATCCGGATCCTATGTGCCCCGTTATGTCCTGAACGGATACCGGAGTGCCCGAGAACACCGCTGTCGCGGCCGCATCGGGATTTTCGTACAGGGCTTCCGCGTGCGCCACGTTCCTCGTAACGATATTCACGGGCTCGTTCGTGTTCCCGCTGGGTATCTCGAACGTCGCCGTATAGGAATATTTCGCGAAAAGTCTCAGATTCTCGGTTATCTCCGTAGATTCGTCGAAATGCTTCGTACCGTAGGGATCCGTATACCATCCCACGAAATAATCGTACGTGATGGGATACTGGGATTTCAGAATCTGGTTTCCGTGATCCACATGCGTAGTTTTGACCAGCGTGTACGGCGGCTCCGGGACCGAAACGTTCCCTCCCCTGATCAGGCTTCTCAGTTCGTCGTAGTTGTATTTCTGGGAATAGAACTCGACCCTGTATCCGGGCGTCTCCGCCAGATCGATCTCCAGCGAGAAAAATTTCAGAGTACCGTCGTCTATCACGAAGTACAGCACCGGCTTCGCGCTGAGGTCCGTCACGTTATCCAGAGTGAATGCCAGCGTAGCGCTGAACGATCCGGACAGTTTGAACGAAACGTCAAGACATTCTTCGAGAGTTCCGCCTTTTCCGACGGCTCCTACCCATCCCTGGGATCCGTAGCTGTTCACGGCGGTTCTCATATCAACCGACCCGGCTCCGGCGGGCAGAACGTAATCCTCGAGCGCCAGCATTCCGTTGCGGTAACCGTAGGGTATCACGAAGCTTCCGGTACCGGATCCGTTGTGATCGATGAGAATCGTCATGGCGTGCTCGACCCTGACTATATCGGCGAAAGTATCCTTGGATTCGGAGCAGTAAATGTTGACCGTGACGATGTTCGTGCACACCGGCACCTGCACGCGGGCCTCGCCGACGTTCATTGCCAGCATCTCCTGGAATTCGAGGATCGCCTTGCCTATGAGCCCGGTGAATCTCTGCTTGCCCCAGTAGTCGAGGCCGATGTTGACCTTGCATATGCTGGATACGCCGTCTCCCTCGAGGTTCTCGGCGGTATCGGGCATAACCGTCACGCCGGCGCCGCCGTTGAAGGTGAGCACCGCGGAACTGTCTCCGTAACCGAATTTCACCAGGAAATCCTCGTATCCGTCGACCGCGCTCAGCTGGTCCACCAGACGGGCCTCGCTGTTTGTCATGACGACGTTCGCGCCCTTGTACACGATGATTCCGTCCGCGCTGACGGGCATTAACTCGAACGAGGTGAAGGAATTCGCTCTCGCATCATTGCCGGTGCTGACCGCCACCAGCGAGACCGTATGCTTCATCGATCCCGTCATCGTCCACAATTTGAACGGATCGTGGCCCGGCCCCTCGGGCTTGTCCACGAACGGTATGAGCTCCAGAAGCCCGTTCTGATACTGGACGAATCTCCCCTCCGAGAGCAGATTTCCGTATGCGAACGCGCCGTAATAATCATCGGAAATGTCGTGGCCCAGCAGAGTGTATCCGTATATCATGCCGTACTGCGTCAGATCCTCTCCGAGACCGTCGGCGCTGTCGTAGGCCGTGTTGAAAGTCACTCCCGCGCTGAGGTTGAAGGAATTCATGGGGTTGGACATCGAGGTCAAGGCCATGGTGCTGTCAGTGTAGCTCCCGTAACTCTTGATGTTGTGCATGCCGGATTTGAGGTTCAGATTAGAACCGCTTATAAGCCTGAGATCGTCGATTCCGTAAACTGACATCATATCGGACGGAAGCGCGCTGGCGCTGCTCGCCCTTCCGGACAGCGACATCGAGGAGCGGATTATCTCCATGATGCTGGCGTTCTGCAGGGACTCCATCTCGTGTCCGGGATTGTAATCCCTGATCATCACTATCCTGTTTCCGGGGTTGCCCCCTTCGTCGCATACGAGACAGGAGTTGCCCTCGCCCATTATGCTCTTTCCGACGCTGGCTCCCTGCGCTCCGTCTACGGTCACGTTCGAATTTCCCGTTACCAGAACGAGAGCCTCGTCGCTTCCGGAGTCGCGGATGCCTATATCTCCGCCGCCGTATACGGAGTAGAGAACGTTCGCTTCGCCGCCTACGTACACATTGGTATCGCCGGTC
>JAEEGL013733483.1_pt1 | contig 10682 bp, 10 predicted proteins | sample 9134231 | NCBI WGS metagenome assembly JAEEGL01 (sample SAMN16246548, study PRJNA631951) | gut metagenome | biome: gut microbiome; feature: rumen; material: fiber-attached | host: Bos | place: Iran: Karaj | collected 2018-10 | reverse complement strand
CTAAATGCAAGCATAAAATTACATTTTTTATAGTAAACTTCAAAACATTTTAAGACTCAGGCCTTCATGTAAGTATCGAACTGTCTGAGCAAAACATTGTACTCCTCATTGACCAGATCACACATCTTATGATCACCACAAAGGTTATCCGGATGATATATCTTCATCAGATCTCTATACCGTTTTTTTAACGCTAGAAGCGAGTTTACGCCATGGAAAAAGAACTCAGCACGGTTATACTCGTCCTCACGCATATAACCCTTCTCCTGCTCCAATTTTTTCCATTCTCGCTCAATGACCTTTTTATCACTGTTAAGTTTATCGAAGCCCTCTTTAAGGATTTCAATCTGCTGATCAAACAGCGCCTGCTCATCCTTAAGCTTTTGCTTATCATGCTCGAGCATACTTCTCTCCATCTGGAGATCATGGCGGGCCTTAGTGACCTCTTCCTCGATAGCAGCTATCTTCTTATCAACTATGCTCTGCTCATAAGCAAGTCTCTGGCTTTCTTTATAGACATAAAGACGCATCTCTAAAAGTTCATCTTCTGTAGCGATGTCTATTTTTTCTTCACTTAAAAATTTCTCCATACAAAGTCCCCCTCTTTGTTGCGATAGTTCTTAAAGGTCTTTATTTTCTTCGGGGAACGCGATGTCAACTGCTTCAGAGTCTTCCATCATATCGTTTCCTCTGTTCATAAAACGGTCAGCAATATCAGGAACCAGATCAAGCACTTTTGTAACAGCATCCTGATTCTTAATGTTCACAAGCTTTGTCTGTCCATTCTTTATAACAAGCACAGCGCTAGGCGACATTTTAGCCGCAAATCCGCCGGCACCCGAATTCTTTTTATCTGCGTCACTTGAACCTGCACCAACACCAAATGATACATCAACAAGTGGAACGATTGTGGTATCGCCAACCTGGGTAGCTTCTCCGACAACTGTCTTAGCACCAAGAATTGTATTCATACCACTCATAAGTGAATCAACTACACCACTAAAATTATGTTCTCCCATTTTTCTCTCCCCTGATCAAGGCTTTACTATTTTCTTAAATCTTTTGATTGTTTTCTTTACATCCTTATTGAAATACAGGACTGCAGCAGCCCAAAGTAATCCAAATAGCCTTATTTTTCCTTTTACATGGAGCTCGCCCTTAAGGACAGATCTCTCAAAGTCAGGTGTTATATAAACCTTATTAACAAGTACCGGATATAGAATTCCATAAGCTGCAAGTATATCAGCAGTTTGTGTTGGATCCGACATTCCAATCAAAAAATCGGCCCGAAGCTTCTTTGGCATGATCATCTTCAATACCTTGATAAGCTTCTTTTTAGTAATATCAAACGCCCTCTTGAAAATATCATTTTCAAGCGTCTTTTTGATCATGTCTATCTTATCATAAATGCTAGATATTGTACATTTAATCTTGTCAAATACATTCTGTGGTGTTTTTACAATTTTGACCACAATTTCTTGTATACTTTTTAGGACATCCAAAAAGCTCTTTTTTTCTTCAGAAAAATCCTCACTATCTATATCGGCATCTGAATCAGTTTCGTTACCAGATTCTTCTCCTGTTTTCTCACCAGATTCTTCTGTAGATGATTCTTCCGCAGAGGCTTCTGATTCCTCATCGAAGCCCTCCTCCATCTCTGTAGGAAGCTCTTCATTTTCATCGTTTTCATCTTCTTTGGTTTTCTCTTTTCCGGGGAAAACCTTAAAAAACAAAACCTTAACTGTATACGTTGTATTATCAGGATAGCTTATATATCCCCTTATCAGATTGCAAAACCAGCTAAAGCCTGCCTTGGCGAATATTCTCTCCTTGAGCTTGTCTGATTCATTCTCCAAATCAGTCTCATCAACTCTGGCATCAATGTAATACCTCACAGGCCAGAACAGAATAAGCATAAGGACGACCAATACAATAGCCAGTATGACAAGGAGCACTATCCCTATTATTTTTAGCACAGCCAAAAAAGTAGCCATTTATTACTCTCCCATCAAAGCCTTATTCAGATAGCCCTTTATATCACCACTCATACCGCAACCAGCTGCTTCGTCACTTATCTTCATCACAATATCCATTGCTTCGCCTTTACTTCCGGCTATTCCATAAACAAAAACAGGATGTTTTCTGTAATACTGCTGTTTTAAGAATGCGCAGTGCGTAATATCAAGCTGATCGCTATCAGTAGCAGGAGCTGTAATAACATAAATACCGAGCTGCCCTGCTCCATGCTTAAGCTTCCATCTGACAAGCGCAGAATTTTTGATGGATTCTCCGACATATAGGTTTTTATAAAATTTGCAACAGCTTTTAACGTTCATAAAACTCCTAATCTACATCAAAGTAGTCGTCAAAAATTCTCTTAGCTATCGGCACAGCATATTCCCCACCTGAGCCAGCATTCTCAACTATTATTGTAACAGAAATTTCAGGATCATCCACAGGTGCAAAGCCTGTAAACCAGGCATGTGAATCTGATGTTGAATCCTTAAACTCAGCAGATCCGGTTTTTCCAGCCGCTGAATATGAAAGACCTTGTAGCTTCTTAGCTGTTCCGCCATTAACAACACCTTCCATAATCTCTGTTAAAAACTCAGATTCTTCAGATGTAATGAGTCTCTTATATTCTTCATCTTTAAAGCTTTCAACAACCTTGCCATCAGCCGACACAACTCTGTCCAAAATCTTTGGCTTCATAAGAACACCATCATTGGCAATTGCATTGGTAATAAGATTCAAATGAAGCGGAGTCATTGTAGTAGTTCCCTGACCAATTCCAAGCTGCATGGTATCACGATCTGATAAATCAGCACTGCAATATGCAACTGATGTTGAATGGCTCATATCCCAGGGCAAAGTCTTCTTAAACATAAGATCATTAAGAGTTCTTGAAAAGCTTGCCTTATCAAGTGTCATTGCTATATTGGCAAAGGATGAATTACAGGATTTCGCAAAAGATGTTGCAAAATCAAGGCTTCCATGACTTTCTCCGTGATAGCAGTTAATTGTTGTGTCACCATAGGTAAACTTACCATTACAGCTATAGTGATAATCCTTATAGGCTTCACCATTTTCTCTGAAATACTCAAGCGCTGTGACGATCTTAAAGGTCGAGCCAGGAGGATAAATACCCTGTGTTGCTCTGTTTAAAAGCTGTGTATTGTCCTCATCATTAGTAATGTCAGCCCATATTTTCTGTATCTCATTAGGATCAAAGTCAGGCTTAGATACCAAAGCCAGAACTTTTCCTGTTTTTACTTCAGAAACAATGATAGCGCCCTTATGAGCAGCAAGAGCTTCATAAGCAGTATTCTGAAGAGAGGTATCAAGTGTGGTAAAAACGTTATCTCCTCTGAATTTCTGCTCGTTTTTATAGGCTTCCGCCTTGTTGGTCAGCGATTCATTACTATTTATAAGATAATAATTTGCAAGGTTCTCGATACCGCTTCTTCCATTCGTTGAAAATCCTACAACATGAGAAAACTCATTCTTATAAGGATATTCTCTTTTTTCTTCACCATTTCCATCAGAAACAGTTTTAGCAAGCTCCTTACCATCAGCGGAATAGATTGTTCCTCTTGTATTCTGGTTCTTTAGAAGCTGCTGATGAGTATTATAGCCATTATCTATCATCTCTACCTTATTAGAGACAGCATAGATAACTATGTAGCCAATCATAGCTATATATAAAACAGTATTTAAAATTCCAATAAAGACGATAGCTGGAGATTTTTCCTTCTCAGGAATATTCTCTGTCTGGCCTCTCTTTTTATTTAGGTAATCCTGGTATCTCTCATCACTTCTTACAAGGCATTCTCCCTCTATAAGAGCAAACATAATGATCGTTACAAGGATTGATGTTCCGCCATAGCTTACAAGAGGCAGTGTTACGCCGGTTAAAGGGATGAACTTAGAGTTACCGCCAACAGTTAAGAACACCTGAAAAATGTAAGTGACTGCAAAGCCCACACACATAAGCTTTCCAAAGCCATTTCTAATCTTATATGCCTCAAGGAGGATCATTATGAATGTAGAAATGCAGATAGCAATAAGTCCACAGGCAAATACTATTCCAAGCTCCTCAGCTATAGCTGCGAAGATAAAGTCCTCTTCTACGTAAGGTATTGATGAAGGATTACCACCATAAAGTCCAAGGCCGAAATAACCACCACCACTTATGGCAAAAAGTGACTGTGTGATCTGATATCCACCTGTATCAATTTCAGCCCAGGGATTTATAAAGGCTGAAACTCTGGTCTGAATATGAGGAAATAGCCTGTATGCAACTACACTTGCAACTCCTCCCATTCCAAGGCCCGCAATGAAATAAAAAGGATTCTTTGTAGCTACAAGAAGGATGCAGAGATATACCATGAAATATATCAGCGCGCTTCCCAAATCCTTTAAAAGTACAAGGATAATAACATGTGTAGCTGCTGCAGCTGTAGCAAGAGCTACTGTTTTAAAGCTTGTGCTTTTTGAAAGCACCGAGGCCGCAAAGAAAACAAATATAATCTTTACAAGCTCCTGTGGCATAAAGGAAATTCCAGCAATTCTGAAATTAATCTTAGAGCCATTCGCCACTGATCCGCATACAAGGAGAACAAGCAAAATAACTATGCCGATCCCGGCAAAGATAAAGCCCCATTTCTCTATAATCTCAAGTCTGAATATCAGTTCAGGAATAAGGAATGCCAAAACCAAAGATACACAGGCAATCGAGAACTGCTTTATGCCCTTCCAATATGAAATTCTGGTGATAACAAGCATTCCGACCATCAGCATAAAACATAGATTGTTGATGATCAGCCTGTTACCATCAGGATAAATAATTCTATATAAGCTGATTGTAGTAATCAGTACTGCCATCTGGATACCCAGCAAAAGCAGATACCGTTTACTACCAGTCTTTGCAATTATCTGAATGAAACACGCAAATTGCGTAAGAAAAAGAAACACCGTCTGAATCGAGTAAATCCATCCGCGTCTTTTCTCCCCCTTATACATAAAAACCAGAAAGCTAAAGAATGTGTAGGCTAAGAGACAGCCAGATATCACATACTTAGCTATTTCAGTTAAATAAAACTCCATACTCTCCTCTAATTATCAGTCAGCGCTTCTTTCAAAATGGCCTGTTGTGTATTCCATGGCTGAAAGCTTTGATACAAAACTGCTATCATTCCCCCTGCTTTCGCCAAATATAATATCTTCGTACGCTCTTAAAACATCCGACACCTGATCCTTCTTTTCAAGTGTAAAGTCAAGTCTGTATGCAAGATTGTAACGATCTGCCAAAGCACTGATCTTATTATATTTTTTAAATAAAGAAACAGGAACACTGTTCCAGATAATATTAGTACAGTATCTGCAGTCATAGGTTACAGGTATTGTTCTGCCAGTTCTGTCATTGATAAATATTGTATCATACGAGCAGTCCTTCCCCCTATTTCCAGTGCAATCCTTAAAGGTGTTCCTGATACAATTTGCTGAATGCATCATAGGCACTCTGCCATAAAGCATAAGTCCAGCTGTAGGGAACTTAAGCTTCTCCCTCTTCTCATCAGATAAAATACCTGAATAAATGCCATATAAAGTATCATCCATTTCCTTAGATGTAAGCTCTAAAGGCAGATTAAACTCATTAAAGCCCTGGCTCTTTAAGATTTCCATGTACATGGAATAAGCCTCATCATTCCAAAGATAAAGGCCATAATCAGGAATTATCTTTCCAGTAAAGCCCTGACCTATAGCAAATGAAAGCTCCTCAAGGTTCCTTACAAGGATCCCGTCATATCCATTCTCATCTATGATATCGAATATTCTCTTAAGGTCATATCTGTCAGGAATATTCTTCTCTGCCCTTGTGACATAGGGAAGCGCGACAATAATCTCAGCCCTGTTTGAAACAGGTAAATTGCCAGAGTTTATAACAATCCTACTATCAACGTAGATTCTGTCTATATTACTTCTATTGGAGTTTTCTTCTAAAACCACTTCAAGCTGAGCCTTAGTCATAACACTTACGCAGAGCTTCGGTGCATGTAACTGGCTCTTTAACTTTGAAGGTTCATATTTTACTCTTTTTTCTGAATTCGTAGCTGAAGTCCCAGTACTATTATCCCCAGCATTAGCCTCCTGCTGAATGCCCTTATAGCCATAGAACTTTGCAATCTCATTTTCCAAAGCCTCACAGGCATTTCTTCTAAGCTCATTAAGTGCCTTAACAGGGATAAATACACCCTCTGAATCTATATCAAGTTCAAAATTCTCAAGTTCAAACTCAGAATTACCAAGCTTTGTAAGCTGCTTTTTGCAATCATCAAAAAGCATAGGTCTGTTAGAAGCTCTCTGGACCACATTTCCAGTTACCTCTGCACATATTTTTGCACCATTTATAACTGTTTCTATTTTAATCATTGCAGGCTCATCAATTTTGAGAGCACAATACATTGAAACAGGAATACGGAGCTTTTTCTCAATATATTTAGCATTAATATCATTTATTACATTTTCATCTGATCCGTTGTAGGAAGGGTTATCAAGTGTAACCATATCAGCACCGTTATGCTTGAAATAATAGCCTTCACCAATCTGTGATCTAAGATAAAGACCCGAAAGTATCTTCTTATCAGCATCGCTTGAAGTCAGGACGATATCTCCCTCTACGCCCTTTTCACGCTGCTCATAGTACTTATCAATGTATTTTCTGTAAACGGATGTAACTCCGGCTGCATACTCAGCCTTCTTCATTCGGCCTTCAATCTTGAAGGAATCAATTCCAGCCTCTATGAGCTTTGGAATATTATCAACAAGACACATATCCTTAAGACTAAGCGGATAGCACTCCTTACCATGTCCATTAAGCTTATAAGGAAGTCTGCAGGGCTGCGCACAGCGGCCTCTGTTTCCACTTCTCTCACCGATCATACTGGAGAAAAGGCAGGCTCCAGAGTAGCAATAACACATTGCACCATGAATAAAGGTCTCAAGCTCGATACCCTTATCATCAATCTGCAGGCAATAATCATGAATTCCCTTTAATTCATCAAGTGTCAGCTCTCTAGCAGGCACAACTCTTGAAGCACCAAGCTTTTTAAGCATTGCAGCACCGTAAGGGCCTGTAATTGTCATCTGTGTACTTACATGAAGCTCAACCCAGGGGAAGTTCTCCCTGATAATCTTGAAAATACCAAGATCCTGAATTATGGCAGCATCAAGACCCGCATAGGCAAATGGGGCAAAAAACTCCTTAAATGCAGGTATTTCCTTCTCTTTTAAGAGCGTGTTTACAGTAAGATATATCTTCTTGCCATAAAGATGAGCATATTTAATAGCTGCTACCACCTCTTCATTTGTGAAATTGTCAGCAAAAGCTCTTGCACCAAAGCCCTGTCCTCCAAGATAAACTGCATCTGCTCCTGCGTTAAAGGCTCCAAGCATAGTCTCATAATTTCCTGCTGGCGCAAGTAGTTCCACCTGCTTCATAAAAATCTCCTAAATCATTTAAAAGTCTAAAATGTTCATCCTCACGAACTGTTTCAATATCATATATTTTCTATGATATTAAAAGGCTGCCGTATGGGCAGCCTTTACATTACTTTTTCAGAGTTTTCAGTTCTGTTTCCATCTGAATGATCTTCCTAGAGTCCTCTGTAATGTCAGACTGAAGATTCTTCACATTTTTCTCAGTATTCTCAAGCTTGATCTGAGTAGCTATGAGCTCATGTTTAATATCGTAAAGCTCCTTCTCCTTATCACTAAGCTGGCCCTCAAGAAGCTCGACCTGTTTTTTAGCTTTAAAATAATCATCCGCGATGTTGAGTTCAAGTAGTACGTTCTGCATATCAACAGGTTGTCTCTTAAAGCCATCCATTTTGTTGTAATCTGCGATCTTATTGTTTATATAGGATGCAACCTTCTGGAGGTATTCCTCACTCTCATATCCACTAAGTGTAAAAACTTTGCCCCCAATGATTACTTCTGTATCAGTTTTAGATGCCATAACAACCTCCCACGAAATCTTTTGAGTAAATATTATAAGCTAACTGTAAATAAACTAAATAAATTATATACTTATGAAAGCATAAGTTTCAATAGTAAATATCAATAAAATGCTGCGTCAAAGCGCTATATGATGTATTGTTGTATGCTCATCATACAAGATGTTTTAATCCAAGGTGCTCGTAGGCAAGGTCTGTTACCATCCTGCCTCTGGGTGTGCGGTTTATAAGTCCATTCTTTAAAAGATATGGCTCATAGACGTCCTCAATGGTGCCTGGATCCTCTCCAATAGAGGCTGCAAGTGTATCAAGACCAGCAGGTCCTCCGGAAAACTTCTCAATAAGCGTAAGAATGATTGTTCTGTCGTTATGATCAAGGCCAAGCTTATCAACATCCATGAGATCAAGAGCAGTCCTTGCAACTTCCTCAGATATTACACCATCATATCGAACCTGGGCATAATCTCTAACTCTTTTAAGGATTCTGTTAGCAATTCGTGGCGTTCCTCTGCTTCTACGCGCCATCTCTCTTGCGCCTTCTTCCTTTATCTCAACGCCCAAAATCTTCGCAGACTGGATAATGATCTGCATCAGCTCGTCAATTTCATAGTATTCCATTCTATAGAGCATTCCGAATCTGTCACGAAGAGGTGCTGAAAGCATACCAGCTCTTGTTGTTGCACCAACCAGGGTGAAATGAGGAAGGTCGAGTCTGATACTTCTGGCAGTAGGTCCTTTTCCAATCATTATGTCAATCTTGTAATCCTCCATGGCAGGATACAAAACCTCTTCAACCTGTCTGTTAAGACGATGTATCTCATCTATAAACAGAACGTCGCCTTCCTTTAAGTTATTTAAAATAGCTGCTATTTCGCCTGGCTTTTCGATAGCAGGTCCACTGGTAACCTTGCAGTTAACACCCATCTCTGCAGCTATGATCTCAGCAAGAGTTGTCTTACCAAGTCCGGGAGGTCCGTATAAAAGAATATGATCAAGGCTCTGATTTCTCTGCTTTGCAGCTTCAATAGAGATATTCAGATTATCCTTTATCTTCTTTTGTCCTATATAGTCAGAGAGCTTCTTTGGCCTGAGTGAGCTCTCGATTTTCACATCTTCACTTGTATATTCAGCTTTTGTTGTACTATTTGAAGCCCCGCCGGAAGTGCGGATTGTTCTTTTTTCCATATATGTCTCCGTAAATAAATACCTAATATTGAAATCTGATTATCTATATTCGAATTAGAAAAGTTCCTTAAGTGCCATCTTAAGGATTGCTTCTGTATCCTCAGTATCAGCACTCTTATCAGCTATAACCTTTCTGACTGCCTTGGCAGCTTCTGTACCAGAATAACCAAGAGCAACAAGAGCTTCAATAGCTTCATTTGTAGGAGCATCATCTGAACCACCAATATCTGAGCTAAGCTCACCAGATACTCTGCCTTCAATGATATCCTCAGAGGAAATCTTGTCGTGAAGCTCAAGAACAAGCCTCTCTGCAGTCTTCTTACCAACTCCGGGAGCTTTACTTATTGCCTTGGAATCTCCAGCAAGGATAGCAAATCTAAGATCATCCGGTGTCATAACTGAAAGAATTGCCTGGGCACCCTTTGGTCCAATTCCACTAACTCCAATTAAGAGTTTGAAAAATGAAAGCTCATCTCTTGATAAGAAGCCATATAAATTCATGGCATCCTCTCTGACGCTTAAATATGTATAAAGCTTCACCGGTTCTCCCTTTGAAGGAAGTCTGTCAGCCGTATAGCCAGAAATAGCGACGTTATATCCAACACCGGATACGTCGACTACCACATTATTCTCCTCAACTAAATCAATAATTCCATTTACAAATGCGATCATTATTCTTCCTCAAATATATTTTATTTCATGATGTTTCATCATTATTGGCTCTGCCATCGTAAGCCAAAACAAAATTCTTAACTATAGGCATAGTGTGTGATGCAATAAATCCATTAAGATATCCTGTTATAGTCCCCATAATAAGAAGCGCTGGCAGATAATAGATTATGCCAGAGGTCTTCACTATATATGCAGCGACAAAGAGCTGAGCGATATTATGAGCTATTCCGCCAATCACACTAACCCCGCAGATGTCGAAAAAGCCAAGCTTTTTAAGCAAAACCATTGCAACAAAGCTGACTATTGCACCAGACAATGAAAAAAGGATTCCAAATAGGCTACCGAACAAAAGTCCTGAAATCACAATTCTCAAAACATTGACTAAAATGCCTTCTTTTTCTCCAAAAAGGTATAAAAGAAGTACTATAGCCATATTCGGAAGCCCCAGCTTCATTCCAGGAACTCCCATAAAAAAAGGAATAAGGGATTCGATATAAGAAAGAATTAGAGCAAAAGCCAGTAATAGTCCATGCAAAGAAAGCTTTTTAACGGAAAAGCTGCTCTCAACTGTTTTCATACCATCCTCCCAACAAAAAATGATGTGAATGATACCAGATATCACCCACATCACTGATTTTATCATATATCTATTTGGTCCTCAATTATGTTCACCAACAAGCTTCTCCATCCAAACCATGCTGTACCAAGTACCAAACTTGTAGCCACAATTTGTGAATCTGCCGCAGAGCTTATAACCCATGTGCTCATGGAACTCGGCACTATTGTTTGTAAGATGCTCATCCTCTACAT
>JAEEGL013580444.1_pt1 | contig 10682 bp, 9 predicted proteins | sample 9134231 | NCBI WGS metagenome assembly JAEEGL01 (sample SAMN16246548, study PRJNA631951) | gut metagenome | biome: gut microbiome; feature: rumen; material: fiber-attached | host: Bos | place: Iran: Karaj | collected 2018-10 | reverse complement strand
GTTTGCAGAGCTGCTTGGTGAAGTGGTGACCGACTCTACCAAAAAGAATCTGGAAATGCGTGTGGATGCCGAGAACGGTGCTACCGCAGGCAAGACCGATCTGGCAAAGCGTGCGAAAGCTCTGAATCTGGATGCGATCCATGACACCGTACACGAGATGGCTCGTGACGAGGCAAGACATGGCAAGGCATTTGAAGGTCTGCTGAAGAGATACTTCGGCTAAAAAGAAAGTCTGCAAAAAGGCTGCTGCATATCCATGCGGCAGCCTTTTTCTGACTCTATAGGAAATTGTTGCTATCGCAACCGCACCCGGCGCGAGTGTTCTGCAGGCAGAACGCTAAATTATAATTTTTTATCTGTCATATAAACTTGACATATAATACGCCCTATAATACCATGTCATTGTTACTGTAAACAAAGGTAAAGGGTTGTATTAAAATAGCAGCCAATAGGAGACATCATGAGTGTTGAATCGGTAAGAGAAAAGATACAGAATGCAGCATTGGAACTGTTTTCCAAAAAGGGATATGACGGTACTTCGATCGATGAGATCGCCGCAGCCAGCGGGATGAAGGCGCCGAATATCTACAAGTATTTCAAGGGAAAGCAGGAGATATTTGAAACCCTGAATAATGAGGCGCTGAAGCATTACAAAAGAAGGATGAGTATGACTCCGGATTCTCTGGTCTGGATTCACAATGCAGAGGAGCTGAAGACATTCAGCATGCACCAGCTGGTCTATACGGTCAAAGATGAAACGGTAAGAAAATACCGGAGAATGTATACCATCGAACAGTATCGGAATACGCAGATACAGGCTTCACAATTCCAGCTGAACAATATCATGGAACAGTTTAAGGTGATCTTTGAAGGTTTGATAAAACTTGGTGAGATACCGGAATGTGATATAGAGATGCTGACGATGGAGTATTGTTCGCCGGTTTCGCTTATGATCCAGTTATGCGACAGAGATCCCGAGCTTATTGAGGAGACGATGCTAAAGATCGAAAAATATATTGATTTCTTTATTGAAAAAAACTTTGTCAAAAAATAAAACAATTTGTTGATCAGAACTTTTTGGAGGAAGATCATGGCGACAGCATACGGATTGGATCAGGTGATAATGCACGATCCTTATTGTGTGAACGCATTCAAAAAGGATGTGGCATATCTGGAGCAGCTGGACGTGGAACGCCTGCTGGCCGGTTTTTACGAAACTGCGGGGCTGGCTATGCCGAAGATGCGCTATGGTGGCTGGGAAAATATGCTGATCGGCGGTCATACCCTGGGGCATTACTTGACGGCGGTGTCGCAGGCTTATGCCAATGCGCAGTGTGCTCCGAAGCATAGAGAGATTCTGCTGGACCGGATCCACAGGGCGATCGACGGATTGCTGGAGTGTCAGGCACATTCCAAGGGCAAGCCGGGATTTGTTTTCGGTGCGGTGATCAAAGATCCGCAGAATGTGGAACTGCAGTTTGATCTGGTGGAACAGAACAGGACCAATATCATTACCGAAGCCTGGGTACCCTGGTATACCATGCACAAACTTCTGGACGGTATTGTGAATGTGTACCGTTTCACCGGTTATGAACCGGCACTGACCCTGGGGAGCGGTATCGGGGACTGGACCTATGCACGCGCTTTTGCATGGTCGGAGGAGACACATCGTACCGTGCTGGGCATTGAGTACGGCGGGATGAACGATGCGCTCTATGATCTGTATCAGTTTACCAAAAAGGAAGAGCATTTAAAAGCAGCGCATCTTTTTGATGAAGAGGCCTTGTTCCGAAAGATCGTTTCCGGTGAGAAAAACGTTCTGAACAATCGTCATGCCAATACCACGATTCCGAAATTCCTGGGTGCATTGAACCGTTATCTGACAGTCGGTGATGCGCAGTATCTGGAATATGTCGAAAAATTCTGGACCATGGTAACGGAGCATCATACCTATGCAACCGGCGGAAACAGTGAATGGGAGCATTTCGGGGAAGACGATATCCTCGATACCGAACGTACCAACTGCAATAACGAGACCTGCAACACCTTCAATATGCTGAAGATGACCCGCAAGCTCTTTATGATCACCGGGGATAAGAAGTATGCGAAGTATTACGAAAACACGCTGATCAACGCGATCCTTTCTTCGCAGAACCCCGAGACCGGTATGACGATGTATTTCCAGCCGATGGCAAGCGGATACTACAAGGTGTACGGGACACCGGAGGATAAATTCTGGTGCTGCACCGGTACCGGTATGGAGAATTTTACCAAGCTGAACGACAGCATCTATTTTAAGGAAAATGACGGAATCACGGTCAATCTGTTCCTGGCATCCGAAGTGACGGATCCGGATCTGGGCATCCGTCTGGTACAGCAAGCGAACGTTCCTGCAGAGGATACCGCGGTCTTTACGGTGCATCCGCTTAAGGGGGATAGTGTTTCGGCAAAACTGCGGATCCGCATTCCGGAATGGGCGGCGGAAACAACGCTTTTGGCAGACGGAAAAACCGTGACGGAAGAAAACGGTTATTATGTCGTGGACGGTATATGGAAGGATCGTGATAGCATTTCCCTGAAATGCAGATGCAGGGTAATGGCGAAGGGATTGCCGGATTGCGATACCGTATTTGCGTTTTCTTACGGCCCGCTGCTGTTGTCGGCGGATCTGGGCACGGAAAACATGATCGACGGTATGACCGGTGTGGATGTGACGATTCCGACCAACAAGATCGCGGGCAATGAGTTTCTGACCATAGCCGACGGGACCGTTGCAGATTTTATTGCTGACATTGATAAACATATGGAACGGCAGGGAGAGCAGCTACGCTTTCTTCTGCGAGGAACGGACCGCGAACTGACTTTCCGTCCGCATTATCTGAAGACCAGGGAACGCTATGGCATCTACTGGTATTTTATGGATAAGAGTGCGGCGGGAGATGTCCTGGATCTTCAGCAGAAGCGGGAACTGGAAGAGAAACGCCGTAATGCGATCCTGGATACGGTACAGCCCGGCTACGGCCAGTATGAGAATGACGACTTCCATGCGATGGAGGAAAAAGATACGGTAGGTACTACCGATCAGGGGACTTCGCGGTATGCAAAACCCAACGGTTTCTTTGCTTATCATATGAAGGCGGAAGCCGGTTCGGAGCTTCTTCTGGAACTGCATCTGCTGCGGGAAGATAACGGAAAACTGCTGTGCGTATATCTGGACGACGAGGAGATCCTGCGCAAGCGTCTGCACTATACCGGGGCGCTGGAGGAATATGTGCTGGAAGTGCCGGTTTCGGCAGAGGCAGCAAAGAAGCATATTGCGATGCGTAAGCAGGAAGACGGAACGGAAGTACCGAGTCTGTATGTGAAATTCCGCGGATCCTGGGGCGAGCCTTCCGCGCGGCTGTTTGGCTTTATCTATCTGCTCCGGCAATGGCATTGAATAAGAACGGAGTAAACACATAAAGGGATTTTTCGATTTTTTAATAATGGTAGTTCGGATGTGTTTGCAGTTATAAAACAAAGAACAGGAGGGTTACACCATGGATAAAAAAGCAATGTATAAACTGAGTTACGGTCTGTTTGTGCTGACGGCGCAGAAGGACGGGAAGGACAACGGCTGTATCATCAATACGGCGATCCAGGTCACATCGGATCCCAATGTGATCAGCATTGCCGTGAACAAGAACAATTACACGCACGATATGATCATGGAAACAAAGAAATTCACGGTTTCCGTTATTGCGCAGGATGCGGAGTTTTCCCTGTTTAAGAACTTTGGATTCCAGTCCGGCAGGGATGTCAACAAGTTTGCATCTTTTACGGATTGCAGGCGTGGTGCCAATGACTGTATGATCATCACGAAGGGTACCAATGCCTATATCGCAGCATGGGTAAAAGAGACCGTGGATATGGGAACGCATACGATCTTTCTGGCACAGGTGACGGATATGGATGTCCTGTCGGATACCGCATCGGCAACCTATGAGTATTACCAGGCCAATATCAAGCCGAAGCCGGAAGCGGTCGGCAAGACGCAGGACGGCCAGACCATCTGGCGCTGCCGCATCTGCGGATACGAATACGTCGGCGAGGAAGTACCGGATGATTTCATCTGCCCCATCTGCAAACATGGCAAGCAGGACTTTGAAAAGGTAAGCTGACTACACAGACTGACGAAAGAACCACGGGGACGGACCTCGTGGTTTTTTATTTGAAAATAACTCTTGACATATAATCATAACGATTATATGATAGAACCATCAAAGAGATATAATCAAACAGATAACAAGAAAGGAGCTGATATCTATGAATGAATTATTCAACGGGATGCTTGGAAAGATCGCACCGGGGATGTGCCGCCTGTCAATGGATGGCGGGATCGCGATCAAGACCTCCAATGGTTACCGGACCTACGACAGCAACACGGGAAGGCTGACCAATTGCAGCAGCTTTGTATTTGACATCGGAGAAGAGTTCTTCTTTGTGATGCCGACCAATAAAGTAAAGACCGGCGATATCATCCTTGCAAACGGAAAACCGAAGTGCGTTGTTGAGGTGGCGGAAGACCGGATCACCGCAGTCAATTACGAGGATTCCACCATGGAACAGATCATACCGGAGCGGTACATCTTTATGGGGAATACCTACTTCTACGGAAAAGTGGTTTCCATGTTCGGGAACGGTATGAAGAAGGGAAAGAAACCCGGAAACATTATGAAATATATGATGCTCTCCCAGATGATGAAGGGAAAGGGCGGCGGACTGGCGGATGCGCTTCCTCTTCTGATGATGGGTCAGGGATTCGGAGACGGATTGTTTGAAGGGCTGTTCGATGAAGAAGTCTCCGATGAAGAGGAGAAAGCATAACAAAAAGCATACCTTTTTCAGAGCGGAGCGCAGACCCGGCAGTACCGGTGGCGTGAAGTGCCGGAGGAGGCGTGATCAACGGGATGGATACTGAAACAGTATCGGAAAGGAGGCAGTTATGGGATGCGGAATATGGAGAGAGGATACATTCCGGCAGTATTCCACAAGAATGGGAAGAACCGTCGCTAAGAACGGCGGTCTGGCCGGAGATATGAGCAATCAGGAGATGTTTACCGCACGTACGATCGATCCGCTTCTGGATCCGAAGGATGTGATGCGGGAATGCTGTGACAATGAGGAGCATCCCGCGACCATTCCGGTAATTCTGGCACTGGATGTGACCGGATCTATGGGACAGGCGGCGGTGGAAGTGGCCAAGCAGCTGAATATCATCATGACAAAGCTGTATGAAAAGGTGAAAGATGTGGAGTTTATGGTGATGGGGATCGGGGATCTCGCATATGACAGATGTCCTTTGCAGGTATCCCAGTTTGAATCCGACATCCGCATCGCAGAACAGCTGGATAAAGTATACTTTGAATTCGGTGGTGGCGGAAATGCCTTTGAATCTTATACGGCAGCCTGGTATTTCGGGGTAGAACATGTACAGCTGGATGCCTGGAAGCGGGGGAAAAAGGGCATTATCATCACAATGGGCGATGAAGGACTCAACCCGTATCTTCCGGGAGGGCGGCTGGCAGAGATCACCGGACGGCCGCTTAACGGAGATGTGGAGACACTGCAGTTGTACCCGAAGGTGCTGGAAAAATACGATGTATATCACATCTATGTGGATCACAGAAACGGAAGAAATGAAAGCTTCATCCGTACCTGGAAGGAACTGATGGATGAGGAACACTTTCGGGTGGTAAAGCTCAATGCGATCGCGGATATGATCATCCGTATCGTGACCGCCCGTGCGGAAGAAGATAAAAGAACAACGGCTGTAATCGCTCCGGTACAGGAGGAGATCAGCTGGTAAGGTAAGAAAGAAGGGAGGAGACGGTATGCAGGAGATTCGTATTGTGATCGGGGCAAATTACGGAGATGAAGGAAAAGGTCTGATGACCGACTACTTCGCATCCGAAGCAGTCCGCGAAGGAAAGCGCGCACTGGTGATCCCTGCAAACGGAGGCGCCCAGCGCGGGCATACCGTCACCACACCGGAAGGGATACGGCATGTATTCCATCATTTCGGATCGGGCACTTTGGCGGGAGCGGATACATGGCTCCCGCGTTTTTTCATCGTCAATCCCATGATCTTTATGACGGAATGGGAAGAACTGCAGGCAAAAGGCGCAGGGAAGATACGCATTACCATGGATCCGGAATGCCCGCTTTCTACACCCTTTGATATGATCACCAACCAGATCCTGGAAGAGGATCGGGGAGATGCGCGTCATGGAAGCTGCGGGATCGGTATCTGGGAGACCCTGCTGCGGCAGGGTAAACTGCTCGGGGAAGTGCTGGCGATGCCGGACGACGCGATCTTTGCTTATGTGAACGGCGAATGCAGAAAGCAGATGATGCAGCGCATTGCGCTGGCCGGCATCAGGGAGCTGCCAAAGCGGTGGCGGGAGATCACGGAGAATCCCGGACTGATCGAGAACTATATCTGTGATCTGCGGGATATGGAGAGACTTGCCGGGCTTCGCACAGGATCGGTTATGCAGGAATATGACCGGCTGATCTTTGAGAACGGCCAGGGACTGCTCCTCGACCGTTCGCACAGGGAATATACGCATCATACCACACCGAGCAATACCGGCCTGCGCAATCCGGCGGAGCTGATCCGGGAAAATCTGCGGAAGATACCTGCGGAAATCGAATGCTGCTATGTGACAAGGACGTACCTGACCCGCCATGGCGCCGGGCCTTTTGCAGAGCAGTGCCGGAAAGAGGAGATCAATGCTGCCATGCAGGATCTGACCAATGTGCCGAATCCGCACCAGGGAAGTATGCGATACGGAAAACTGGATGGCAAAATGCTGATGAAGCGGATCCGGGAGGATTATGACAGCGCGTATTTTCCGACAAAGCATCAGGTACGCAGAACGCTGGCGGTTACACATCTAAACGAGTATACGGATGCGATCATACAAAAGGCGGATTACCGTTCGGACGGGGAAAACCGGATCCGGGTTGCGGCGAACTGAAAAACAGGGGGGATCGGGCTCATCCCTCCTGTTTTTTTACGAAAAAGAAAAACGGCACTCTTGAAAGAAGAACCGAGGTATAGTAGTATAAAGGATGGTGAATATATCAGGAAGAGAAAAAGAAAGATCACCGGCAGGAGCGAAAGATGAAAAACTACACCATGAACAAGGAAGAAAAGGAATATCTGAAAACATACAATGTTTCCAGATATGATCGTCCGTCTCTGACTGCGGATATGGCGGTTTTTGCCATTCTTACGGCGGAAGAGACCAGGGAATACCGAAAGGATCCCAAGAAACGTCTGGGACTTTTGATGATACGAAGAGGAGCGTTTCCGTATAAGGACTGCTATGCTCTGCCCGGCGGATTTGCCAGAAAAGAGGAGAGCATCGAGGAAACGGCGTTTCGTGAACTGAAGGAGGAAACTTCTCTGGACAGTGCTTTTCTCGAGCCCTTCGGTATGTTCAGCCAGCCCGGAAGAGATCCGCGCGGATGGATCATCTCACAGGGCTTCCTGGCACTGGTGGATGCGGATAAGTATCAGATCCGCCCCGGTACGGATGCGTGGGAAGCAACATGGTTTTTCCTTGACGTGAAACAGGAAGAGATGAAAAAACATGTACATAAGGATAATGCGGAGATCTGTACCCGCTATCGTCTGCAGCTGGAACGCGATGAGATCAAACTGAACGCATTGGTCGAGGAACGGCGGATCTACTGCGGACACCATGAAAAGACGGAGTATGAGATCCTCGAGGATGACGGTTTTGCATTTGATCACGCGGAGATCATCGTACGCGCCTATCTGGCACTGCGGGACAAGACGGAGCAGTCCGGCCGGATCGTATTTGACCTGATGCCGGATCTCTTTACCCTGTACAGCCTGCAGGAAGCGCACGAGATCATTTTGGGAGAGAAACTCCTGACTCCCAATTTCCGAAGGAAGATGGCACCCTATGTGATCGAGACGGATTCTTATGTGACCGGTCCCGGCCATCGTCCGGCGAAACTGTTTAGGAGAAATCTTGAGACCTTTTATAACAGTACGAAAAGTTAGAAATTACTAACCCAAATAGTCCTTGTATTTAGCAAAATAGATATGATATAGTGTATAGCGTAGTCGTGGAGGACTACGCTGTATTTTGCATTAATAACAGTATCTAGTTTAAGGAAGGAAGAAATCATGTTTAAGATCTTATCCATGAAGCATCTCAATGAAACCATTTTTGAGATGGTCGTAGAGGCGCCTATGGTAGCAAGAAGCTGCCAGCCGGGGCAGTTCATCATCGTTCGCTCGGACGAAGAGGGTGAGCGTATCCCTCTTACCATTTGTGACTATGACCGTGAGAAGGGCAGCGTTACCATCGTTGTTCAGATCATCGGTGCCGGTACCATGAAGATGAGCAAGATGAAGGCAGGGGATTTCCTGGCAGACTTTGTGGGACCTTTGGGACATCCTTCGGATCTGATCACGGATGATATTGAAGAAGTAAAGAAAAAGAAGATCGTATTTATCGCAGGCGGTCTGGGTACAGCACCGGTTTATCCGCAGGTAAAATGGCTGCACGAGCATGGCATTTCCGCGGATGTGATCATCGGCGCAAAGACCAAAGATATCCTTATTATGGAAGAGCAGTTCAAGGAGGTTGCCGGTAATCTCTTTATTACGACCGATGACGGTTCCTACGGCCGCACCGGTATGGTAACCAAGTGTCTGGAAGATCTCGTAAACAATGAAGGCAAGGTATACGATCACTGTGTGACCATCGGACCGATGATCATGATGAAGTTTGTATGCCAGTTGACGGAAAAGCTCGGCATCCATACGGTCGTTTCCATGAACCCGATCATGGTAGACGGTACCGGTATGTGCGGTGCGTGCCGCTGCTCGGTAGACGGCAAGACCAAGTTTGCGTGTGTGGACGGACCGGAGTTTGACGGACACAAGGTAAACTTTGATGAAGCAATGCGCCGCAGTGCAATGTACCGTGACCTGGAAGCAAAAGCAAAAGAAGCTTTGCTCAACGGCTGAGATAGGGGAGGAATACGATCATGGCAATCGAAGTAGATGTAATGAAGAAAGTGCCCGTAAGGGAGCAGGAACCTGCAGTCCGTGCAAAGAACTTTGCCGAGGTCTGCAAGGGATATGATCAGGAAGAGGCAATGGCGGAAGCAACCAGATGCCTTAACTGTAAGAATGCACGCTGCGTGCAGGGATGCCCGGTATCCATCAACATTCCGGCATTCATTCAGGAAGTAAAGGAAGGCAAGATCGCAGAGGCATACAGGATCATCAGCGAATCTTCCGCTCTGCCGGCAGTCTGCGGCCGTGTGTGCCCGCAGGAGAGCCAGTGCGAAGGCCAGTGTGTACGCGGTATCAAGGGCGAATCCGTATCCATCGGTAAGCTGGAGCGTTTCGTAGCGGACTGGGCAAGAGAGAACGGTATCAAACCCGAACCGGCAAAGGAAAAGAACGGCAAGAAAGTAGCAGTTATCGGTTCCGGCCCGGCAGGTCTGACCTGCGCCGGCGATCTGGCAAAGATGGGCTACGATGTGACCATCTTTGAGGCGCTGCACAAAGCCGGCGGTGTGCTGGTATACGGTATTCCCGAGTTCCGTCTTCCGAAGGAAGCGGTAGTGGAAAAAGAAATCGAGAACGTAAAGTCTCTGGGTGTAAAGATCGATACCGATGTGATCATCGGTAAGTCCATTACGATCGATGAACTGTTTGAGGAAGAAGGATTTGATGCGGTATTCATCGGTTCCGGTGCCGGCCTGCCTAAGTTTATGGGCATCCCGGGTGAAAACGCAAACGGTGTATTCTCCGCAAACGAGTACCTGACCAGAAGCAACCTGATGAAGGCATTTGATCCGAAGTCTACTACGCCGATCATGAAGAGCAAAAAAGTGGCTGTAGTCGGCGGCGGTAACGTGGCAATGGACGCGGCACGTACGGCTCTGCGTCTGGGTGCGGAAGTACATATCATTTATCGACGCAGTGAAGCAGAGCTTCCTGCCCGTGTGGAAGAAGTTCATCACGCAAAGGAAGAGGGCATCATCTTTGATCTGCTCACCAATCCGACCGAGATCCTGGAGGATGAAAAGGGCTGGGTTTCCGGCATCAAGTGCATCCGTATGGAACTGGGCGAGCCGGATGAGAGCGGCAGACGCCGCCCGGTAGAAGTGGCAGGTTCCGAGTTTGTGATCGACGTAGATACTGTGATCATGTCCCTCGGTACTTCCCCGAACCCGCTGATCTCCTCTACCACCAAGGGGCTGGAGATCGACAAGCGTCGCTGCATCGTAGCGCAGGAAGCAAACGGCCAGACCTCCAAGGAAGGCGTATATGCCGGCGGTGATGCCGTGACCGGAGCTGCAACCGTTATCCTGGCAATGGGCGCAGGCAAGGCAGCAGCAAAGGGTATCCACGAATACCTGAGCAAGTAATCGATAGCATAGATGTGAAATGTTTCAAGGGCAGTCGCTTTCGGGCGGCTGCTCTTTTTGCTTTATAGGAAATTGCTTCGCAATTCCTATAAAGCAAAAAAGCCCTCCGGGGGATGCGCACTCGCGCGTGAGGAAATTGTTGCTATCGCAACCGCGCTCGGCGCGAGCGTTCTGCTCGCAGAACGCTTTCTTGGTGGGGGAAAACCATGGGG
>JAEEGL013426628.1_pt1 | contig 10682 bp, 8 predicted proteins | sample 9134231 | NCBI WGS metagenome assembly JAEEGL01 (sample SAMN16246548, study PRJNA631951) | gut metagenome | biome: gut microbiome; feature: rumen; material: fiber-attached | host: Bos | place: Iran: Karaj | collected 2018-10 | reverse complement strand
TCTTGCTTGAAGTCCAACATGACTATCTCCCATTTCACCATCAATTTCTGCCTGTGGAACCAAAGCAGCTACCGAATCTATTACAATAATACTTACTGCCTCACTTTTAACTAAAGCATCACATATTTCAAGTGCTTGCTCCCCAGTATCCGGTTGGCTTAATAATAATTCATCAATATTTACACCTAAATTAGAAGCATATACTGGATCTAGCGAATGTTCTGCATCAATAAATGCTGCTCTTCCACCAGTTTTTTGTACTTCCGCAATCGCATGAAGCGCAAACGTAGTCTTACCAGAAGATTCAGGACCATATATTTCGATAATTCTTCCTTTCGGATATCCTCCTACTCCTAAAGCTATATCCAAAGAAATAGAACCACTAGGTACCACATCTATTTCCATATTTTTCTGTTCCCCTAATTTCATAATAGCACCTTTACCAAATTGCTTTTCAATATCAGCTAAAACTTGGGCTAAGGCTTTATCTTTTTCTACTGTTTTACTCATTATATCCTCCCTTTAATATCAGTACATTCTAATTATATATTGCTTTTTTTAATTTGTCAATACTTTTTACAAACAATCGTTTGCAAATTCTGTATATCATTTTTTACAATATCTATGATTTTGTATAATTATATATACAAAAAACAGAAAACTAAATTTCTGTTTAATATTAGTCTAATTCTTTTATTAGATTATATACAATTATATCATTTGAAACCTCTATTATTTTATCAGCATAATCACTTCTCTTAGTAATATAATCATCTGAAAGTATTCCATTAGATATTGTATAAGATTCATTCTTTTTTGCATTATAATATATTTTATCAGTTATAAATGATCCATCCTTAAATACTACAATTCCATCTTCTTTTTTTGTGGCCATAATATCTCTACCTAAAGAATATTTATTATATACACCAAGCATATTTCCAAGTGTGGGCATCACATCAATCATTCCCATTGGCGTATCTATAATCATATTTTCTTTCATATCCTTAGACCAAATAATAAATGGTACACTCTTAGAAAGTTCATAATCATAATCATTAAACTCAATATACTCACTATGTTCGAGAGTTCTAATACTATCAGTATATGGATTATAATTATACATATAATCAAATTGATGTTTTCCAAGTCTAGCATCATGATCTCCATAAATAACAATTATTGTATTTTCAAGAAGTCCTGCATCATCCATATCATCAATAAACTTACCAATTGCCTGATCCATATAATTAACTGACTTTAAATATTTTCCCATCAAAGTATCATCAAGATATTTTTTTCTAATTACTTCTCCATCAACATCTATATACATTCCTGTATCAAAATCACTATAAGTATTAGCTTCTTTCCAAGGTGTATGATTAGTAAGTGTTATTAGTGTTCCATAGAAAGGTTGTCCAATATTATCCTTAATATCCTTAATCATTGGAACTGCCTGTCTAAAGAATGATTTATCTGATAATCCTAAACCATATTCTTCATCAATCACAAATGAACTTTTTGAATAAAATTTATCATACCCCATATTCATATGCATTGTTTCACGGTTCCAGAAGTCCCCTACATTACCATGCATACTAAAAACATAATAGCCTTTATTATTAAGTAATTTTTGCATTGTTACATATTTATTATTATAATAATTTACAAATACAGTTCCATTATTAGATGGTAGTAATCCAGTCGCATATGTAAATTCTGTATCACTGCTCGTTCCCACTCCAACTTGAGCATAAAAATTATTAAAATACATTCCACTCTTAACAAGTTTATTTATATTAGGGGTTACTTCTCTACCATTTAATTCCATTCCAATTGTAAATCTTTGTAAACTCTCCGCATGTATTACAATAACATTCTTACCCTCATATATACCAGTATATTTATTAGACTTTAATTCTTTTTTATTATCGTTATAATAATCATTAACATTCTTAAGCGCATTATCATAACCAAATATATTATTAAATGTTGGTTTTAAACTCTGCACTAAATCATCTATTTGATAAACATATGGTCCCCATGAATTAAACACCATTACTCTATTCCATAATTTATATAATCTACTAAAAGAATTATAAGGAGGCATTGCACATCCAATTGATAATGATATAAGTACAATTACTAAAGATTTTCTAAAATATTTTTTATTAATATTATGATCTTCCTTGTGCTTTTTTAAAAAAATAAATAATGCTCCAAACATCCATAAATATGTTAAATCACATAATCTAACAACCATTTGCATAACAGCATCTCCAACATCTTTAACAAATACTGAAGTTGCTAATAATGATACTGATATAAAAGAAGAATAATAATTATAATAAAGTGAATTAGTGATACAAATAGCCACCATCAAAAATGTCGTTATCCATACATATAAATTTCTTCTCTTTTTCTTAACAATAAAATAAAAACTAGCTAAAAATAAAATAAATGCTAAATCAAAAAATATAGATCTTAATTGAAACACGCCCGTTGTAAATAATCTTAAAAATATTGCATTTAAAAAATTACCACCAATATAAAGTATTAATATTGGATATTCTTCTTTCAATTTAATAAATATATCTCTTATTTTTTTTACCTTTAAATTCTTCATAATATACACCTTTTTTAATTATCTAAATTATAGCATATTTTTGTAAAATAAGCCACCCTTTATTTACTTAGATTGCTTTTAATGATATAATTAACATACAATTAAGATAATTAAGGTGGTAAAGAAATGAAAGCATTAAACAAAGGAAAAAAAAATAATGTTATAAAAATAATAATAGACAATATAACTACTTTTATATATAAATATAAATATATAGTAATAATGGCATTACCATTTATTGCTATGGATATTATTACAAGAATATTTGGTAATAATATAAATTTCTATAAAATATACAGGTTAGCCCCCAATTTATTCACATTATCATGGATAATTCTATTTATAGGTTTAACACTTAGTTTTAAGAAAAAAGTTGGTAAAAAGATATACTTATCTACAAGTATTTTATTTCTAATAATTTTTCTTACTAATAACGTTTATTATTCTATGACTAAAACATTCTTTGATTTTAACTTACTTGAATCAGCTTCTGAAGGAGCCCCTTATATTATTGATACTTTAAAAAATTGTAATCCACTCGTATATATAGCTTTCATATTTATTATATTTTTAATTATTTTTGGATATAAACAAATACCATATAAAACTAAAAATAATGAAAAACTATTTATTGTAATTATAATATTATTTCTTATAGTTCATACACTTACTCCATTATCCCTGGGAAAAGCAAATAAATCATTAACTTGGTCATCATGGAAGAATCCTAGAAACATATATAATTCATTTAATGATAATAATAAAAGTTTAAAAGTAAGTGGTCTTTATGAATATAGTATTAGAAACTTCTATATAACATTTTTAAAAACTAAAGAAGAAGAAAACAGCGAAGATATTGAATTTTTAAATTTGGCTTTTGCCGATACTGAAAAAAACAATAATAAATATACTGGCATATTTAAAGATAAAAATATTATTTTTGTCCAATTTGAAGGTCTTGATAATTGGTTAGTAACTGAAGAAGATACACCAACAATATATAAAATGATGAATAATGGTATTAATTTTAAAAATCATTTCTCTTATTATAATGGTGGAGGTTCTACCTTTAATTCTGAATTTGCTGTCAATACCGGCTTTATAACTCCCCTTTCATATACCCAAAACGCTTATACATTTAATAAAAACTATTTCCCTTATTCTATGGCACATATCTTTAAAGAATTAGGCTATTCTGTCAATGCTTTTCATATGAATAGTGGTGAATACTATTCAAGAACTGTTAACTATAAAAACTGGGGATATGATAAATACTATGGACTTAAAGATATGTTTGATTATGAAGACGAATCATACACTCTTGATAGAGAATTAATTCTAAATGAAACTTTTAATAAACTTATATTCCCTGAAGAAGGAAAGTTTGTTGATTATATCATTGCATATTCAGGACATTTACCATTCACAAATACCAAAGGTGTTTGTAAATTACTATATGATGAAGATCATAAACCAGTAATTGATGAAACTATTGAAGAAAATACTAATACAGAAGAAGAAACAACTGTATCAACAGAAGTTTTTGAAAGAGAACCTATGTCCGAAGAAGAATGCATTCGTAGACAAGCTAAAGAAACTGATTACATGATGCAACTATTAATTGAAAATCTTGAAGAAAAAAATCTACTAAACAATACCGTAATTGTCGCATATAGTGATCACTATTTATACACTATCGAAGATAAAAGTATTCTAGATAGATATAAAGAAACGAGCAATAACCTGATTAATAAAACACCATTCTTTATTTGGTCTAGCAATATTGAAAAGAAAACAATTAATAAAGTAACATCTCAATTAAATATCCTACCAACCGTATTAAATCTATGGGGCATAAATTATAATCCAAATAATTATATTGGTACTGATGCCCTAGATCCGAATTATGAAGGAATTGTCTTCTTTAATGATTATTCTTGGTATGATGGTAATGTCTATGTTGAAAATGGTGAAATAACTAATAATAAATCGACATCATACGATAATCTAGAAGAAAAAAATTATTATGTAAACAATATTACCAAAAAGAATGACTTAACCCTAAAATTTAATTATTTTAAAACTAAAAAGAAAAATAATGATGATAATTAATTAATCTTCATTATTTTTTTATAATTTTTTATATAATATATATCCTGCAAAACAAATAGCTAATATCGTATAAATAATTTTTATTATTAAACTAATAAATTTTACAATATTTTTATTTTTAATATTCTTATCAATATAAGCAATTGGCTTTTTATAAAATATTGTTGCTAATCCCTCATTATAAAATTGTTTAATATACTCTTTCATTATTTACTTCCCCCATTTATATCATCTATTGTGACTTTACTTTCATGAGGAATTGGTTTCCACTCTACTTTCTTAAATAATGCTATATATATCGTATATCTACCAATAATATCAAATGTTGGCCATGTAAATGAATATAATATCTTCTTCCAAATACTCATTTTCTTAATTCGATCATGCTCTATAATAAATAAATAAACTGCTAACCATATATTTCTAAAATAGTTTCCTATTCGATACAATATTCTAAACCAAATTGTAATTATTAATGATATTAACAAAGCATTAATACCTGGATTAACATTTATCTTAACATCATTGATACCTCTTAAAAATTTAGCCAACCATGTTCCACCACTAAACAAAGATACATTATTAATACCATTTACATATGCAACAGTTGAATATATTAATACCATAACAACAAGCCATCTACATAGATTAATAAATGATATTGGTGTTAATTGTACCAATGTATCAAACGAAGCAAACCTGTGCCTTATAGATTCAACAAAATTAGCCCATTTACTACCTTGATCTTTCTTTTTATTAAGTTCTTTTTTTGTACCATTCCAATTAGTTTTAATATATCTTTTACCCATAAAGATATTTATAAATAAATATGGTCCTGATTCAGCAAAAGCTTGTAAATGACCTTTTGACCAACGAAGTCTTTGTCTTAATGCCACTTTTAAACTAACCGGTTGCTCATCATAGAATTCCGCTTCATCTTGATATGTTATCTCATACCCTTGGGCTACCGCATCCGCTGTAAGTGCTCTATCTTCAGTAAGTGATGTATAATGCCAACCATTTCTAACTATTTCATTAGCAAATAAAAAACCTGTTCCTTGTATATTTGTTGCCAAATGTAAGACACTTCTAGCTCTATGGTTAGTTCTAATTGATCTAATCCAATGAAGAGCATATGTTGAAGCAATCCAGTTTTCATCAAAATTCTTCGTATTACGATAAGATGTAATAATTTTGCATCCACTATCAAAAGCGTCATTCATCTTACTAATATAATTACTTTTTAACAAATTATCTGCATCAAAAACAAAATAACCTTCGAAACTATCTATTCCATAATCCTTATCAATATTTTTGAATAAATATTCTAGGGCATATCCCTTTGTTCTATGATCAGGGTCATGTCTTTCATAACAAATAGCCCCTTTTTTTCTAGCTATATCAGCCGTATCATCAGTACAATTATCAGCTACCACAAATACTGTTAATAAATCTTTCGGATAATCCTGTTTATTAATACTATCAATTAAATTACCAATAACATACTTTTCATTTCTAGCAGCAATTACTATTCCATATTTATGTTTCTTTTTAGCAGGCTTAAATTTTCTTGTAAAAAACATTCCAATGACAAAATAAAATGCCTTATGAATAACAATAACACTAAGTATTGTTCCCAATATGTTGTAAATGTTTTTACTAATTGGATATATACTGGCAAATGCCCTAAATAAAGTATCAAAAAAATTACTCATTAATTCACTACCTAACATTTTATTATCTATAAACATTGTACTAGAAAATTATAAAAAAGTCCACATTTATAATAATTAATTCTAAAATTAACAAAATTCATGATATAATAAATAAAAGGAGTACTAATGAAAAAAATATCTGTAATTATTCCTATGTATTATGAGGAAGAAATGGTAAATATTTGTTACAGAGAGGTAAAAAGGGTTTTAAAAAATATTCGAAAATATACTTATGAAATTATTTTCATAAATGATGGCTCTCAAGATAGAACACTTGAATTATTAGAAAAAATTGCTAAACGTGATTCCAAAGTAAAACTAATATCTTTTTCAAGAAATTTTGGCCATCAACCAGCCGTTAGTGCCGGATTAAAATATGCTACTGGAGATGCTGCCATTATTATTGATGCTGACTTACAAGACCCACCAAGACTAATTCCCAACATGCTTAAATTATGGGAAGAAGGATATGAAGTTGTTTATGGAAAAAGAAAAAAACGTAAAGGTGAAACAATTTTTAAATTATTTACTGCTAAAATGTTTTATCGTATTTTAAATTCTTTATCAACTGTAAGTATCCCTAAAGATACTGGTGATTTTAGATTAATTGACCGAAAAGTAATTGATGCCATCAATACTTTTCCTGAACATAATAAATTTTTAAGAGGACTATATAGTTATGCCGGTTTTAAGCAAACAGAATACTTATATGAACGTAAAGAAAGGACCGCTGGTGAAACAAAATATACTTTAAAGAAAATGGTTAAACTAGCATCTGATGGTATAATTGGTTTCTCTTATAAACCATTAACATTAATATTTATATTAAGTTCCATATTATTCATCATATCCATCTTACTATTTATAAGTATCTTTATATGGCATAAATATTATTTAATATTCTCAATTACTTGCTTATTTAGTTTTAGTACCAGTATTATTCTATTCTGTTTGTGGTTATTATCAATATACATAAAAAGAATATACGATGAAGCCAAAAATAGACCATCATATATTATTTCTAAAACAATTAATTTAGACTAAAAGACTTCAATGTGAAGCCTTTTTTTACACACACATACTATTATCACTTTTATATATTCCACCAATCGAAGTAACATATTCTTTTATTTTTAATTCTGATATTTTTATCCAATTATTACTTGCATAGTACCAATTAAAATCACTCGCATTTGTCATATATATTGGTTCATATATAACGTTCTTAACATTAAATAATTCGTAAGGTATTCTTAATACCGAATAATAATTCTTATTACTATATACTTGTCCATTTTCTTTATCAAAGATTTGATCAGTAAAATAATCCTTTGAATACACCCTAATTTTATTATCATTTATACCATAAAATTTTCTAAATTTATTAGCTAACGAAAGTTCAGTTACTAATTCTTCTTTAGTCATACTATTTTGAACTAGTATTTCAAAACCATGTTCATAAGTATTTAAAGAACCATTATGATGATTACTATATACAACTCTACTAACAGCCCCATAATAACCAGTTGTTAATCCTCTTCTATCTAACTGATCTAATCTACTATTACCAAGCATTTCCCCATAAGTATCATCATATCTTACCATATAAACTTTATATCCCATTGATTCATAACGACATTTTTCATACTTAGATACTTTTAAATTCAAATCTTTTTCAAGTACTAAACCATTTGATGCTCCAATATCAGATCCACCATGTCCTGGATCAATAACAAAATCATACTTATACTGAAAATCTTCTATATTAATACTTACATAATCATCATCATATGTAAAAGTAACCAATTTATTACCAACTTTAGCCCTAACAATTTTTGAATAAATATCTAATTTATTTAACAATCTTTCTTCTTTATTACCAACAATGTATACATCATACAATCCATTATTTAATGTTGATAACTTTAAATTTCCACTATAATAATTATTTCTATCAACAGTCATATTATAAGTATATTCTAATTTTTTATTGTTTCTATTTTTTAATTTAATCTTATAACTATTAGCATTATCACTAGTATATCCTTCTAAATATACACCATCTTTAGTAAAATTATTTTTAACAATTGTATTCGTATATAAATAAACATTATATGAAGCAGGGCTAACTCTACTTCCTTTATCACTATCAACACTTATTACTGGTTTCTTAACAATTACTGTTCTCTTTACTTCAGTCTTATTACCACTATTATCACTAACACTATAAACAAGTACATAATTACCCTCAGTATTCGTATCAACAGTTCCACTAATATTTACTTGTGAATCTAAATTAGTATCATAATTATCAGTAACAGCAAATCCAGCTTCTTCATATTTTCCACCAAGTAAAATATATACTTCATTACCACCATTTAATTTAATCACTGGACTAACTTTATCAATAATAATTACTTTACGGTATATATATTCGTCCCCAATTTGATATTTAACATTATATTCCCCAAGCTTTGATGTATTAACCATATCATTATCAATTACTACTTTATCACTAATATCAATTCCATTACTATAAACTTTAATACCGTACTCAACATAATCAGTATCAACATCTAAATATAAAGTACCAGGGCCAATTAATTCAAATGATAATTCACCATTATCATTATATTCAAAAGAGTAAGTAATACCAATAAAACTTACTATTAATACAATCAATATAATTGAAACATAATAAATCTTTCTCATATACATACTCTCCTAGTCTAATAATATTTTATCACATAAAAGGTATCATAGTAAAGAAAAAAGTAAACATACTAATATATGTTTACTAATAAATTAAATTTTTATTTATCAGTTATAAATTCTTTCGCCATCACATAATATTTAGCTCCAGATATTATTGATAATACTGCTGCTAATACCAATAAATAATCTGATACTCTTACTGGTATTAGTGAAAATGGTAAATCATAAAATAATTTTAGTGTTAAGCCAACCATTAGTGAAGCTGTTTTATATTTAGCTATTGGAATGGCTGCCACTGCTTTTCCTTTATTACCAATTAACATCTTTATAGAATCAACTATTATATCCCTTCCAATAATAATAACGGCTATAATTGGATGAATCATATTTTCAGCTGTCAATACAACTATCAATGTATTAGTTAATAGTTTATCACTAATCGCATCAATCATCTTTCCAAAATCAGTTACCATATTATATTTTCTAGCTACTTTACCATCGACAAAATCAGATATTGAAGCAATAATAAATAATATTCCAGATATTACATATCTTAAATCAATTGTCATACTTCCATTAATAATATATGTTGGTATATCCACTCCTACTTGATGCCAAGGAAATAACAAAATAAACAAAATAATTATTGACAATATTATTCTTGACATTGTTATCTTATTTGCAGTATTCATAATTACCTCCTAATAACATAAGTTGTATCATTATCTTTAAAATCATTTTTATGTATTTCACTAACTACTAAATATCCAACTATAATTATTACTATTACAATTATAATTGATAATATTAACATTTTAATATTATTACTTTTTTCACTAACTTGTGTATATGGAGATACAACATCTTTTTTCTTATTTTTATTCTTTTTAGCTTTTTCTATATCTTCAACCGGTATCTTTGAAGTAAAATCAAATAAGTACTCGTTGAATTCATCTATCATTTTCTCTCCATCTAAACCTAAATATTTAGCATAGTCACGAACAAAATATTTTAAAGTCATTACATCTTTAAAAGCTTCCCTATTTCCATTTTCTAAATTCTCGATTTGACTTGGTCGCATCTTTAAATCAGCTGCCGCTTCTTCAATAGATACACCATTTTCTTCCCTTTTTTCTTTTAATTTTATTCCTATATCCTTCATAATCCTCTTCCTTAAAAATAAAATAAAATTATCTTATAAGCCACATTCTGTACCTATAAAGGCGACAAACATTTATCTATAGTTACCTATCCATCTCACTGATTCTTATTCTCTCGAGATAGTTCCCCTACCATAATTTGGGTTTCTCGCTTGTGGGGTTTACCGCGTTTCACTCTATTTATTTCTAAATAGTATCGTCACTGTGGCACTTTATACCCATCTAATCATAGCTATGCCTTAGATTAGACAGATGCCGTCAGGCATAAACCTGCCTTAGGTTATTTTTTCCCTAAGCACAAACACTACTACCATCACAGATAGTGCGAGTGTGGACTTTCCTCTAAGTATTGCT
>JAEEGL017056021.1_pt1 | contig 10683 bp, 6 predicted proteins | sample 9134231 | NCBI WGS metagenome assembly JAEEGL01 (sample SAMN16246548, study PRJNA631951) | gut metagenome | biome: gut microbiome; feature: rumen; material: fiber-attached | host: Bos | place: Iran: Karaj | collected 2018-10 | reverse complement strand
TTGCAACGACGAGAACTGCATTCCGCCGACGAATGTGGAATTTGCCTTTACAGGCCACACAGAGCTCTCAGAGAAGACCGAGAACACAGAGCACTCAGAGAAGACAGAGGCCACAGAGAAGAATGATGTTCCTCTGGCTGAACAGGTTGGGGATTCTGCCTCTGTGTGCTCTGTTGACTCTGTGTCCTCTGTGCCCGAAGGGTTCGAAGGCTTCGAAGGGTCTTTATGGACTCCCGTCATCGATGAACTAAAGTCCTTCGGCGAGGGAGGACAGGCTACGGGTAGCACCAACAAGGGTTGGCTCATGATATTCCTCATGGGCTTGCTCGGTGGCTTTGCAGCCCTGCTCACGCCTTGCGTTTGGCCCATCATACCCATGACTGTCAGTTTCTTCCTAAAGAGAGGAAACACAGAGCACACAGAGAAAACAGAGAGCACAGAGAAGAAATCCATCAAAAGCAAGAAGGGCGTTCGCGATGCCATGCTCTACGGGCTGAGCATCATCGTCATCTACATGGCGCTGGGGCTGCTCGTCACCCTACTGTTCGGGGCAAGTGCCCTGAATGCCCTCAGCACCAATGCCGTGTTCAACATCTTCTTCTGCCTGCTTCTGTTGGTGTTTGCGGCTTCCTTCTTAGGCGGTTTCGAAATTACGCTGCCCAGCAGATGGAGCAATGCCGTCGATAGCAAGGCCACCAGCACGACAGGCCTGCTCTCCATCTTCCTCATGGCCTTCACCCTTTCGCTGGTCAGCTTCTCCTGCACGGGTCCCATCATTGGCTTCCTCTTGGTGGAAGTGGCCTCGACGGGTAACATCGTAGGACCAGCCATCGGCATGTTTGGCTTTGCCCTCGCCCTGGCCCTGCCGTTCACCTTGTTTGCCATCTTCCCCTCGTGGCTGAAGTCGGCACCGAAGAGCGGCAACTGGATGAACTGTATCAAGGTGACGCTCGGTTTCCTGGAACTGGCCTTCTCGCTGAAGTTCCTCTCCGTGGCCGACCTGGCATACGGTTGGCACATACTCGACCGTGAGGTGTTCCTCTCGTTGTGGATTATCATTTTTGCCCTGTTGGGATCCTATTTCATCGGTTGGATTCGTTTCCCTCACGACGAGGACGAATACGACGAGATGGGCGAGGTCGTTCAGCGTCCGCGCACGTCCGTCACCCGTTTCTTCCTGGCTCTCGTCACTTTTGCCTTTGCCATTTACATGGTTCCAGGCTTATGGGGTGCACCGTGCAAGGCCGTCAGTGCCTTTGCTCCGCCCATGAAGACGCAGGACTTCCTGCTTGGGCAGAAGGAAACACTCCATTTCGAAGACTATGAAGAGGGCATGGCTTACGCTCGTGAGCACCACAAGCCCGTATTCCTCGACTTCACCGGCTACGGCTGTGTCAACTGTCGTAAGATGGAGGCAGCCGTATGGACACACCCCGAGGTGCAGCAACTGATGGACGACGGCTTTGTGCTCATCTCCCTTTTTGTCGATGAAAAGACACCGTTGCCCGAAGTGGAAACCATCGAGGAGAACGGCGAGGAACGCAAACTGCGCACCATCGGCGACAAGTGGAGCTACCTCCAGCGCTATAAGTTCGGTGCCAACGCCCAGCCTTTCTATGTGCTTGTCGATAACGAGGGTCATCCCTTGGCTCCTTCATACAGCTATGATGAAAATATCGAGGCTTTTAAGCAGTTCCTGAAAACAGGGCTGAAGAACTACAAATAAAATGAAGAATGTAAATAGGATTAGAGATTAGGGATTAGAGAAATGAAGAATGAAAAATGAAAAGTGAATAATTAATAAATTAACAAAAACAAAGATGAAACTACGCTTTCTTTTTAGTGCTGCAATGTTGGCAATGGCCACATTGCTTTGTGCACAGTCGATGGAGCAGTTGATGCAACCGCTGCCACTCGACCCGCAAACCCGCTATGGTAAGCTCGACAACGGGCTGACCTACTACATCCGTCACAATGAGTATCCGAAGGGACAGGCCAACTTCTACATTGCACAGCAGGTGGGCTCCGTCCTGGAGGAGGAAGACCAGCGCGGTCTGGCCCACTTCCTGGAGCACATGTGCTTCAATGGCACACAGAACTTCCCTGGCAATGGGCTTATCCGCTATTTGGAGACGCTGGGCGTGAAGTTTGGCGAACAGCTGAACGCCTACACCAGTGTTGACGAGACGGTCTATAATATAAATAATGTACCCACTGCGCGCGAGGCCACCATCGACTCCGTCCTGCTCATCCTGCACGACTGGAGCCACAACCTGACCCTCGACCCCAAGGAGATTGACAAGGAGCGTGGCGTCATCCATGAGGAGTGGCGACTGCGCACGGGTGCCATGAACCGCATCATCGAGCGCCAAGGCCCGAAGCTCCACTCCAACAGCCGTCCCGGCAGCCGTTTCCCCATCGGTCTGATGTCGGTGGTCGATAACTTCAAGCCCGAGGCCCTGCGTGCCTACTACGAGAAGTGGTATCGCCCCGACCTGCAAGCCATCATCGTGGTCGGCGACCTCGACGTTGACCGCACCGAGCAGAGCATCAAGCAGATGTTTGGCCCCATCCCCATGCCCTCCAACCCTGCCAAGCGCGAATACTTCTTTGTGCCGAAGAACACCGAGGCCATCATCGTCAGCGACCACGACAAGGAGCAGACCATCCCCATCATCATGATCAGCAACAAGCACGACGACATCATGCCGCGCGAACAGCACAACACCATTCCCTACCTGATGTCGATGTACGTCAAGAACATGACCATGACCATGCTGAACAAGCGCCTCGAAGAGAAGGCTCTCGACCCCGATTGCCCCTACATCCAGGCTGGCGTTGAGGACGGCGACTTCCTGCTCTCCAAGAGTCAGGCCTTCACGACCACCGTCATCCCTAAGGAAGGACGCTTGGAGGAGGCCATACAGTCCGTTATGGCCGAGGTCTATCGTGCTGCTGAGCACGGCTTCACGGGAAGCGAGTACGGTCGCGCCCGCAGCGAGTTCCTCAGTCAGATAGAGGCGCTCTACAACAACCGCGAAAAGACACGCACGGGCAACTATATCCAGGAGTGCGTGCGCCACTTCCTCGACAACGAGGCCATGCCTGGCATAGAGTTCGAGAATATGTTCTACAACAACGTTGCCCCTCAGGTACCCGTTGACATGACCAACGAGATGATGAAGAATCTGGTCAGCGTCAGCGACACCAACCTCGTCGTCCTCAGTGTCAATCCCGAGAAGGACGGCTACGTCCAGCCCACCGAGGCAGGTCTGCTCGGTGCCATCCATGCTGCCCAGCAGATGAAGCTGGAACCCTACGTCGATAACGTGAAGAACGAGCCCCTGATAGCCCAGCTGCCCGCAAAGGGCCGCATCGTGAAGGAGGAAGACGGACAGTACGACACCAAGGTGCTGACCTTGGCCAACGGTGCCCGCGTCATCCTGAAGAAGACCGACTACCAGGACAACGAGGTGCTGATGCGTGCCTACAGCGACGGTGGCACAGGCCGCTACGGCGTCGAGGACAAGTACAGCCTGAACATGGCCTCTACACTCATCGGCGCATCGGGCTTGGGTAACTTTACCGACACAGAGCTCGACAAGGCTCTGGCCGGCGTTCAGGCCAGCGTGCGCCCTACCTTCAGCGTTCGTGGCGAATACCTCAACGGTAGCGCCGTGCCCAAGGACCTGCGCACCATGTTCGAACTCATCTATCTCCACTTCGGCGAACTGAAGCGCGACGACAAGGCTGCTGCCTCGGCACTCAACCAAATGAAGGAAGTGCTGCGCAATCAGGCCGCCAACCCCATGAAGGCATTCAGCGACTCGTTGCAGACCACCCTCTACGGCGACAATCCCCGCCTCGTGATTATGAAGGAGGAGGACGTCGATAAGGCCAGCTACGACCGCGTGCTCGAAATCTACAAGGATCGCTTTGCCGACGCCAGCGACTTTACCTTCATTTTCGTGGGCAACTTCGACAACGACAGTATCCGCCAGTACGTCGAGCAGTACATCGCCACCCTGCCCACCGTGAAGCGCGACGACTCGCCCGTTGATAACCACTTCAATGCCCGTCTTGGCCAATACACAAGCCGCTTCACTCGTAAGATGGAGGAGCCCAAGAGCCAAATGATTCAGTACCTGCAGGCTCCCGTCGAGGACAACCTGAAGAATCAGGTCGTGGCCGACATCCTCGGTCAGGTCCTCACCATGCGACTCCTCGACATCGTCCGCGAGGACATGGGTGCCGCCTATAGCGTTGGCGCAAGTTGCGACATCTCCAAGATAACCGACGGCACCTGCCGCACCAGCATCCAGATTTATGCTCCCATCAAGCCCGAGATGTGCGACCCTGTCCTGAAAGTCTTTGCCAACGAGTTGAAGCGCCTCTCCAAGAAGGGGGCCGAGGACAAGTACATGTCGAAGGTGAAAGAATACCTGCTGAAGACCTACACCGAGAACGAGCGCAAGAACGGCACATGGCTCGGCTACATCCGCGAGTACAACCAAGACCACATCGACGGCTACACCGACTATCAGCAGACTGTCCAGAACATAACCAGCAAGGACGTGGCAGCCTTTGCCAAGCACATCCTCAAGGCCAAGAACTGCATCACCGTCATCATGCTGCCCGAATAGGCATTCGCCCAGTCGCGGCGATGCCAACCACATCCCGCAACCCCTTGGAAAGCGCGAACTTCATCAATGGAGTTCGCGCTTTTATATATTACCGTCAAAAAACCGTCAATACTTTGACGGCACTACTGTCAAGCCATTGACAGTACTGCTGTCATTATATTGATGGTTTTTTTGCTCCCCGGTGCTGCGGCGTTCATTCCTCGTTGCAATGGAATACAAATCCTATTATACATATTCTATAATAGAAATCCTATAATTGTGGATTTTGGTTGTAGGATTACATGCTGCCTTATTCATGCTCAGCATGAGTATAGCAAACGTATTCGTTGGGTGGATTTCCTTAGTCTGACCGTTCTGAATATCATGAATCGCAATCCGCAACAGCGGGACTCTGACATTGGCTGCTGAGGCTGATTTTGTCGATGAAATGGAAGATTTTGCTTTAACTTCCTGTTTGTTCGGGTCGAAAATTCACCATGACGGCAGGGATTATTCTTCGTTGTGATAAAATCTATGGAAGTTGTTTGTCGGTTCCGTAATTATTCTGTAACTTTGCAGACAAAGATTGTATAATATGCAAGAAGAGAATCAATTTCGTCACATCATGCCCCTGCAGATACGCTTCAACGACGTTGACAAGTTCGGGCATGTCAACAATACCGTGTATTTCCAGTTCTACGACACGGCCAAGACCGACTATTTTGCCACGGTCTGCAAGGGGGTGCATTGGGACAGTGTGGCCATTGTCGTGGTGCACATTGAGGCCGACTTCATCGCTCAGGTCAAGGCCGACACCCGCATTGCCGCCCGCACCCGCGTCAGTCGTATTGGCCATAAGAGTTTCCAGCTGGAGCAGGATGTCATTGACCTCGACACGCAAGAGGTGATGTGCCGTTGTACGTCGGTGATGGTGCTCTACGACCTGCAACGCCAACGGGCCATCCCCTTGCCAGAACAGTGGGTGAAATCCATCAGCGACTTCGATGGATTGGCCACAGCCGGCAACTCAGCAGAGGTGGCGGCATCACACGACGAGTAATTGAAGGCTTATTAAAGAGAAATATGAATCCAACAATCAATCCGTCTGTCCTAAACTTGGGATAGACGGATTTTTTTCGTACCTTTGCACCCGAATTACAGAGAAAACGATGCAGGACATACGTAACATTGCCATTATTGCCCACGTTGACCATGGGAAGACAACGCTGGTGGATAAGATGCTCTTGGAGGGCAATCTCTTCCGCGACAACCAACAGAAGGGCGAACTGATGCTCGACAACAACGAACTGGAGCGCGAACGCGGTATCACCATCCTCTCCAAGAACGTCAGTATCAACTACAAAAACACAAAGATAAACATTATCGACACCCCGGGACACTCCGACTTCGGCGGTGAGGTTGAGCGCGTGCTCAACATGGCCGACGGCTGTCTGCTGTTGGTCGATGCCTTCGAGGGACCGATGCCGCAGACGCGATTCGTACTGCGCAAGGCGTTGGAGATAGGCTTGAAGCCCATCGTCGTCGTGAACAAGGTCGATAAGCTGAACTGCCGTCCCGAGGAGGTGTATGAAATGGTCTTCGACCTCATGTTCGACCTCAACGCTACCGAGGAGCAGCTCGACTTCCCCGTCATCTACGGTTCGGCCAAGCAGGGTTGGATGGGGCCCGACTACTCGTCTCCCACCACGGACATCAAGTACCTGCTCGACCAAATCCTGGAGCACATTCCAGCCCCGCAGCAGTTGGAAGGTACACCGCAGATGCTCATCACGTCGCTCGACTACTCGATTTACACAGGGCGCATAGCCGTGGGGCGTGTTCATCGTGGTACCATACGCGAGGGCATGAACATCACCATCGCCCACCGCGACGGTTCGATGGAAAAGACCAAAATCAAGGAACTGCACACCTTCACGGGCATGGGACAGGCGCGTATCAGCGAGGTGTCCAGTGGCGACATCTGTGCCATCATCGGTCTCGAACACTTTGAGATAGGCGACACCATCTGCGACTTTGAGAATCCCGAACCCCTGCCGCCAATCAGCATCGACGAACCCACGATGTCCATGCTCTTCACCATCAACGACTCTCCCTTCTTCGGCAAGGAGGGCAAGTACTGCACCAGCCGACATATCGGAGACCGTTTGGCAAGGGAATTGGAGAAGAATCTGGCCTTGCGTGTTGAGCAACCTGAGGGATTTAACGACCGTTGGATAGTCTCGGGACGTGGGGTGTTGCATCTCTCGGTGCTTATTGAAACCATGCGCCGCGAAGGCTACGAGTTGCAGGTAGGTCAGCCTCAGGTAATCTATAAGGAAATTGACGGTCAACGATGCGAGCCCATCGAGGAGTTGACCATCAACGTACCCGAGGAATTTGCCTCGAAGATGATAGACATGGTCACGCGCCGCAAGGGCGAGATGACCAGCATGGAAACGCAGGGCTCGCGCGTCAACATCGAGTTCAACATCCCTTCGCGCGGCATCATCGGACTGCGCACCAATGTGCTCACCGCCAGTCAGGGCGAGGCCATCATGGCACATCGCTACAAGGAGTACCAACCCTACAAGGGCGACATTCAGCGGCGCATCAATGGGTCCATGATAGCCCTCGAGAGTGGAACTGCATACGCATACGCCATCAACAACCTGCAGGACCGAGGTTCCTTCTTCATCGAACCGCAGACCGATGTCTATGCCGGGCAGGTTGTAGGAGAGCATGTCCACGAGAACGACCTTGTCGTCAACGTCTGCAAGGCCAAACAGTTGACCAATATGCGTGCCAGCGGGTCGGACGAGAAGGTGCGCCTTGTGCCCCCCATCGTCTTCTCGCTTGAGGAAGCCCTCGAATACATCAAGGAGGATGAATACGTTGAGGTTACCCCCAAGTCCATGCGACTCCGCAAAATCATCCTTGACCACCTGGAGCGCAAGCGTCACGCAAAGCAAGAGCAGAACTAAACACCGGCAAGAGTCAAACTATACATTACGTATTGAGGCGCAGACCCTATAGGGCTTGCGCCTCAATCTTTCTATCCTCGTGCGTGCGCGTACCTTATTTATAATAAAGTATATTCAGGACGTTCAAGCACTTTTTTACTTAAATTTAATAAAAATATAGTACTATGTATTGCAAGGTATTATAATTATTATTAACTTTGCATCGTGAAACGTATAAAAAAAGGAACATAATATCTAATTTTTAAACAAGTAAAGCTATGAACAACAAGCGTTTTTATCTTTCTCAGACCGACAAGAAGATTGCCGGAGTGTGTGGTGGCATCGCCGAGTACTTCGAGATTGATCCTCTTCTTGTGCGCGTATTTTTCCTGTTTGCGTTTTTTGGGATGGGGTGTGGGTTGCTTGCCTACCTTGTTCTATGGCTATTGGCTCCCAAGAGTCCCAGTTTCTAATCTCTAATCCCTAATCTCTAATCCCTAATCCCTAATCCCTAATCTCTAATCTCTAATCTCTAATCTCTAATCCCTAATCTCTAATCTCTAATCTCTAATCCCTAATCCTTTATCATGGACGTCAATAATGCGAAATCACAGATGCGCAAGGGGATGCTGGAATATTGCATCCTCCTATTGCTCAGGCGCGGTTCGGCATACGCCAGCGACATCATCCGTCAGCTGCAGGAGGCCGAACTGCTTGTGGTGGAGGGTACGCTCTACCCGTTGCTCACGCGACTGAAGAAGGACGGCCTGCTCTCCTACGAGTGGCAGGAGAGTACGCAGGGACCGCCCCGCAAGTACTATGCCCTGACCCAGGAAGGCGAAGAGTTCCTTGTGGGGCTCGATGCCGCCTGGAGCGAACTAGAAAGAACCGTGAATTACTTGAAAACAAATGGAATAGAAAGAAACGAATTGTCCTAATTCATTTTAATTTTATCCACGAATTATTCTTAATTAGTACACATTAAATAAAATTAGGAAAATTCGTTTCCCAAAAAACAAGACTATGAAAAAGAATATCACCATCAATTTGTTGGGCCGCCTCTACGCCATCGACGAGGATGCCTACGAACTATTGAAGCGCTACACCGATTCGCTGCGCAGTTACTTTTCGCGTCGCGAGGGCGGACAGGAGATAGCCGACGACATCGAGGCCCGCATTGCAGAACTCTTCGACGAACTGAAGGCGCAGGGCACCGAAGCCATCACCATCGAACACGTGCAGGACATCATCCAACGTGTGGGACGACCGGAGGAGATGGAAGAAGACCCCTCCCGACCTCCCTTTGAAGGGGAGGAGAATCCCGAAAATTCCGCATCCAGCTCCATCCCTTTAAGCGAGGGCAGGGGTGGGACTTCCCGCAAACTATATAGGAACATGGCCGACCGCAAGTTCATGGGCGTACTCAGTGGCCTCGCTACCTACTTCGGCGGCGATGTGCTGTGGTGGCGACTGGGCTACGTGGCATTGTTTTTCCTACCGGGCGGATTTCTTTCCAGTGTATTCTATATACACTCTTCGCACTGGGGTATAAGCCTCAACGCCACGCTCATTATTCTCTATATTGCCTTAGCCATCCTCATGCCCGTGGCCGAGACGCCCGAGGACCGCTTGCGCATGAAGGGCAAGCCCGTGAACCCGCAGAACCTGGCCGATGAGGTCAGTCAGCCGCAACCTACACAGCGTCCCGACGAGGGACACATGGGGTGCATTGGAGGCTTCTTCTTCATCATGGGCACGCTCATGCGCTGGTTCGTTTACTTCATGGGTATCGCCTTGGCCTTTACCCTTTTGGCATGCATCGTGGCCCTGATAGCTGTGATGACCATGCCCCACACCGTGATTCACGAAAGCGACCCCACGTTCTGGCACTTCTTCGATGCCAACCAAACGCACCTGATTATTGCCGCCGTGCTCTCGCTGGGTGTGCTGCTCATCCCCACATACTGCATCATCCACAGTTTCTTCAGCGAAATCCGCATGCTTCAGCCCATGGGCTTCCGCCAACGCCTCTCGTTCCTGATACTCTGGATAGGCCTGTTCATCGCCGCAGCCGTTTATGGCACGGGCTTGGTGGGCAAGATTAAGGAGGCCGAGGACAAGAGTTGGCAAATCCGCGACGAGCAGTATCGCAAGGAGAACACCCACGACGGCATCTTCTACAAGCCCGATGAATGGGAGTTCCTGTCGGAGCGCGATTGGCGTGTGATTCGCGCCGACCATTGTAATGACCGCTACACCTCCAGCGGACAGTACTACACAGGTAACTATGCCCGATACATAGACACCTACGATGGTCGCCATCGCCAACTCTTCACCATCGAACGCACCGAGGAACTGCAACCGGGACGCTATCAACTCACGGCTTGTGTGCGTGCCAACGGGCAAGGAGCCTACGTCTATGCCTTCACCGATTCGCTTTCTTCCTATCTCGCCGAAATCCCTGCCGATAGCAACACCGGCGGCGGTCTGTGGCGCGAGGCGAAGTTCAGGCGCGACAGTATGGATTTAGCACATTCCAAGGGCGGATACGAACTGCCGTCCGACTACGACTTCCTCTGTGCCATAGCCGATGCCAACGATGGTCAGGGCTTCGGATGGAACCGCATCGCCCTGCCTGATATCGTCGTTAAGCAAACCTCCGTCTTGCACTACGGTGTCTCCACTGTTCCCTCCCTCACGGGCCACACCTGGCTCGGTCAGTGGTTCTCGGCCTGCGACTTCGAGCTGAAGCGCATCGACGAAAAGAAGAAATAACCCATATTGTTTTTCACTCCAGAATTTAGTTAGTAAATAAGCAACGCACGTGCCCGCATCCGCCAGCCGTGAGGTTCGCGGATGCTCCTCTCCAACGAAGAAACACAATGCCTTAGATTCCCCGTCCAACGGGGAAGCATCTGCTTATGTCCCTAATCCAAACCCCATTAGACCTATGAAAAAGACAATTATTCTCATACTTGCCCTGCTCTCGGCCGTCGCGTTGTTGCGTGCCGACATTCTGAAGGGGCGTGTCATTGATGCCCAGACGGGCGAACCGTTGGATGGTGCTCGAGTGGAGGCCAAGATGGCTTCGGGCGAAGGCA
>JAEEGL015782979.1_pt1 | contig 10683 bp, 9 predicted proteins | sample 9134231 | NCBI WGS metagenome assembly JAEEGL01 (sample SAMN16246548, study PRJNA631951) | gut metagenome | biome: gut microbiome; feature: rumen; material: fiber-attached | host: Bos | place: Iran: Karaj | collected 2018-10 | reverse complement strand
GCCAGCTTCTCTTGCGCAGACAGGGATAATAGGGGAGTTTCGGCGCGGGTCCGCACCACATTTCGTAGTCGAAGCCCTCGGGCGGATCGGTGGGATCCTGTTTAAAGGGCGCGCCGGGTCCGCCGTAGTAGCTGAAGATATCGACCTGACCGACCGGTCCGAGCTCGCCGGATTCGATAATCTCTTTTTTCGCCGTCATGAGGTGCGGCGTGCTACGCCGCTGTAGCCCGACTTGCACGACCGCGTTATGCTTGCGCGCGGCGGCGACCATTGCGAGACACTCCTCGACGTCGACTCCGATTGGCTTTTGAACGTAGACGTCGGCTCCGCTCTCGATCGCGGCGATCGCGGCGAGCGCGTGCCAGTGGTCCGGCGTTGCGACGAGCACGATATCCAGTTTATTCTCCTTGAGCATTTCGCGGTAGTCGGCGTATCCGCGCGGCTTTTTGCCGTTTTGTCGTTCGGCGACTCTTCGAATCGCGTCGTCGAGCGCGTCGCGATCGACGTCGCAGAGGGCGACGACTTCAACGTCGCCGACCTGCATGAGTCTGAATAGGTCGACTTTGCCGTACCAACCGGTTCCGATAAGTCCAACCTTGAAAGTTTTGGCGTTATTCGCGTTCTCCTGGCCCTGCAGTTGAGACGCGACGCCAACGAACGACGCCGAAAGACCGCTGCGCTTAATGAAATCTCGTCGGTTCATAGATTATGTCCTTTCGAACTAAACGACGTAAAACTCGGCAAACGACGCGCGTCGTTCGCAACGGACTCCATTCTATTAGAAAGGTTGGACAAACGCAACTGGTTTCCCAAGAAAGTTCGACGCTTTTTGCACGTTCTCGACTCTAATTGCATTAGGATTTGGCGTCTTTGGCGCGAGCGAGTGTGGCGCCGAATCTTGCCGACCGTCTTTGACGATTGTCGACCCTGTTGACGGTAGTTTAGAAAAGATTAAACGATCGTATCGTTGCGCTCGCATATTTAAGGGAAATTTTTTTCCTGCGGACGCAAAAATGAGCGAATAGACCTTGACGAGTTGACGCGTATTTGTCATAGTTCAGGGGCGAGGTTCGTAGCGCGCGCGGCGCGTGAACGAACGGCTCGCGTCGGTAGATCACGTATTTCGTTAGAGGAAATCGAATGAGCGTATTTGCAAATAACGGTATGTTCGTCGCTTTGTCCACGCTACTTGCGGGAGAAAACGCGTCTTTTGAGGAGACGAGAATCTCTAGTTGCGGACGCGACGCAAACGATTCCTTATCGAACGGGCTCTTTATCTGTCTTAGCGCGGACGCGAACGGGGCGCGCGAAGAAATTGAAAGAGCTTCGCGCAACGGCGCGATAGTCGCCGTTCTTCCGCGTTCGCTTGCAAGTTCCTTTAACGCGACTGATCAAGACTTGCCGTGTCAAACGATCTTCGTAGACGATCCTCGCGACGTATATGGGCGCGCGTGTCACGCTTTTCGCGGTTATCCCGGCCGTCGCATGAAGCTTATCGGGGTCACGGGTTCCGCCGGTAAGACGTCGCTCACGTACGTTTTGGGCGGCGTGCTGGCCGAGGCGGGAATGCGCCTTGGTTTGATCGGTTCGCTTGGCGTTTACGACGGAGCGAAGCTCTATCCGACGAACGCGACGACGCCGACTCCCGAGCGACTTGCGGAGCTTCTCGATCGTATGGCGAGCGCCGGTTGCGATTGCGTCATCATCGAGGCGTCCTCGGTCGGATTGGCGGAGAAACGACTTGCGGGCCTTGAACTTGACGCCGTGTGTCTCACGAATCTTCGACGCGATCATTTGGATTATCATGGCTGGGTGGATCAGTATCGCAGCGCAAAGATGCAGATATTCTCGTATCTCAAACCGTCTGGGATCGCCGTGTGCAATAAGGACGATCGCGTAACGGAAGCGGCGATGCACCTGATTGATCATCCGTTGCTTACGGTTGGAATTCAGCCGACGACCTGTTCCGTTTCGGGAACGCCGGTGGAGTTGCTTGGCGGCGAGCAGACGTTTTATATCGTCGCGGGGTCAGACGCGGCGCCGATTCGTTCGAAGATAGTCGGCAAGGAACACATCTACAATAGTCTGGAAGCGGCGGCGTTGGCGCTTGCCTGGAAGATCGACATTAAAACGATAGCGCGCGGGGTCGAACGCGTTGAGAGCATTCCCGGCCGCATGGAGCGCGTCGATTGCGGTCAGCCGTTTGCGGTCTATCTTGACCGCGCGAATTCTCCCGACTCCCTTACGTCCGCGCTCGAAACGATGCGCGCGGTAACGCGCGGCTCGGTCTATTGCGTGCTTTGCGCGCCGAACGACGGCGATCACAGCAAGCGACCGCTCATGGCGCGTATCGCGGAGACGAACGCGGATTTCACCGTGATAACGAGCGGCGTGCTCGCAGGCACGCAGACGAGCGAGGCGTTCGACAGTTTGCGCAAAGGACTTGTCGACGCGGATTCCGCGCAGTTTATTGAAGATCGCAAAGACGCGCTCGTTTGGGCGCTTTCGCACGCTTCGGTCGACGACGCCGTGCTCGTCGTGAGCCAGGACGTTTCTTCTTACGATTTCAATAAGGACTATTTTGTTCCGGATCGCCATTTCATCAAGAGCTGGCTTTCCGAGAATCTCGCGAGCGCGGAATCCTATTGGTTTAATTAACCTCGCGCAATGATTGCGCCCTTCCCCTGCGGCGACCGGAACGACGCGGCGTTTCGGTCGTCTCTTTGTTTCTTGTCGGCGCGCAGTCGCGGCGTTTCGGGGGATTGTTGAAAGGCGGAAAACGCGTATAATATCGTAGGTCGGCGCAGTTGCGCGGACGGTTTTCCAGAACAACTTAGTTGGAGAATAGGAAGCAGAAGAATGAATACGAACGTTGTTATGCAGACGTCGATCCCGGGTATGACTCCTAAACGGGGCAAGGTGCGCGATATTTACGATTTTGGCGATAAACTCCTGCTTGTGAGCACGGATCGCATTAGCGCTTTCGATTGGATTCTGCCGAGCGGCGTTCCCGATAAGGGGAAGGTTTTGAATCAGACGGCGGCCTACTGGTTCGAGACGCTTGGCGTTCGCAATCACGTCGTAACGACGGACGCGACGCAAGTTCCTTTTCCAGAGGGCGTCGACGTTTCGACGTTCCAAGGTCGCTCGGTCTTTTGCGCGAAGACCCGCGTAATTCCGATCGAGTGCGTGGTCAGAGGTTATCTTTCCGGCTCCGGTTGGAAGGAGTATCAGAAGAGCGGCGAGGTCTGCGGCGTGAAGTTGCCTTCGGGACTAGTCGAGAGCGCGAAGTTGCCGGAACCGATCTTTACGCCTTCGACGAAGGAAGAGACGGGGCACGACCAGAATATTTCGTTCGAGGAGACGGCGTCGCGCGTCGGACTTGAAGTGGCGACGAAATTGCGGGACATGTCGCTCGACATTTTCAGTCGCGGTAGCGCCGCGGCGCTTGAGCGCGGCATAATCGTCGCGGACACGAAATTCGAGTTTGGCGTCGCCGAGGACGGCGAAATCATTCTTATCGACGAAGTCCTCACGCCGGACTCGTCCCGATTCTGGCCCGCCGACGCGTACCGTCCCGGCGCGGGTCAGCCTTCGTTCGACAAGCAGTTTGTTCGCGACTGGTTGTTGCAGTCCGGCTGGGATAGGAATTCGGAACCTCCGCAACTTCCGGAGGATATCGTATTAAAGACGCGCGCGAAGTATATCGAAGCGTTTGAGCGCATAACGGGTCGGAAATTGGCGTTCCAGTCGACGCTTTGATTTCCTAGCGGGGGTTGAGGAATGCAAGAGCTTGATGTTCTGACGTCTGCCGTCGCCGCGTTTGGCTCGATTTGGACGACCTTGGCGGCGACCGCAATTTTTGCGATCGTCGCGTTCGCTCTTTTCATGCTGACGCTTGCGATCCCGGCGTTTCGCGGACGCGCCATTAAACGGAAGTGCGCCTGCGCGGCGTCTCGCGACGCGTTGCGTATCTTAGAAGAGCGCGAGCGCGCGAAGCGCGACGCCATGTTGTACAGCGCTGAAACGGTCGACGTCGAACGATTGCCAATGGCGTCCTCTGAATTGGCGGACTACGCGCGCAGGGAGCGCCGATGACGTCGCCGAGCGCGCCTCGCGGCGCTAGCTGGCGCAAACGACTCTCGCGCGCGACGCCATACGCGCTTTACGTTGCGACCTGGGGATCGACTTTGGCGGTCGGAACCCTGTTCTACGGCGAAGGCTCCATTTGGCGCGGCTTAACCTTTGCCGCGCCCTTAATGATTATTTTAACGTTGCACGAGCTTGGTCATTACCTTCAGCTTCGTCGTTATGGTCTCAGAACGTCGCCTCCTATTTTCCTTCCGGCGCCGTTGCCTCCGCTTGGCACGTTCGGCGCGATTATTCGCATTTCGGAGCGTATACCGGATCGCCGCGCGCTATTCGACGTCGGGGTTTCCGGACCGTTGTCGGGTCTAGCGGCGACGCTCGTTTTTCTTGTCGTCGGTCTCTTCTTTTCCCACGCGGTTCCCGAAGCGCCGCCGATTCCCGAGGGGGGCGCTCTTCTTTTCGGCGAGCCGTTGATTGTGAAATGGTTTGCGCGCGTTATTTTGGGCTATCGGGAAGGTTGGACGCTCTTAATGCATCCGACGGCGGTTGCCGCGTGGGCGGGTTTGTTTTTGACGACGCTGAATCTTTTTCCTGTCGGGCAACTTGACGGCGGGCACGTTTTTTACGCGCTATTGCGCGGTCGCGCGGTTTATGCCGCGCGGGCGGCGTACGCGGTCGCAGTCGTCGCGGTCGTCGTCTTTCAAGCGTGGCGTTGGACGCTCTTTTTAGTTTTAGTCGCCTTTTTACGCCTTCGTCATCCCGCGACGCGCAACGACGCCATGCCGCTTGGCGTCGTCCGTACGGTAATCGGCTGGTGCGCGCTTGCGTTTCTTATCGTGGGCTTTACGCCGAATCCGATCGAATACGTCGAGCGCGAGGACGCGGGCTCGAGCGTCGAGACGTCGATATTTAACCCTCCTCCGCGCGTTCCGGCGTCGCCGCGCTTGCCTTTTAACGTCGGCGACGTATAATAGCGGGCGTCGGCGCGCGGCGTCGACGACGTTCATTCAGACATACTCGAGCGAAAGGAGCAGCGATGAAGAAGAAGTCGGATATTTCCCTAGGACATCGTCATGCGTGGACGGACACGCAAGGCCACTCGCATCGAGTCGTTTTCGACGACCACGTTGTTGAAAAGCCGCGCGCGACCTGGCTCGCGTTGAGCGTCGTTACCGCAATCGCGCTTCTTATTGGCGTCGTCGTGCTCGTTACGAATCAAACGCACGAAGATCGTCCGTATGTCGGAGCGCCGAACGCGTCCCCTGATTTTCAGGTTGCGCATGAGATCGCGCGTCAGGGCGATTACGCCGCCTCCGCGATCGCGTCGGGCTGGAACGACGAGTTCTTTCTCGCAGATAAGACGGGCGTCTCGCTCTTCGACGCGTCGGGCGCAAAGCTCGACTTTTGGCCGAACGCGTCTGAAGAAGAGCCGACGGCAATGACATTTGTCGCGGACGAGAAGAGCGTTGCGAACGGACTGCTCTTCGTGGCGTACGGCGATAAAGTCATGTCGATGCAGTTTTCGCTCGAACAGCTGGTTCCAGCGTCGGACCCGAATTCAGCGACGGCGGTCGCGTTTTCCCAAGAATCGTCGGAGGAGAGCAACGCCGTAACGCGGACGGCGCAACGCGGCGCGCTCAGCGAGTTGGAGACCGTCTTAGTCGCGCCTGGCGCTAACGTTCGCGGACTCGCGTGTTCCGCCGAACGACTCTTCGTCGCCGATTATCAGTCGCAGCGCGTTCGGCGCTATTCTCTCAAAAAGATTATGACAGCGCCCGCCGACGAGAAAAACGTTTTGCCCGACTGCGAGCTCGGCTCGCCGGACGAACAACTTAGCTATCCCGGCGTTAAGCCGACTTTTGAAAGGAATTTCTGCATAAGCTATCTTGCGGAAACAAATTCTCTCTACGTCGTTAGCTCGGGTCTTTTCCGAATCGACGCGTTCGACGCCGGGACTGGCGTATGGCGACCCGAACAATCTTGGAACGCGCCTCCCGGTCTTCCGCACACGTTTAGCGGCGCGGCGAATCCGATCGCCTTGGCGGTCTCGACGAATTGGATAGCGACGGCGGAGACGGGACGTTTCAACGACGAGAAGGAGAAGCGTTCGTCGGCGCTTCAGCTCTTTAGTCCGTCGGGCGACTGGCTAGCGGAGATCGGCGGACTGTCGTCGAGCCAACTTGGCGAGTCCTTTGCGCTCTCGCTCGTTCGATCGCCGGACTCCAAACGATTGTATCTTTTGCGCTCCGACGGGGTCGTCGACGTTCTCGAATCTCGCCCGTGATCTTTTAGTGAAGTTTAGCTCGAGGGTGCGCGCGTTCGTAGACGGCGTGAAGCGTCGCGGTCGAGACGTGCGTGTAGATCTGCGTCGTTACGATATTTTTGTGCCCTAGCATTTCTTGAATCGATCGAATATCGGCGCCGGCGTCGAGCAAGTGAGTTGCAAACGAATGACGCAACGTGTGCGGCGAGACGCGATCGTCGAGTCCTTTCTCCGCTATATAGCCCTCGAGTTTGCGTCCGACGCTACGCGTCGACATACGGCCGCCGTTCTTATTGACGAAGACCGGCTCTTTGAGGAACGCTTCCCACCGCGCGCGCGCGTCGGGATCGTTAAGTTCGCGCGCGAACGAAGCGGTTAGCCCGCGCTCGCGTCGACGTTCTTCGACGTATTCCGCCGTCGTCTCTTCGATGGTTCGGTCGTCGTTTCCTTGAGGGTTGAGCGCGGCGTCTGACGGGAGAAAGACGGCGAGGAACCGCTTCAGTTCGCGACTGGGAGGCGCCTCGCTTGCGAAGCGTTCGCGATCGCGTCGCCGCGTCGTCTTGCCAGCGTCGCGCAGATACTGCCGCGCCGTTTCCAGATAGACGCGCAGCGCCTCCTTCGCGTGCGAGCCGATAAACGCGAAGCGCTCGCGACGCCCTTTACCGCGAATCTTGAGCAGGTCTTCGTCGAGTAGCAAGTCGTCAAAATTGAGTCCGACGCATTCGCTAACGCGCAGACCCGCAGAATAAATGACTTCAAGAATCGCGCGATCCCTAACGCCGAGGGGATCGGCGAGGTCGGGCGCGGATAGTAGTTTGAGAACGTCGTCGCTTGCGAGAACGAGCGGCAGCGGACGTCGCGATCGCGGGTTTCGTAGCGCGCGCGTCGGATTGCCATTCGCCCAACCTTCTCGTTCGCCGAATTTATAGAAACCGCGCAATGAGGCGAGTCGTCGCGAAATAGTCGCTTTGGAATATTCGCTCTCTTGCATAGCGAGCAGGTATCCTCGGAGCTCTTGCGCGTCGACTCCGTCGGGAGTCGGAGTTTCGCCTGAATGGCACAGCGTTTCGTATTCGCGCCACGCTTCGAGGTCTTCCCGATAACTTTTGATAGTGAGTTGCGATAGATTGCGTTCGACGTCGAGATAGACGAGGAACTGTTCGATGGCGCGCTGTAGCGGGACGGTTGTGTTCATTATTCAATGGAATGCGCGTAGCGTAAAAAGCCCCGGTGAAAAGGGGAGCTTTCACCAGGGCTAGGGTAATCGGTAGTCGATAGGGCTTATCGTTCGGAAACGTCGTCGTAATTAGCGGCGATTTTTTTGGCGAGTTCGTCGACGTCGTAGGCGCGACGCTTTGAAATACGCTTTTTGAACGACTTGCATGACGCGACGAGATCCGCTTCGTCTTTTTCGCGCATGACCTTTTGCGTGAGGACGGCGGCGTCGAACCAGGTGAAACTTAGGTCGGGGTCGGATGCGTAGCGTCCAAAGGAGTCTAGGATAGACTCGCGATTCTGACCATTATAGAGGAAAACGTATCGTTCTTTACCTTTGACTAACGCTAGCACATTGACGTCTTTATTCATTGAAACGACCTCTTGACGCGCCGCCTTGATCGGCGCTTCGGCTGGTAGGATGCTGTTCTTCGGGGGGTTGATAGCCGGACGCTGCATAATCGTTATTTCCGTAACGTCTTTCCGTAACGCCCGCCTAATTATCTAATCGGACGCGGGTGGGAAAACTTGATTGAAAAATCGGCAAAAAGTTTTTTCAGACGCGTAGGAGTTAAAATTGTGGAATAATTGCGCGCGCCTCTTTCGAGACGTTTGCGATCGGTGTATAATAACCGTTGGAGCGTCGAATCGTCGCGTTGGGCTACGCGCGTTTCGTTCGGATCCTAGAAACGTTGGGGACTGTGAAGAAGACTAAGAATACGGAAGCGGCGCCGAAGGCGAAGGAAGACGCGTTGCGCGCGCTTATGATCGGCGACGTGGTCGGCAAGCCGGGGCGAATGATAGTAACGCGATTTCTGCCGGAAATTCGCGCGCGTTACGGGATTGATTTCGTCGTTGCGAACGCGGAGAACGCGGCGGGCGGTTCCGGGATAACGCCGGAAATTCACAACGCGCTGCTACGCGCCGGGGTCGATTGCATTACGCTCGGCGACCATGCGTTTCGCGCAAAATCGATCTTTCCGATCCTCAACGCGAAAGCGCCGCGCATAATTCGACCGGCGAATTTCCCGTCGGAAGCGCCCGGCTACGGCATGATCGTCCTCGACGCGCCCGGGAACGATAAGCGCCCGTCGATTAAGGTCGCCGTCTTTACCATGCTGGGTCGAATCTTTATTCAGCAGCCGGTCGACAATCCTCTCACGACCGCCGAGAAGTTGCTCGCGCGCATTCCGGACGTGCGCGTTCGCCTGCTCGATTTCCACGCGGAAGCGACGAGCGAGTCGCAGATTATGGGACGCTTTCTCGACGGCAAAGTCTCCGCCGTCTTTGGAACTCACACGCACGTCGCGACCGCCGACGAAACGATCTTGCCCGGCGGAGCCGCGTATCAGACCGACGTCGGTATGACGGGACCTTTTGAAAGCATCATCGGACGCAGAATTGAGAACGTCGTCGATAATTTCCGCACCGGACGCCCGAGTAATTTCGACGTCGCCGACAAGGACGTTAGAATTAACGGCGCGCTCGTCGATATCGACCCCATGAGCGGCAAGACGATTAGAATGGAACGGTTCGTCTTTGCCGAAGACGGCGAGTAGGGCATAACCGGTCCGGCGGATCGAATCGCGCGTTTGACGAATCGACGTTTCCGTTGGTCCCTTTGATTACGCGTCCAGTAGAATGCGCGCGCTATAGGGTTCGACTTGCCGACAGGAGAGAATATTATGGGAATTATGAAACTGACGCGAAGGACGTCGGGCGCATTTCTAGTTCAGCTTACGGCGTTTTTTCTAGCGTCGGCGTTGGGCTACGGAGCCGACGTCAAGACGCTCGACGTCTCGGGAATCGAAACGGTTTTCGTACGCGTTGCGCCCGGCGAGTTCATGATGGGGAGCGAGTTGAGCGAGAGGGAGCGGGACGCGGACGAACGTCGACACAAGGTTCGAATAACGCGAGAATATTGGCTTGCCGAGGTCCCGGTAACGGTCGCGGCGTATCGGAAGTTCGTCGACGCGACCGGATACGAGACGGAAGAAGAACGCGCGTCTGGGAAATATACGTGGCGGAACGCCGGTAGCGACGGACTCGACGTTTCCTTCAATCAGACGGAAACGCATCCCGTCGTTTTAGTGAGCTGGCGCGACGCGCAGGCGTACGTAAAATGGCTGAACGAGAACTACGCGCCGCAGGGTATGACCTTTAAACTCCCGACCGAAGCGCAGTGGGAGTACGCGTGCCGAGCGGGCGGCGATACGACGTACTGGTGGGGCGACGACCCGGAGGACGGCAAAGGAAAACTCAACGCCGCCGACTCCAGCGCTAAGGAGAAGTACCCGAGATGGGAGTGGGCGGCGTTTGGCTTCGACGACGGGGCGCCCTTTACGGCGCCGGTCGGCAGTTTTACCGCGAACGCGTGGGGGCTAAAGGATATGTCGGGCAACGTCTGGGAATGGTGCGAGGATATTAAGGGACCGTACCCGACGGAGGAGGTCGACGATCCGACGGGCGCGTCTGAAGGCACGTACCGCGTCGTGCGCGGCGGCGGTTGGGACTCTCGTACAAAATATTGCCGCTCGGCGCATCGGGGCGGCTGTCTCCCTGATTTCCGATACAACGGACTCGGATTTCGGGTTGCGTTGGTCGAGAGGGACGAGTAGGTTCGAGTTGGGGACCTCGTTTTACTTGCAATTTGCATTGTCTGCATTGGACCATAGTAAAGTGGTCGCAGTCGCGCGCTCGTAGCGTTGATCCGGGGAGCGATTCCGGGGCGGATCGCGATAATTGTTTGCGCGAGCGCGAATCTCTATTTGGCGCAGAATCGCCCGACGCGTTTTCATGAGGATAATCGTCTGTTGCCGACGGGAGCCTCATTTCATGCGCAATGCGCGCCACAGCGCAGTTTTCTAGGGCGCATGCAGGGTTTAACTGATGGACGTCGGCGAATCGTTCATTTGGCGATTTTCCCGCGCTGAAGACGTATGATCAGGCGGCCGTCTCAGTTTCTTTTCAAAAGCGCCAAAAAGTCCCCTTTGTCTAATCGAGAGTTTTGCCGAAAAGTATAGTTTTCGGATGCTGAAAATAACGAGGTTTTTATCTTTTTTGATGTGGAAAAATGCCAAAATGTGGGTAACAATGATTGATTCCATAGCATATCT
>JAEEGL015186015.1_pt1 | contig 10683 bp, 10 predicted proteins | sample 9134231 | NCBI WGS metagenome assembly JAEEGL01 (sample SAMN16246548, study PRJNA631951) | gut metagenome | biome: gut microbiome; feature: rumen; material: fiber-attached | host: Bos | place: Iran: Karaj | collected 2018-10 | reverse complement strand
GTTAGTGGAAGAGAACCACCATATATAGAAGAACATCCAGTGGCATTAGCAACTACCATATTTTTTCCATAAAGTTCAGTTAATATTTTTATATATCCTGCTTCCCCACATCCAGCACAAGCACCACTAAATTCAAAATATGGTTTTTCAAAGCCTACTCCTTTAACGGTAAATTTATTAAATGGTGTTGTATTCTCTTGATTTTTATAAAGAAGTTCGCTTATCTTATCATGTCTTTCACTATAAGAGCCAAATTCTAGTGCCTTCTCTTGATTCTTTCCGGGACAAGCACTTATACAAAGACCGCATCCTGTACAATTTGCTTCACTGACTGAAATGTAGAAATTTTTATTTTGTTCTCCCATACTAGGTATTGTTTCACTCTTGTCTACCCCAGCCATCATAAGTTCATTATCTGTAACTGAAAATGGTCTTATGCATGCGTGTGGACATACAAATGAACATTGATTACATTGTATACAATTTTCATTTATCCATTTTGGTACACTAGGTGCAATTTTTCTTTTATCGCTTGCAGCGGTACCTCCTTCAAAAGTACCATCTTTATGTTCTAAGAAATCTGATACTTTTAATTTATCTCCACGAAGTTTTAACATTTCTTCTGTTATAGTTAATTCTTTTTCATAAGAAGTATTTAACTTAAATATTCTATTATCTATTTCTTCTAAATATTTAAGTCCTTCATCTATTGCATTAATATTATTCTCAATAACAGTTTTTCCTTTACTTTCATATGTTTTAGCAATTAGTTTCTTAAATTCATCTATTTCCTTAGTACCATATCCATTTAGCTTTAACATATACATACAAATAATATTATTTATTTTTCCATGTAAATCATATTTCTTATTTAATTCATCTAATGAAGCAATATAAACTTTAATCTTTTTATCTAATATTTCTCTTTTGTTTTCGTTATTTATTAATTTGTTTAATTCTTCATCATTTTTATTACTTGCAATTAATAAAGTTCCATTTTCTTTTATATTTTTTAAACAATAATATTTACTTAAATAAATATCTTTAGATACAACTATAAAATCAGGGCTTGTTAAAAAGTATGGAGCATTTATTCTAGATGGACCTACCCTTAGATGTGATATAGTTACTCCTCCACTCTTCTTAGAATCATATTCAAAATATCCTTGAACAAAGTTAGTATCTATACCTCCAAGTACTTTCATAAAGTTTTTAGAAGCACCAACCATACCATCAGAACCAAATCCATATACTTTAATTTCTCTATAATCTGGTGTATATTCTATTTCTTTTGGTTCTAAACTTAAATTAGTTACATCATCTATAATACCGATTGTAAAGTTATTTTTAGGCTCATATGAGAATAAATTTTCGTATACAGCATTTATATCTTTAAGTGGAATATCTTTAGAAGAAAGGCCATATCTTCCACCATATATTTTAATATTCTTTTCTTTTAATGCACTAACTATATCTAAATATAATGGTTCACCAATACTACCTGATTCTTTAGTTCTATCAAGTACTGCTATTTTAGATACTGTGTCTGGAAGAGCATCAATCAAAAATTCTTTACTAAATGGTCTATATAGATGTACTTCAATAAGACCAACATGACGTCCATTCTTATTAAGAATATCAACAACTGTTTTAATTGTGTCACACACACTACCCATGGCGACGATAACATATTCAGCTTTTTTATCACCATAATAATTAAATGGCTTATAATCAGTTCCACTTAATTTGTTAAGTTTTTTCATCATTTTAGAAACAATATTAGGCATTTCCATATAATATTTATTTCTTGCTTCAGTATTTTGAAAATATACATCTCCAGTCTCTGAAGTACCTCTTGTTATAGACTTACCTACATTAAGAGAACGTTTCTTAAATTCATTGGTTTTGTCATAATTAACTAATTTTAAAACTTCTTCATCATTTAAAAGTGAAACTTTAGAAAGTTCATGACTTGTTCTAAATCCATCAAAAAAGTGTAAAAATGGAAGTGAACCCTCTATGGCAGACAAATGAGCAATAATGCTCATATAATATGCATCAGTTACAGAGGAAGAAGCTAACATACAAAATCCAGTACTACGAGTTGCATATACATCTTGGTGATCTCCAAATATTGAAAGAGCATGAGTTGCTAAACTTCTAGCAGCAACATGTATAACACCAGGAAGCATTTCACCAGCTATTTTATACATTGTTGGTATCATTAAAAGAAGTCCTTGAGATGCAGTAAATGTTGTACTTAAACTGCCAGCTTGTAAAGAACCATGCATTAAAGCAGATGCCCCTGCTTCACTTTGCATTTCGACTACTCTCACAGTATCGTCAAATAAATTCTTCTTACCTGCACTCGACCATTTATCTACAAGACTTGCCATTGGACTTGCTGGAGTTATTGGATAAATGCCACATACTTCACTAAATAAATAAGCCCCACGAGCGCATGCTTCATTTCCATCAATTATATAATCTTTCTTCATATTATTCACCATATATAATTATATTACATTTTTAGACATAAAAAAAGAATAAACAAATTATTCTTTTTTCTTTTTACCTCCAAATATAAATACTGTTAAAACTACAAGTGTTAATAATAATATAATACCTAACGTTATATTAGCAACTTCATTATTGGGCCCCGTAGTAGGCTGTTGTTCATCTTTACTAGGTACTTCTATATTAGTATCTGCAATTACTTCTTTTTCTTGCTTTTGAACAACAATATAATATTTATTAACATCATTTTCATTTTCTACGGAGATTGCTACTATATTTTCACCAACTTTAAAATTTTCATTTCCAATAATATTAACATCATATTTACTTTCATAATCAATAAGTAAACTATCTTCAGTATCTGGGACTACCACATGATACGTGTTTGTATCAGGATCAAATTCTTCAGCCATATTATATTTTAAAATATTCAGTTTAGTAAGAGTTGGATATTCATAATCATTCCAATCTTTTATTTGCTCAAATGTAATATTATATTTACTCTTTGTTCCGCTATTATTAGTTTCAAAAGAAATCTTTTTGCCACTAATGACATTATCTACTGATATATCTTTATTGTAACACCCCTGAACAGAACAATTAAAATTTAAATATAAATTTTCACTATTGTTAATATAAACCGTATAATCAAATATATCTGGTGAAAAAGATGGTGATATAAATCCATAATCACTTTTTATATCAATTGAAGATAATAATGAATCATATACCTTTTCTTCTGAATTTTTATCATTGTCGATAATATATTTTAAAATGCTATTCATACAAGGTTCTTTTATTTCTTCAAAAGTATCATCACCATTTTCCAATGTATCCATATGTTCAGATTTAATAACATATGAATTATCACCAATTAGTTCCAATGTAGATGAACCATTCTTAACGTTCTCTTTTACTTTAAATTTAACAAAAATATTTGGTAAAACCTCAACATCAATATTTTTATTGTTTATTTCAAATTCAATTAAAGAAGAATGCTTTTTAATGTTAATTATGTTAATATTTCCATCTTGAAATATATAACTATCATCTTCTTTAATTATTTCAAAAACGTATGGATCAAAATATAGTTGATATTTAGCAGATGTAATTCTATATTCATGTGAGCTTTTAAAATAAACAGTAATTACATCATTACTTTTTAATACCATATTGTCATTAGAATCTTTTTCTACATAGCAATATAAAGGATCAGCATAAGTAATAGATAAAAATGAAAAAAACATGCATAAAATAACTAATAACTTCTTCACGCTACCACCTATTTTAATATATCAAATTTAATATATTTTTTCAATATTAGATAGTTTCTTTACTTCTTCGTTTTCGCATGTGACATTTAATCCATCTATAATAATTCCATGTATTTTAAAATATATTTTTTCTTCAAGATTCTTATTAGAAGTATACTCATTTATCAAGTTAATTATATCTCTAGCATAATACTTTTTATCATCAATAATATAACTGTTTATTGTAATATTATACTCTTCTAAAATATCATCTAAATCATATGAATTAATACTATTTTTAAAAAAAATAGTAAAATCATTTTCATCATGAATATTAACTCTATCATATATTAAAATCTTATCACTATTGCTATCAATAGAATCTATATCAAATATAAAGAGCAAAATAATAATTATTATTTCAACAATTGTTTTAATATATATCACCATTAATATTGTTAACTTTTTTTGCATAAAAAAATTACCAATAATTGGTAATTTGATTTTTTACAATACTTCTCTATTCTTCTACTTTTGACAGAGGAATATTATCTACATAATTTAATAATTTTTTTATTTCCTCTCGTGTAGGAGCTAATTTAGAATAAAGTATATTATCTTGTAGTTTTAAGCCCTCTAATTTCTCACATTTTTTTTGTAAATCAGACATATGGTAACTTAAATCATTGTATTGAGCAGTAAATTCTTCCAACTCACTTAATTCTGATGTAATCTCGGCTATCTTTTTTTTAATACTATCAACAAATGCATCATTTAAGAAAACATATGGTTCTATATAATTTGACATAGAATTATTAACTGAAATGCAGTTATTTGATACTATATCACATAATTCAGATACAAGACTATAAATTTCAGAATAATATGTTAATTTTGCTCTTAGAGCATCGAATCCTGCCCCACGCAAAGTAATTTTAGATGTGCTAACAAATTCATCTATTTTTTCTTTAATTTTCATAACAGAAGCAGAAAGGCCATCTGCTTTTGCTATTTCTGAAGATGCTGTTATTAATGAAGCTTTAGTTATATAAGACATTTTATTCGCCCCCCTTAATTTCAGGTAGTAATTGTGTGATATCTGATAGCATTCCTAGTATTTCATCTGTTGTAGCAGTTGGAACATTTTGATTAGGATGCTCTTTATGCAAATCAGTTAATGTTGAAGACAATGACTCACATGTGGGTTTTAAAACATAATATATATACCCATTTTCTTCATGAAATTCCATATTATCAATTATTTTTTTAAACCTAGGTATTACAACCCAATCTGCTCCAAAGCCTGCAAGGATCCCATCACCCATTTCATTATCAATATAAGCCGTAACTATTGCCTTTAAACCATTTCTCAATTCTTCGTCAGTGTCTTTGGCATCATACTCAAATGAAGCAGTGTTTGCATATAAACGGTATTCTCCATTATTTTCATATAAAACTAGATCATGTGCAGATAATAATTCTGTAACCGAATTATACACTTTCATTTTCTCTCCGTATTTTTTATCATCTTCATTTGGTTTAGGAATCAAAGATTCATCGACTTTATATATATGTACATCTTCTCCGGGTTGAACTGGTATAAACGCTCTTTTTGTTCTATCTATTTTGATTAATTCATCTACTTTAAGTTTTTCAACCGATAATTCGTAATCTAAAGACCAAGTTTCATCTACTAACAAATTATCAGTTTTAGTTAGTTTTTCTCCTGCCTTTCTAAAATTAAATAAATCTTCTGTGAATTTATGATTAAGTATTCTAATAATACTTATTAAATCATTAACAATATCTTTTTCCGCTGTTGGAATTTTAGTGTTGGCACCTAAGTCGCTAAGACTAATAATACTCTTAAGATTCGTCATATTATGAAATCCTGCGGCATTCATTAATTTAAACATTTCATTCTTAAAGTATTCATCATTATATGCTATACCTTTTTCTGCAGCATCATTTATTTTCATATTTAAGTATCACCTCATAAACATTATATCATACTAAAAAAAAAAATTACCATTTTAGGTAATTTTTAACATCCTTTATCTAATGAACATGTTGTACTTTTACTATCAAGTACACAATTAACTATACATTTGAACTTTTCATATGTTTCATTAGTCATTTCTTCAGTTAAATCCATATATCCATCAGTTTGCAATGAACTAATTCCAGTTGTCATCTTATCTGCTTTTCCATTTACAATTCCAAGTACATTTGGAGCGTAAATTCTCTTTTCATTAGTCTCAATTGGATTACCATTAGCATCCTTCATACTATAGTCATCTAAAACATCATTTAGTAAATCAAGTAATTTATAATATGCATCTGTACCCTTTGTCTTAGTTATAGGATGATTATCACTATCTAACTCCAATGTATCTCTAATGTCTAATACGTCAACATAATATATTTTATCAAGACCTAAGTCATTACTTACCTTAAATAAGGTTGGAAGAACACTTCTACACCAAGGACAAGCAGCAAATCCAAAATAAACTACAAATGTTTCTTTATTTTCAATCATTTCAACCACTTCATCAGCAGTTTTATAAATAATTGGATTGTTTTCATCAATAGTTAATTCTCTAATTTTACTACCTGACTTAGATGTAGTACCATTCAATGCTTCATATTCTTCTTTGAACTTAATAGCATCGTTTTTTCCACATGCAGTTAGCATAAATAACGAAATAAATAATATGCATAATAATAAAAGTCTTTTTCTCATTATTTTTTTCCTTTTTTTATTGTTTTGCTATTGACTGTCTTAGTTTCTTCTTTTTCATGATTTGTATGAACATTATTGTTTCTTTTTATAGTATCTAAAATTAGTTTTCTGTTTTTATTTTGAATAACTAATATGGCTGTACCAAATCCAATTACTAATACAATAGTAACTAATGGTAATACTCCAGAAGTTAATAATTTTTCCCACTTTGCTCTTCTTTCAGCAGCAGCCATTTCTTCAAATACATCATATTTATCCTTACTTTCATATAATGTATTTATTGCAGATTTAATTTGATCATTCCATGAATCAATATAACCACCAAATACTTTTTCTCCAATTACAATATATGGAACTCCGCCTGCTTCTTCTCCTGTAAAATTTGCAACTTTTTTCATTAATTCATTATTTTCTTTATTGTTCCAAACTTCAAAAGAAACTAATTTGAATTTTTTTCCATATTCTTTAGAAATTGAATTTAAGAATGTAAGAAAGTTTCTACAATATCCACATCCATGTCCTCTAAATAAATAAATGGTTGCTTGATCACTAGTTTCAGCATAATCAGTATTTTCAATCTTCATATCTTCATCAACTAAAGTATCTTTAAAGTCTTTAGTTTCATGATCTGAATAATATGTTTTTGCAAATGTCTTAACTGGTAAAATTAATGCAACTGAGATTAAAAATACTACTAAAAGTTTTTTCATTTTTTTACTCCTTTCAATATACTATTTTAAATGAAATAGCAAAAAAAAACAATAATTAATTGTTTTTTTTCAATTTAATATAATCAACAATATCAAAATTTTTAATAAAATTAAAAAACTTGTTTTCATATTTATCCAAAAAATAATAAATTAATTTTGTAATATAATATGCAATTAATGCTGATATAAAGCCAATGATAACACCCGCTAATATGTCTGATGGATAGTGTGCCATAAGGTAATTTCTAGATATACCCATAAGTACAATAAATAAAATCACAAAATATTTTTTCTTACTCTTTGAAAAAAAGAATATACTCATTAAGGCAGCTGTAATAGCTGTTGTGTGTCCACTTGGAAATGAGAATTCATCTTCAGCAACACTACCAATATATTGCCACCATTCTTTATATTCAAGCACTTCACTCATAAATGGTCTTGGGCGTGCTACCATATCTTTAATAATAAAATTAGTAAGTATAGCTCCACAACCAATTGCTCCAAACATACAAATACCAACTTTTCGAGTTTTTTTAAATAACATCAAGAATATTGAAAATAAGATAAACAACAACCCTTTTTCACCAAGAAAAGTAATTAATTTAAATAACCATGTTAAGTGTCCTGATGTAAGTACAGCAAAGTCATGTAATATGCTTAGTATAAAATGGTCAAACCCATAAAAAAATGTATTTAACCACTGTGCAAAACCAGTTAATTCCATATTAACCTCCTACTTGAATAAACCTTCAAATAATGATTTATAATCATAATCTTTTAAACTATTCACATTTGTTTGAATATTATTTTTCCATTTATCATACGGATCTAAATAATTAGTTTTAATATATCTATATCCTATATATAGAAGAACTACTATAGATACATAGAATATAATCTTTAAAAAAATTTTAATCCATTTAACTCTTTGCCTTCTTTTTTCAATTTTTTCTAATTTATCAACTTTTTCTTCTAGATATTTTACTTTTTCTTCCAAATTCATTTCATTCATAAATAACACCTACTTTTTAATAATATCAAAATTAATTAATTCTTGCAATTAAAAATAGAGCTGAAACTCTATTTAAAAAATTTATCAACTAAGAATATTAATATGCATGCACCTATTACAGAAACAAGTATTGTTCCTAAATATCCAGCAAAGTGAATACCTAATAGCCCAAATAATAACCCACCAACAAAGCCTCCTAGAATACCAAGAATAATATTTCTAACTAGTCCGCCTTTTGATTTCATTATTACACTAGCAAGCCACCCAGAAATAGCTCCGATTACTACTGCAATTAGTAAATCAATTAACATTTACTTTCCTCCTTATCTATAATAATTTTATTTTATTATTATTATTTTATTACTTTTCACTTTTTAATAATTCAATATATTCTTCATAACTTAAAGGTTTAGAATAATATTTTCCTTGAATTATATTACAACCTTTTTTCTTTAAATAATCTAGTTCTTCTTCTTTTTCTACCCCTTCAGCAATTAATTCAATACCAAGTTCATCACCTAATTTAATAATACTATTTAATAGTTTTCTTCCAAGTTCGCTATCATCTTGAATAAATCTTTTATCTATTTTAATTGATTTAATATTATTTTCAGCAATCATAGATAAAGATGAACTACCTACTCCATAATCATCTATAGAAATATTAAATTTCTTTGACAATTTTTTAATTACATTATTTATATCATTATTGTTACTTGATCTTTCGGTTATTTCCAAGCATATTTCATCTTTCTTAATATTATATTTTTGAACTAATGCACTATAATATTCAATTATATTTTTTTCACATAAAGTTCTTCTAGAAACATTTACTGAAATAGAATTAAAATCAATTTTATTTTGCTTTAATTCACTAATTATTTTACATACTTCTTTGAAAACATACTTGTCTAAAATAACGGAAAAATCGTGTTTTTCTGCTATCTCAATAAATTCACTAGCAGGTATTATATTATCACCTTGTATTAACCTAATTAATGCTTCACTACTAACAATTTTCTTATTCTTATAATCATATTGTGGTTGAAAATATATTTTAAAATAATTATTCTTAAGTGCATATAATAATGTATCTAACATTTTCTTTTCCTCTAATATTTTAGAAGCATCCTCATCATCAAAAAAGCTATACATAGATTCCGTGTCTATCTTAGAATTAATACATGCTATTTCAGCCTTATTTTCATTTGTTTCATAATCATCTTCTGTACATATTTGAATACCAAACTTTAATGATATGTTAATCATATCACCATTAAGTAGATTAAATGTTCCATCACTTACTTTATTAATATAACTTATTATTTCGTTTCTATTTTTATATTCAAATAAAACAGAATAATGATTACTACCTTTTCTCTTAATGCAGCCTCTTTTTAAATTATAAAAAAGTATATCATTTACTAAAGCAGACATCTTTTTTGCTTTCTTTTTACCATAATATAATTTTATTAATTTATAATTTACAATTTCCACATAAATAATTGCTTTTTTAGTTGGTGCGAGAAAATATCTGCATTCATTAGTGTTATAAATATAAAGGCCAGTAACAACAACTACTACTCCAAGTGCAACTAAAAGATATATTTCAGCGTATCCTAAAAAATATATAATAAGAACTCCCATTATTATACTAATAAAATCTACAAATAATAAGATGTTTAGTTTATTCTTCATATATCTTCCTTTTTATTCTATATTAATTATACACTAATATGAATTAATTTTGGATAAAAATGTTTTTAATTTTTCATTTTTAGGATGTTCAAATATCTCTTTACTTGATGCATCCTCTAATATTTTACCATCACTCATAAATACGACTCTTGAACAAAAGTTTTTAACAAAATTCATTTCATGAGAAACAACTATCATAGTCATTCCTTCTTTAGCAAGTTTTCTCATTAAATTAGTAACTTCACCAATCATTTCTGGATCAAGGGCACTAGTTGGTTCATCAAAAAGTATCATATCAGGTTTCATCATTAAAGTTCTTACGATAGCTACTCTTTGCTTTTGTCCACCAGAAAGTTCATGTGGATAATGATTAACTATTTCTTCCAAATCTATTTCTTTTAATAATTCATGTGCTTTTTTTATTGCATCTTCTTTTTTCATTATTTTTAAATGAACTGGTGCAAAAATAATATTATCTAAAACTGTCATATGATCAAACAAATTAAATTGTTGAAATACCATTCCTATTTTTCTTCTAGTATCAGTAAAAGACTTATTATCAACTAAATTATCACCTTCAAAAATTACATCTCCACTAGTTGGCTTTTCAAGTAAATTAATACATCTAAGTAGTGTAGATTTACCACATCCAGAAGGTCCAATAATACCCAGTACATCTCCTTTAGATACATGAAGATCTATTCCATTTAATACTGTTTTATTACCAAATTTCTTCTTTAAATTTTTAAT
>JAEEGL014543196.1_pt1 | contig 10683 bp, 8 predicted proteins | sample 9134231 | NCBI WGS metagenome assembly JAEEGL01 (sample SAMN16246548, study PRJNA631951) | gut metagenome | biome: gut microbiome; feature: rumen; material: fiber-attached | host: Bos | place: Iran: Karaj | collected 2018-10 | reverse complement strand
TTTGGATTATATGCTGCATCAAAAAATGGAAGTCCCTGAATGTGATCCCAATGGAAATGTGTAAAAAACAGATTGTAAACGTTGTCTTTTGGAAGGTTGCCTGATTTTCCAAGAACTCTGATTCCTGTTCCTGCATCAAAAATAAGTTCGTTTCCAAGTGATTTAACTTCTACACAGGTTGTGTTTCCGCCTGTAGTTCCAAAAATCCAAGATGGGAGTGATGAAACAAATTTAGCGCGTGCTTCTTCATCCTTTAAATCTTCAACGGTAATTCGCTGAACGGCTGCCATGATTTTTGATTGAACTTGATGGGGTGTAATTGGTGTTGGTAACGAACCTCGAACTCCCCAAAAATGAATTAGCACTTTATCCCCTCTTGTTTTTAGTTAATTATTATTATTTTAAGGTATAGGAATTGATTTGTCAAACATTAAAAGGAAAAATAAAAGGCAAAAAAAAAGACTGCCTTGAAGCAGTCATTTTACTGGGGAGTAGAGGACTCGAACCTCTGGAGGCGTGAGCCGAGGGATTTACAGTCCCTTGCAATTGCCGCTATGCGAACTCCCCTTATAAGCTGCTTGTAGGATTTGGACCCACGACCCCGAGATTACAAATCACGTGCTCTACCAGCTGAGCTAAAGCAGCAAATGTTGTTATACAATAATGAATATATGCGGTTTAGTCAAGTATCTGAAATGGAATTATTTAAAAAAATAAAAAAGTTGAGACTAATGGCGGGTCCCAGCGACGGAAAAAAAAGCAAGGTATCCCCCTGCAACCGTGCGCCAGCCGGCGTAAACGCGGCTGACCCACTGCAGGTCCCCCCTTACTTTCTTTTTCCTGCGTCCCGCAACACTCATCTTGTGGTTATGATTTTAAAGAATTACTTTTTCAGAATGCTTTGGAAAAATGGCATATATTCATTATTGATAACACTGCGCCAGAGGTAGTTTTGGTGGATATGGGTGGCGGCTTTTTGGATCATTTCGTTGATTTTTTCGGGGTTATATAGCTTTAAGGCTATTACTTCACTCAATTTGGCGATAAGGTTTTCGTGGGTGTTGTTTTGGTAGAGGAAGCCGGTTTCGTAATTTAGGATTTTGTTCAGACCGCCGGTGGCATTGGCGATTGGGAGGGTGCCGTATATTTGAGAGATAAAATCTTCAAGGCCGCATGGTTCAAAGAAGCTTGGAAGAACTATAAAGTCACCTATTGCATTTACAAGACGGGCGGCTTCGCGGTTGTAGCCGTTTAAGAAAATTACTTTTCCGGAAAAACGGGAGCATAATTCAACAAGTTCTTTTTCCAGGCCAATTTCACCCTGCCCTGCAATTACAAATTTAACTGTTTCGTAATTATTCAAAATTGCAGGTATTGCTTTTATTAAAACGGAAATACCCTTCTGGTTTGTAATGCGTCCGTGATAAGAAATGAAAATCTGCTTGTCTTTTTCCTGCGGACGTACATTTATGTTGCCGTAAGTTTTTACGCCTTCAATCTGTGTATATTGAATCTGTTCTACACAGTAATCGCGGCATTTGAATTTTCCTTGAAGATCAAGTGTTTCGGGATTAAATGCAAACGGTAAATGAGATTCTTTTAAGTCTGTAGGATCGTATCGTTCATAATCAATCCCGTTTGTAATACCTTTGATGTTTGTATAACGATTAAAGAAAATCGGGCTTAAACCTTCCGTTTCGTCGATATTGAACGGGTCAATTAATTCTTTTGCATAATGTTCAGAAACAGTAGTAAGATGTGCACCAGCGTTAACAGCAAGCAGGAACGGTTCAATTTTAAAATCATTCAAGGCACCGGATAATTCTGCCTGATTCAAGCCTGTATACCATGCTGCTTCTCCAATACTTGAAAAATTATGATGATATGCAGGGCCTGCATTATGAATCGTTACTACAAAGCTTGTTTTTTCAAATACCGGAAGCTTTCCTGCAAAACAAGGAACTAATGAACATGAAGCATCCTGGCAGTGAATGATATCAGGAACTTCATCTGCAGATATTGCATTTCCATATTCACTTACGGCTTTACAAAAAAGTGAATCCATAAAAGGCGTATCTTTGTGACCAAAACCTTTTACAAAGTCTGGATTTTTTTCCTGCTCTGCGGCTGTATAAGTATAAACGGCTTCTTTTTCTTCATAACAAGGATGATGAACGAATACTACATTAAAATTACCTTGAGTACAGACGGCCTTCTGGTAAGTTACACTCTCCTCTTTTGCACACATTGGAACATTTAAAACGACATCATCAGCTTTTCCCAAATCTTTTATAAGCTCAAGTGAAGTACATTTAAAATACGGTATGAACAAAGTTACCGAATGACCTGCAACTGCAAGCTCTTTACAAAGTGAAAAAGAAACGTTTTTTACACCGCCGGCTTCTGCAATTCCGGCACATTCCATGCTTACAATCCAGAATTTCATAAAGATGCCTCGCTTGAATTATATGTATAATCTGTAATGGCAAGAACGTTTATATCAAAATCAGGATAATCTTTGTAAAAAGCAATTGCACTTACAAGCTCCGAAATTGTTACGCTTTGTGGAGAAAAATAAGGTGTCTGATTAAACTTAATGAGCATGTAATCTGCTGCACGCTGAGCAAGATAAGAAGCTACTCCTTCAAGATAACTTTCAAAATCTTCCTGGTTTGAGATTTTATTGTTTGTTAAAAGATCTGCAATAAGTTCTGGTTCATATGAAAGTGAAATCTGGAATGTAAAAGAAAAATCAGAGTTTGTTCCGCGCTTTCCTGTTATTGTTTTTGTGCCGTTGTAAGGCTTGTATTCAAACTTTTCAATTTGAGCATTTGTCGGAATTAAGAATTCCTTGTGCCATGAAAATTGTCCGGGAATTATTATTTTGCTGCTTATTCCGCTTGTTTTTGACTGAACAATTCCAATAGTTCCGGGTTTTACTTTGATTTGTGTCCAGCCAATAAAAAAAACGAATGCTCCAAAAATCAGGAGTATTAAAAAGCAGATAAAGTTCTTCATTCGAAATCCTCAGGATTCTAAATTTCTTTGCAATAAAAATTAAATTACTGTAATATTATAACAACTCAAACTGTATGAAACAAGAGAAACAGGCATTGCCCTCACAGGAAAATCAGAAGAACTCTAAAAAGAAACGAATTTTTCCATACACGATTTTAGGAAAGCTTATTCGTAATTCTATCATTCTTGATTTTTTAATTTGCATTTTGCTTTTTTCCTTGTATTTAATCGGAAATTTTCAGGATTTTACAGACAGTACGCAATTAAGGCTTCTTATCGTGCTTAGCGTTACGGCAGCCGTTTTATGCATACTTTCATTTCTTGGAATTGTTGCAGAAATTGTTTTTGTCTTTATGAAAAGCCGTAAAACTCCTGCGTTTTTTTCAATAGTTCTGTTTGTGTTTACATTGATTATTGGTTTTGGATTAATAGGTTTTGCAACTGTTATCAGGCGGATTGCTGTTGGAATATGAAAATTAAAATATATTCGGTTTTAAAAGATTTTTATTCTCATTTTGAAAAAGCAGGCTTTAAGGCATATCTTGTTGGTGGTGCCGTGCGTGATATTTTTCTTCATAAAAAACCGCATGATTTTGATGTTGCAACAAATGCTACTCCGCAAGACGTAATGAAATTATTCAAGACTGTTATTCCAACAGGTTTTGAACATGGAACTGTTACGGTACATTTTGAAGGTCTTGAAATTGAAGTTACTACATTCCGTACCGAAAGCGGTTATTCTGACGGAAGGCATCCGGACAGTGTAAATTATACTGCAAAAATTGAAGAAGACCTTGCTCGCCGAGATTTTACGATTAATGCAATTGCAGCAGATTTAAAAAATGGAGCTATTGTAGATCCGTTTGGCGGAAGAAAAGATATTAAACGAAAGATTATTCGTACTGTTGGAAATGCTCATGAAAGGTTTATGGAAGACGGCTTGCGACCGGTAAGATGCGTTCGTTTTTCATGCAAGCTCGGTTTTAGTATAGAAAAATATACATTCTCAGAACTTTCCGAGAATGAAGTTCAGAAAAAAATTCAATCAATTTCTATTGAGCGATTTCGTGATGAGTTTGAAAAAATACTCGAATGTGAAAAACCTTCTATGGGATTAAAGCTTTTGCTTCAAACTGGAATGCTTTCGATTTTTATTCCAGAACTTTTGGAATGTAACGGCTGCGTTCAGTCAGATGAAAGAAGCTTCCATGACTTTGATGTTTTAACACATCTTTTTTATGCATGTGACGGTGCGCCAAAAGATAAACTTAATGTAAGGCTTGCTGCCCTATTCCATGATATTGGAAAGCCTGCTGCCAAAAAAATAATAGATGGAAACATCACTTTTTATAATCATGAAAAAATCAGTGCACGACTTACACAAAATATTCTTATACGATTAAAATTTCCTAATGCAGTTGTTGATGATGTTTGTCATTTAATTAACGAACATATGTTTAATTATACTCCAGACTGGACGGTGCCTGCCGTAAGACGTTTTATCATTCGAGTTGGTCAGGAGCATATTGAAGATCTATTTGATCTGCGAATTGCAGACATGTACGGAATGCACAACATACCGATTGATTATAAACACAGTGCAGCAATTAATTTACTGGTTGAATTAAAAGACCGCATTGCAGTTGAACTTGAAAAAAAGAATGCACTTAGCCTTAAGGATCTTGCTATAAACGGAAATGATTTAATTGAAGCAGGCTTTGAAAAAGGAAAGCAGCTGGGCCTTATTTTGAACCAGCTGCTTGATTGTGTTATTGAAGATCCGGAAATGAATGACAGGGAAAAATTATTGGAAGTTGCAAAGAACATTCAATAAGAATGGATTGCCGCGTCGCTTCGCTCCTCGCAATGACGGAAAAGTACATCGTCATTGCGAGCACGCAGTGCGTGGCAATCCACGATTTATATTTCCATATTCATTACTTTTCTAACTTCATTAAGTGTTTGAATACCAATCTCACGTGCACGCTGAGCACCTTCAGTAAGTACCTTTCTGATATATTCAGGGTCTGCTTCAAGGCGGGCACGTTCAGCGCGTAATGGACGGAGCTTTTCGTTTAAGGCTTCTGTAAGAGTTGCCTTGAGCATTCCACCACCACCGTCGCCAATGCGGGCTGCAATTGCTGTTGGTTCTTCTCCAGTACAAAGTGAAATGAGCATAAGAAGGTTTGAAACTTCAGGTCTGTTTACAGGATCGTAAGTAATGTTGCGGTCTTGGTCTGTCTTTGCTTTTTTAATGAGAGCAGCAGTTTCATCTTCTGTTGCACTGAGCATGATTGCGTTGCCGCGGCTCTTAGACATTTTCTGGCTTCCATCAAGACCAAGAATCATTGGTGTTTTAGAAAGAAGTGCCTGTGGCTCCGGGAATACAGGTTCTTTACCCATATCTGTACAGAACTTTTTGTTAAAGCGGCTTGCAATTGTGCGTGTCATTTCAAGGTGTGGAAGCTGGTCCTTTCCAACAGGAACAATGTTACCTTTACAGAAAAGAATGTCACAAGCCTGATGTACTGGATATGTATACATACCTGCGTTTACATTTTTAAGACCTGCACTTTCAATTTCTTCCTTTACAGTCGGGTTGCGGCTAAGTTCCGCATTGCTAACCAGAGTCAAAAATGGAATCATAAGCTGATTACATTCAGGAACATAACTGTGCGGATAAATAATTACATCCTGCTTGCTTGGGTCAATTCCGGCAGCAAGGTAGTCAATTACAAGCTGTTTTGTATTCTGACTGATTTTGTCAAACGCATCATGATCAGTTAAAACCTGATAGTCTGCAATAAGAATCATTGTTGGAACGCCCATTTTTGCAAGTCGTACACGGTTCTGCAGTGATCCAAAATAATGTCCAATATGAAGCAAGCCTGTTGGTCTGTCTCCAGTAAGAACCCGATACTTTCCCGGATTTTTAACAAGATCCTCTTCAATCTTCTTACTACGCTCAAGAGCAGCCTCGAAGCTCTTGTTTATGTCAGTGTATTGAATTTCGTCACTCATGGTCAAACATCCTTTTATTATAATTTATGATATAGATATAATTAAATAAAATTTCATTGTTGATTACGACCGTAGCCGAAAAAAACTTCGGACAACTTCCTTCTGTTGGCCGAAGTCTTTTTCGGCGAGAGGGAGCAATCAACTTTTTGATTTATTTCTAGCATAATATCATAAAATAAATTATAATAAAAGACCATGAATGCAATTGATATTTTTCAGGATTGGCTGGATGACTATTTAAACTTTGAGAATAATCCTAAAAAAGATATATTCTGGCTAGACACCATAGATTTCCTCTGCAAAAGGTTTGATAATCCTCAGGATTTTGCGCCTTGTATTCATGTTGCAGGTTCAAAAGGAAAAGGTTCTGTAAGCCGTATGATTGCATGTATCTTAGAAGAAGCGGGTTACAATGTTGGCCTTTATTCTTCTCCACATATTACAGATTTTCGTGAACGCATATCTAAGGCAACAGGATTTTTTAGCGAAGAAATATATGAAGCTGCTGTAAAAGAACTCATGCCAAATATAGATTCAATAATAAACCTTCCTGCAGACCGCCCTATTACATGGTTTGAGCTTGTAACACTTTATGCATTTTTGTGTTTCCGTAAAGCAAATGTAGACTGGTCTGTTTTTGAAGTTGGCATGGGTGGACGCCTTGATGCAACAAATGTCCTTAGACCAAAACTTTGCTGTATAACCGGAATTGAACTTGAACATACAGAATTTCTTGGAAACACTCTTGAAAAGATTGCAGCCGAAAAAGCCGGAATCATTAAAAACTGTACTCCTGTTGTTATTGCTCGCCAGCAGACAGAAAATGTAAAAATCATTTTAAGAGAAAAAGCATTTACACGACATGCGCCTTGTTACTTTGTTGATGAAATCATTAAGAAGGCAACCTACTGCTTTAACGAAGATGAAAAGACAATGTGTCTTAAACTTGAAAGTGATATTTTCAACAGACCGATCAAAACAAAACTAAGCATGCTTGGAAAATGTCAGGTGTTGAATGCGGCACAGGCTGCCATTGCAATCAGAAAAGTATTACCTAACTTAGACGAAGCAATCATTGAGCGCGGTCTTGCTAAAGCTAAGCTTCCTGGACGATTTGAAATTATTGATAAAGTTCCCGGTTATGAAAGTATTCCTCATCTTGTTCTTGATGGTGCTCATACTCTTAACAGCATTAAGCTTACTCTTGAAACTCTTGGCCGTATGTATGATGACAAGAAAGTAAACCTTCTTTTTGCATGTGCTGCAGATAAAGATATCAAAGACATAAGCATGGAGTTCCGTTACAGATTCGAGCATGTATATGTAACAAAGCCTGGAAACAAAAAACAGTCAGATATTAATGCAGAAATTGAAGCATTTAAAAATGCAGGAATAGATTTTACAGCAGACGCAGATTTCAAAAAGATGATTCTTAAAGCCTTTACAGATTCTGCAGAGAACAACACCATTCTTTTGGTAACAGGTTCCTTCTATCTGGTTTCTGAAGTTAAGAGCATGATGATGATTTAGCCCTTCGACAGGCTCAGGGACCACGCTATTCAATAACTCTTTGTACGCGTTTTGTTATTGAAGTCAAAACTTCATACGAAATTGTATTACCAAGCTTTGCAAGATCATCAGCAGTATTCAAGGCTCCGGTTTCTTTTGGACCAAAAATCAAAACCTTATCCCAAAGTTTAACATCCTTGTTGTTTTTACTAATATTTACCATGCACTGGTCCATACAGATTCTTCCAACGACAGGATAATTTTTTCCATTTATCGTTACCTGGAGTCCCGGAGAAAAACGACGCAAAAGACCATCGGCATATCCAATCGGTAAAACTGCAATATCCGTGTCTTCATCACAAATATAAGTACGGCCGTAAGAAATAGATTTTCCTTTATAGAAATGACGGATTGCAACAACTTTTGTTTCGAGTGCAAGAACAGGCTTTATGTCAAATTGTTTTCCTGCAGATTTAAGATAATCATGTGTAATTTGATCAGGATAATAACCGTAAGTAATAATTCCGGGGCGAACCATATCAAAGTGCATGTCTGTATTATTCAAAAGTGCTGCACTGCTTCCACAGGAACAAATGCCCGGTTCAATATCACAATTTTTAACGTTCTGTACAGCCTTCTTAAATTCATCAAACTGAGCTTTTGTATAAGCCTGATTATCATCTGCAAGACTGTCTGAAACTGCAAAATGAGTACACATTCCACCAAGCTTTAAATGCTTTGAAGAAGAAATCAGTTTTGCCTGCTCGCCAGCTTCATCTGGATAACAGCCAATTCTTCCCATACCGGTATCAACTGCAAGATGAACGTCAAACTTTTTTTCAACTCCCTGATTTTCGCAATAGTTATCTGCAGCTTTTATTAAAAGCTTTATGTATTCTTCTCCAAAAACAAGCGGAGTGATTTTATATTCAAAAAGATCAGACATTTCAAAGGGTGTACAAATACTTAAAAGAAGGATGTTGCTTTTTATACCTGCATTTCTTAATTCAATTGCTTCATCAACCGTTGCAACTGCAAGAAAATCTATTCCAACTTCCTGTGAAATTTGAGCAGTTAAAACGGCGTTGTGACCATAGCCATCTGCTTTTACGGCAACACAGATTTTTACGCCTGGCGCCACATAATTTTTTATTTGTGTCAGATTATATTTAAGATTTTCTCTGTAAAGAATTGCCTTTGTACATCTATTCATATTTCCACCCTACTTTTATTTTATTTAATAAAATCAATTTTTACAAGAAGATTATAAAATAAAATTATAATCAGCCCCATTGTAAAAAACTATAATTATATGGTACTATAATCTATTATGAAAAAAAGGAAATTGTTTATAAAAAAAGCGTTAATTACAAGCCTTGTATTATGCGCATTCTTATGTTCTTGTGCCAGTACAAGTGAAAAAATTGTTGAAAATCCAATTATTGAAGAACAGATTGTTGAACCTGCCGTACCAGAGCCAACTGCAGAAGAAATCTTTTTACAGAAAATCAGTGATTATTCAATTACATTTACAAATGTCCCTGCAAAAATAAAGAAAGGAAAAGCTTTTTCTTCAGATTTTGAAGTAACTGTTTTAAATAGTAATTCAGAACCTGTTGAAGGTTTGGAAATTTGCTTTGAATATCCTTCTAAAAAATCAGGCTCTTCTTTAAGTTTTGAAAACTTAATAGTTTTATCAGACGAAAATGGAGTTGCAAAGCTTTCGATTGGAACTGTAAAATTTGCTGCACTTTCAAAAGTTACAGCTTATCCTAATATTCCGGATGGTTTAAATATTTCACAAGCCAATCTTATTGCTCAGACAGCTTACGCTGATTTTAAAGTTGAATCAGATATAACAACAAAAGGTGCCATAATGTTTGTATTTGAATATACAGAAAGTGGTAAGCCTTCAAAAAACTCATATGAAATTCTTTCTGCTATTCGTAAAAAAGGTGTTACTGCAGGAAATGCACCAATCAGCGATACAGACTATATTAATGCTTCAAAAGAAAAAATCTATAAAGCAAATTATCAATACATTTCTGATCAGTTAGATATGTTCGGTTATTTAATAGGCGGAACAATAAAGTTTTCTTCCCCAGTTGAGAAAACCGATGAAGGTTATGTTGCAAAACTTTGCGCTGATATTTATGGAATTGACATGAAGACCGGCGAAGTTATATATGAAGAAACTACAGAGACAGAAGCTTTTGGTTCAAATTGGAATTATGCAGTTTCAAACTGTAAAGATAAGCTTATTCAGCTCTCAGTTGATTCAATAATGTTTGGATTATAAGTTTAATCTGGAGGTATAAAAATGATTTATACAGATACAAGAGACAGCAGTGCCAAGGTTGATTTTAGAACTGCAGTTATGAGTGGAATGAATCAGAAAACAGGAGGACTTTATATTCCTGTTGAATTTCCAAAAATTGATTCTTCACTTTTAAATAAAGACCCTGCTCCATCATTTCGTGATATTGCATTTAATATGGCAAAGCCTTATGTTGAAGGTGAAATTCCTGATGTTGATTTAGCAGCAATTATTCAGGATGCATATCCTTTTTCACCAAAGGTTGCTCCTCTTGATAATACATCTTATGTACTTGAATTGTTTCATGGACCAACATGTGCATTTAAAGATTTTGGTGCACGCTTTATGGCACGCACTATGTCATATTTTAATCGTAACGAAGACAGTAAGCTTCACATTCTCGTTGCAACTTCCGGCGATACAGGTTCTGCAGTAGGCAGCGCTTTCCATGGTGTTGAAGGTCTTGACGTTACAATCCTCTACCCTGATGGAAAAATCAGTCCGCTCCAGGAAAAACAGCTCAGCACATTTACAGGAAACGTTCGTGCTCTTAAAGTAAAGGGAACTTTTGATGACTGCCAGAAGCTTGTAAAAACTGCATATACTGATGATGAACTTCGCGGTAAGCTCAGACTTTCTTCTGCAAACTCAATAAATATTGCACGACTTTTGCCTCAGAGCTTCTACTACATGTATGCTGCTCTTATTGTTCGTAATCGCGCTGCTCTTCAGAATAAAATTGCTAACCCTGATATTATCATGGTTGTTCCAAGCGGAAACTTTGGTAACCTTACTTCAGGATTGATTGCCCGCGAAAT
>JAEEGL013843434.1_pt1 | contig 10683 bp, 5 predicted proteins | sample 9134231 | NCBI WGS metagenome assembly JAEEGL01 (sample SAMN16246548, study PRJNA631951) | gut metagenome | biome: gut microbiome; feature: rumen; material: fiber-attached | host: Bos | place: Iran: Karaj | collected 2018-10 | reverse complement strand
TAGATTGCGCAGTCAGAATTTTCGTCAGATTGTCTGAAAATCGCGGGGAATACTTCCTGTATTGGCCAAGATTTTCGGACAATATGACGGAACATTATGCAAGCAAGATGCGTGCCGAGAATTGTGCGGTATTGCCTTAATGTTGCTCAGCCGTTCAGGCTTTCCGGGGCCCGGAGCAGCTCCTCCGGCTGCGGCCCTTCCCGGGACCGCATATGCTCCGCAGTGGCCGATGGCCCCACATTCTCATTCTATACCATTATCTATTTTAACCCATTTGCCTCTTCAGCGCAATGGGTGGGAAAAGAATAAATCACGGGGGGACGGCGGAAAAGCCGAAGAAAGGACCGCAGCTGCAGGGCTCCGGCAGAATCGTAAGCAGCGCCGCGGAGACCATATAAACGGGCAGCCGCGCTCCCACCGGTTTTGAAACGACAAGCTGCTTGCGATTCCCCATGGGAAATGGTAAAATGTTTCCACAAGCTGCCGAGGGGGGGCGATGACCGGTGCAGAGAAATCACGTCAGACGGGTCCTGTTCGTGCTGCTGTTCCTTGCGCTGGCCGCCGCCCTGCTCTATTTTCCCTTCCGGGACGCGGCGCCCCAGCTCCTCTCCCTGCTGAAAAGCGGGGATGTGGAGGAAATTCAGGCTTATCTGCGGAGTATCGGCACATGGAAGGGCGTCCTGGTCACAGCCCTGCTCCAGATGCTCCAGGTCTTTTCCCTGGTGATCAGCGGCGTGCCCATTCAGGTGGCCGCCGGCGTGGTCTACGGCACCTTCATCGCCCTGGTGATCTGCCTGCTTTCCTCCACCCTGGCGCTGACCCTTTCCCTCCTCTTGTGGAAGGGCATGGGCAGACGCATGAAAAAGTGGTTTCCCGTGGAGGAGAAGGAGCTGCGCCTGATCAACCGGCTTGCGGAATCGGGCACTCCGCCCCGGTATGCCGTGTTCCTGGCGGGGATGATCCCCGTCCTCCCCAACGGCCTGATCCCCCTGCTGGCCTCGAAGCTGAACATCTCGGTCCCGGCCTTCACCCTCTGGGTGGGGCTGGGCAGCCTGCCCAACATGCTCCTCTGCTGCGCCATCGGCAACCGGCTCATCCGGGGAGACTGGCTGGCCAGCATCATTTACGTCGTGATCATGATGGGCATCGTGATCGTCATGTGGAAATGGCGGGACCGGATCATCGCCTGGGTCCGCAGCCATGCGCGGGCGCAGGACGGGGACAAGCGATAAGCCGAGCGGGAAACGGAGGCACTTCAGAGCAGAACCGCAGCAACCCCGGATGCCAAACATCCCCCGGTGGGGCCGCCTTGACCGCAGCTACAGCGCGGGATTTCACGGGGCGCAAGCCGCGTTTTACCCCCGCATTTCGGGCATTCTGCCGGGTCCGTTGTATTTCGCAGCGGGCCCTTCATCGTCTTTTAAGCAGGGGGGAGGGAGGGGCGAAAGGCGCGAAGCGTATCTGCCGCGAGGCGGCGGAGAGTTCATTCCCTTCGTTCCGACGCGCCTGCAGACGGCGCCTGCGCAGCTGTTGTCCGTTCCCGCCCGCGGCGTACCGCGGCCCAGGCTTTGCCGCGGAGGGGCTGCGCCGGAAACGAAGAAAACGACATCCCAAGTCCGCAGAATACAGGAAATAAGCATGACTTAACATTTCCCAAGGTGCCCAATGGTAAATGTTACAGTTTATTCAAAATTTACAGGTTGATTTTTGACAGTTCCCTGCGTATACTTACCATGTGTTATGCTGTGACATTATGGGATAAAAGGCAATCTCCGGCGGCCTTTTAACCCCGTGGCATAGATACCATTACAATGAAGAGACTGCTGATAATGCTTCGGCTGCTGAATACAGCGATCGGATCGGCGTTACATATTCCCCCGCTGAGGGGCCGCGCAGTCGGTTGGGAGGATTTGCCCATGGGCAGAATAGTGTTGAACAAGCTGCGTTCCCGCAAAGGTGCGTCGATCACCTTTGCGCTTCTGGCTTTTTTGGTCTGCGCTGTGGTGGGCGCTGTCCTGCTGGCCTCTGCCTCCGCGGCGGCAGGCCGCCTCAGCGGCCTGGCGAAGTCGGACCAGCGATACTATGCCGTCACCTCCGCCGCCCAGCTCTTCTGCGATACGCTGGACGGGCAGAGCTTCACCATCGAGCGTTCCTTCAGCAAAAACACAAAACAGGGAGAGATTTATGAATTGGCAGCGGATGGCGGCCCGGATATTTGGGTCGGCTCTGCTGATGACGAGGATATTGCAACGGTTGACTCGGATTACGGAAATACGATAAAGACTGTGTTTCCACCCCTGTCCGGATCCGAAACTGAACCTGAGGAACATATGTATTATGTTGAAAACCTCATCAGCGGAACGACGAACACTTCGCTTCTCACGAAGGCGGCGTTGTTCTATGTTTATAAAACTGAGTCTCTGAGTTCAAATACCTGGAAACAGGCATGGGGAAGTGCAGACTCGAGCAACAACTACGCGGATTCATCCACTGGACCGTCCTCCAGTCAAAGCTGGGGGCCTTTGGATGTGACGGTGGATGGCTATCCCGGCCTGTCGGTCAATGTTACCATGCAGCTTCATGTGAACGACAATATCACCAGGGAATACGGACCGGGCGCTATTACGTTTGAATTCAAGAACGCCAGCGGCGATCCGTTTACTGTTATGGTCATCCTGTCTGCCAGCATTCAGGATGATTCTCTGGATCCCGTCAAGAATACCACCTATGGCCTGTCAACGATGACGCCGATCAATCCGGAAACGAAACGATACACGGTTAATACAACGGTAACCGATACTTACACCAAGACGACCACTATTACCTGGACGGTGGCAGATGTAAAGAAGGTGTCCTGATGAAGAGACTGAAAAAGCGAATCGCCGCCAAGCTGAAGGGAAACGCGGGTGAATCCTTGGCCGAGGTGTTGATCTCCCTGCTGATTGCTGCCCTGGCTCTGACGATGCTGGCTTCCGTGATCAGCACCTCCGCGAGAATCATCACAAAGAGCAAGGCAATGATGAAGGATTACTACGATGCCAGCGACGAATTGGTGGAGGGAGCGGGTACAAAGATCAGCAGTACCGGGAGTGATATCAAACCCACCTATGTCTCTGTCAAGATAGGCGACGACAGCGTTATCCTGAGGTCAGCGGGATCCGAAGATCATCCCGACTACATAAAGGTAAGCGGTGTCAAGATCAACGATACTTATTCAGGCGGCGTAGAAGTAGCTGCCTATCAGTTGCCGTGAGGAGGGAGTAAGGCTTGAAAGCGTTTATCAAGAAGGTCCTGAAAAGCCGCGCCGGCTTTTCTCTGGCGGAGACCCTGATGGCCATTATGATCCTCCTGATGGCATCTGCCATTGTCGGCGCGGCGATCCCGGCAGCGTCCAATGTTTACCAGAAATCGGTGGACGTAGCCAATGCACAGGTCGTACTCAGCACCACCATCACCATGCTGCGGGATCAGCTCAGCACTGCTGGAAATACCAAGATTTCCGGGAAGATGATTACTTATACGAGCGGCAAGGCAGGGGAAAGCGGTGTGTCCTGCCTTATGAAGCTCAATTCACCGACGATCACGGTTTATAAGGGGTCCTATGAACTATCCTTAGCCGAGTCCCCCAGCACGGATCCTGCGGATTATGAATTCGGTTATTATGATCTGGTGTCCAAGGAATCCGTAACCGGCAAGCTGGCCATTGATTATGAGAGCATCAGTCAGTCGGGCCAGACGATCACATTTCATAAGCTGGTAGTCCAAAAGGACGGGACAAATCTGACTGAGCCGCGTAATGTGAGCATCCGGGTGCTTTCCTGACGGTGCCGTTCTGGAAAAACGGCAGATGATGTTGAAAGGTTTTATTGGACTCCGGCCGTACGGCGGAGACGGAACATATCGTTCGGGTGGGATAAATGATGAAAAAACGTTTTAATCGAAAAGGCTTTACTCTGGCGGAAGTGCTGATCGTCGTGGCGATCATCGTTGTGCTTATGGGCGTCGGCGCGGTGGCGCTCTTCAGCCATATGCGCAACATGCAGAAGCTGGAGATGGACGGGCAGGCGAAGGAACTCTTCATTGCCGCCCAGAACCATCTGTCGCTGGCGGAGAGCCAGGGCTTTTTGGGCGTAGCGGAATATGAGGGCGATGTCCTGACGGATAATTTCGGGACGCCCGATCCCGATGGTGCAGACAGCACGATTCCCGGAGTCTACTACATCATCGTCAACGGCGGTGCCGGATCTTCCACCTTCAGCGAGGGCAAGGGCAGTGCCGTACTGAATCAGATGCTGCCCTTTGCCTCCATGGACGAGTCGGCGCGGGCAGGCGGCAGCTATATCATCCGCTATCAGAAGGAGCCAGCCCAGATCCTGGACGTGTTCTATGTCAGCAAATCCGGGCGCTATGGCTTGGAGAACGGTTTTAGCGAAGCCGATTATCTTAATTACCTGAAGGGGTACATTGGCGGTACGTCCGAGCTTGACCTTAAGTCATACGGCAGCAGTAATGCGGTTGTCGGTTATTACGGCGGTAACCTGCCTGCAACCCTGGTGAAGGGCCAGGATCTGCTGGTGCCGACCGTCACCATTTACAACGAGGAAACGCTCTATGTCGAGGTCACTAACCCCAACACCGGCGTGAACGATGGTGATAATGCGCTGGTCCTCGTGATTTCCGGCAGCGGAAATCAGGTAAGCATCCCCCTCGTCGACAACAACGGCGATAATGCTTATTTTCACGGAACCAAAACCACCCGTGTTTCAGACGATAATAACAACGTCTATACCATCATACTGGACGATGTAACGAATCCTGCGATGCATTTCGGCTCCACGGCGACCGATAAAGTCGACGACTTTGCCACGGCAGGAATCAAACCCGGCGACAATATTACGATCCAGGCCATTGCCTATACCAACAAGGCGCTGGCCGGCATCGCCCAAAGTGCACCGCAGACCACCAACAGCCTGTTTGCATCCCGCAGCGGCAACACGGTGGAGATTGCCTATGTGCGTCATCTTCTGAACCTGGATAAGGCAGTGTCCAAGCTGAATACGCCTCCCACGACCGCCAACCAGACCAGGGACCTGACCTGGGATGGCTTCAAGACCGGGGTAGAAATGGGCACGACGAAGGTGATCTCTGTGCTTGATACTGATGGCGGCGCCAACGGCCAGGCTGGGGACTATCGTCCCGTCAACCTGGACTACAAGCTTGCCTACAACGGCCAAGGCCACAGCATCACGGGGATCACCATTGAAAACGAAAGCAGCGCCTCCGCAGTGGGACTGTTCAGCGCGATAACGGGCGCCAGCGCAACCGAAACTAGCAGCGTTACCGATCTGCGGCTTGTGGATTTCAGCCTGAAAACCACTTCCGGCAACGCTGGCGCATTGGCAGCCGGCGTTACATATACGGACATCACCGGCGTGCTGGTACATAACAGCAATACCGGCAATGCTGATGACAGCGCCTATTTCATCCAGACCGGCACCGGCAATGCAGGCGGCCTGGTGGGCAGCATGAGCGGCGGCAAGATCGACAAGAGTGCAGCTGCTGTCTATGTGAAGGCCAGTGGCAGTGCCGGCGGCCTGGTGGGCGTCGTTTCTGGATCAGCCCCAAAGATTTACAGCAGCTATTCCGGCGGCCACACTTTTGAAGCAGAATATCGGGATAATGACGATACGGTGGCCGATAAGCAGGATGGTCGGCTTAACGTGATCGGTGGGACAGTTGCCGGCGGTCTGATCGGTGACGCTTCCGCTGCAACGAATCTGGATCTGAAATACAGCTATTCTACCTGCTCTGCTTCGGCTGCCATTGCCGGCGGTCTGATCGGCAAGGGCGGCAGCGGTACAGTGGCTTACTGCTATGCCACCGGCCTCGTTTACGGCGGCACGACAATGGATACCTTTGTGGGCAGCGATTTCAGCAGCCTGAGCTTTACCACGATCACTACGACCGATCCCGAAACCCACGAATCAGTCACTGTCCCCACCAACTATTATCTGGAGGGCGTCTCTGAAATAAGCTCTGGGATAGCGGCTACCGCGCTTACCGGTGCCACAGCAGGAGATTCCAGCCTCACCAAATTCCTGGTGCCGGACGGCAGCCAGCAGGCAGCCATTGCGTATGACGTGAAGGTGGGCGGGCGATATGCCTTCCCCACCATCGACCAGCTCCATACCCTGTACGCGGACACTGGGTGGACTCGTCCCAGCGGCTTCGAAGGCACCTTCTTGACCTCCCACTACGGCGACTGGCAGATGCCGACGCTGGAGAAGCTGCCCTATGTCCTGGTCAACTCCCATACCCTGTATACGGAGGTTACGCTGAACCCCACCACCCGTTTTGTGACCCTCGCGCTCTGCGGGGAGACCAGCGGAAAGGCGCGGGTCTATCGCCTGAGCCTGGATACCCTTGCGAATAATCAGAATGTGATCGGCGCGCAGGAAGTGGGCCTGATCGAGGATACCGACAGCAACACGGGCATCGTGTGGGCGGAGGGAACTCCCACGTTCCCGCTTCCCTGTGCTGAGACTACCAAGGATGCGGAAGGGAAGAATGTCCTGCGTATCACGCTGGATGGGATCACGCAGAATAACCAGCACTTTGCCAACCTCTTCCCCGAGCTCACCCCCGGTGAAGACGTCACGCTCCTTCTGGGCGGCGGAAAGTGCGGCTGGGCGGCGCTGAAGACCCTGAAGACGGCGACGGACGAAAATGGCGAGATTTACGCCAAGACGGACAACAGCCTTTTCGGGAGCATCACAGAGGTAGCCAGCGGCGATCCCAACTATAGCGCCACGGAAAAGCACTACACGGCGGAGATCAAGCTGATCCGCCATCTGCAGAACCTGGATACCGCCACCTCCAATGTGAATGCCGGCGCGCAGTACGTTGCCTATGCCAAGCTGACGAAGAACATCGATTGGAATCCCAAGAGCGCCGAAAGCGAGATCGAGGAAGACGTCAGAAATTATGCGATGCTCACTTCGGATGAAGTTAAATCGTATGAAAATGTCTATAAATATGTTGCCACCGGAAATACAACGGGAATAAAGGCAAGCGGCTTCAACGGCATTTACAACACTTATCTGCGCGGATTTGATGGGGACAACTATACCATCCGGAATATGGCCATGGGCGCGACCTATGGCGTAAACGCGAATGATACAGGCAGTGCCGGATTCTTCCGCCTGGTGAACACCAACCTGAAGATCCAGAACCTCCGCCTCCTGAATCCCAAGATCAACAATCCCACGAACAATAATCCTGACACCCCCCCTGCAACCGCAGCCTTCGTTGCGAAGCACACTGCCGGAAAGCTGGAGCTGGATACCGTTCTTGCGGATGGACCCTATTCGTTCATGAAGGGGGCCGTCGACGAGAATGGTGATGCGCTTGATCCCAACGTCAAGCTGGTCGGCAAGACCGCTGTTGGCGGTCTGGTCGGCCTCAGCAGCGGCGGCGAACTGACGATTAACAACAGTGCTTCTTCCATGCTGATCAACGCCGGGGGCGCTGCCGGCGGCCTTGTCGGCAATGTGAGCGGCGGATCCGTCACCATCACCGATTCCTATGTGAGCGGCCATACCGGCTATTATTCGGACCTTGGCGGAGCCGGCGAAAAGTACCACGGCGGCCTGTACTATACCGGCAGCTCCGTGGGCAACGACAATGGCCGCTGGAATATCGCTTCCACCGGCAATGTGGCCGGCGGCATCATCGGCGACCTGGGAACTGCTGCCGAGGCTACGATTTCCAGGACCTTCAATGCTGCTTCCGTCTATGCCCCTGAAGGGAATGCGGCCGGCGGCCTTGTCGGCAAAGCGGCCGGGGAGATCAAGAGCAGCGGCGGAAGCCCCCTGAACCTCTGCTATGTCGTGGCCCCCGTTTACAACGTGCAGGAGATTGTCGAGAGTTCGACTACGCCGGGTACGTTAATTATCCCGGCAGGCAAAGCCGGCAGCATCATCGGCACCTCCTCGACGGCGATCACCGGCGGCACGGTAAACGGCACGGGATTCTTCTACCTTCCCGATATCTATAGCGAGCCCATGCCCATGCTCCTGACCGACAACAGCTATAACATCAAGACGATCGGCGCCGGGGACCTGAGCAACGCAAAGGCCGCTTCCTATTATGAAGTGTCGGGCGCGGACAACGCCATCCTGGGCGTCTCCTCCGGCTATGCCCATATCGAGCAAAGGACCATCGCCTGCGATCCGGAGCTGTCCAGCTTCGAATTCCCCTTTGCAATCTGGACTTCCTTCAGCTTTGAAACCCGGGGCGGTTCCGAACAGCGGTGTTATTACGGCGACTGGCAGCCCATGCCCGCCGTGAGCACCATTCACCTTGTGGTGCATTATGTAACGGAGCTCCCGGCAGAAGCGGGCAGCGAAGTCACTGCGCCGACGGTGACCTCCATTCCTGATTTTGCAACGGTTGTCAACGCCGTCCAGCTGCCCTATCGGAAGACGAAATTCGCCGTTCAGAACTATCCGGCGGAAGTCTTTGGCTATCGCTACGGCACGTCCTGGAATGTTTACAACGGCAACTGGGCCTCCGACATTGAAGGCGGAGAGGCCTGGCCTTCCGGCGGTATTCCGACCTCTTACCGTGTGGATACGGTGCCGAGAAGCGCCATTGAATCCAATGGCAACTTCTATACCCTTTTGCCCTCCGTATTCAAGAAGATCAATCAGGAGAGCAATTATCGGACGGCGTCCGGCGGGGTCTACACCGGGGTCGGCGATCCCTATATCCATGTGACCTTTGTGCTGACCTATGAAAAGATCCAGGATTCCCTCTTCCGGCTGAATTTCTCTGACGACCAGTTCACCACCGGTGCAGACGGGAAGCTGGCACCTGCGCATACGTGGTCCAGTGTCACCAACAGCCAGGTGGTGGAGCATAAGTTTACGGAAGAGGCTACGACGGTCACCATGGCCGAGCTTCTGAGCAAATCCGATGTGGTGCTTCCCACCTACTATAAGGAGGGCTATCGCCTGCAGGGCTGGTCCTATAACGGCACGTTGGTTGCGGAAAATGTCTATACCAGCTCCGGCTTCCACCTCCAGGCGACGACGGCTGCTTCCGGCATCACCTTCAACAAGGCGAATGCGGACGCGAATCCGGATATCAGTCTCAAGGCCGAATACTATCCCATCGTGGAGCGCACCCTCACGATCAATTTCGTAGATGTGACGGATCCCGAGGCGGCTGTTCCCAATCTGGATCCCTATGTGATCAAGTTCGAGTCGGATCGGGGCTTCACCCAGAGTGTCGTCCTGCCCGGTGATGAGACGGATGCGGAGCATAAGAAGCTGTGGCCCGTGGAGATCGACCCCGACGATGATGGCCTGGTCACGCCGGATTTCGACCATCTGCTCCTTACCTTCAATATCACCCCCGCTGTCGGCAATTCGACTGCTCTGACCTACACGGTCAAATACAATGTCGAGAAGCCGCAGCCTGCGGGCTATGCGATCCTTTTCGAACTGGAAGACACTACGAGCGAGAACGGCGTTCTCAAATATGCGGAGAGGGTCAAGTATCAGGACGGCACCGAGAAGATCACGACCTACATTTTCAAGAACCAAAGTGAGCCGTTGCTGGTGGGCATTACGGATCCCGGCGAATGGCCCGATGTGGATCCTGAGGACCAGGATCTGATGGAATACCTGAGCAAGACCCTGAATGTGGACACCGCCGGTGAATTCATCGTCAGCGGCATGACGATCGTGCTTGTGGATAAGATCGCGAGCACCCCTGCCTATGCCCGCTATGACGATGCGGACGTGGTTTATCCCGGCAGCGTGGCGGAAAGCGATGCAAGCAATGCAAAGCACTGGGATACCAAGTATCTGGTCGTGTTCAAGGTTTCCCGCCGCACCTATCTTCTGGACTTTGACCTGAATGGCGGCGAAGGCTCCTGGGGCATCGAAAAGGTGCGCGCCGGCGCCTACCTGAAGGCGACGATCGACAATCTGCGGAGCGACGGGAACCATCCGCTGAGCCAGGCCGGCTACACCTTCGACGGCTGGACTTATGTGGAAGCGGGCAATAAGCTCAACGTGACCGATACGACGCAGATGCCTGAGCATGAGCTGACCGTCACGGCCAAATGGAAGGGTGAACCCTCTGAATTCAAGGTGCTCTTCTGGCTCCAGGATCCCAACGATGGCCCCAATGGGGAAGCGCCGGGATATACCCTGGTTCATTTTGAAGCCTATAATGCCAATGACGCTGAACTGAAGAGCCTGATGGCCGACGCAGCCAGCGACATCAAAGTGGTGCCCGGCAATGGCAACGATGACGATGAGATCGGCAACATCACCCTGAATTGGGATAACAAGGATGCGGCGGCGCAGGGGCTGCAAACAACCAGGACCTACACGAAGGCTACCTTGATCGACAAGGCTCCCGAGCTCAAATATGCCCATCTGAACACCGCGAAGACCACGGATGTTACCGTGACCGGCGACAACGCCACCGCGGTCAATATCTATTATGACCGGAACTTCTATACTCTGTGGATCTTCCTGGGCCGCGCCACCAACGCGACCATCGGAGGAACGGAGTACTATGATCAGTCTGGGGAACATAAGCTGACCAAGTATAACCTCCGTAAGCCTGCCGGCAGCTACATCTGGGCCTATCCTGATGAGTCCGGGG
>JAEEGL013483147.1_pt1 | contig 10683 bp, 7 predicted proteins | sample 9134231 | NCBI WGS metagenome assembly JAEEGL01 (sample SAMN16246548, study PRJNA631951) | gut metagenome | biome: gut microbiome; feature: rumen; material: fiber-attached | host: Bos | place: Iran: Karaj | collected 2018-10 | reverse complement strand
GAGATCGAACCTGTTGGCGCATGCGTAGGAACAAAGGGCGCGAGAGTCGAAAACATAGTCGCTGAGCTTCGCGGTGAGAGACTCGATATAATCAAATGGAGCCCCGACCCGGAACAGTTTATAACGAATTCACTGAGCCCGGCGAAAGTTTTACGTACATATATCAACGAAGAAGAAAAATCTTCGACGGTCATCGTTCCCGATGATATGCTTTCGCTCGCGATAGGCAAGGAAGGTCAGAATGTTAGGCTCGCGGCAAAACTTACAAAATGGAAGATTGATATAAAGAGCGAGTCCCAGATCAAGGAAAGCATCTCGGCAGACCTGTTCAAGAGCGGACTTATAGATTCGCTTGACGAGAGCCCGGCGGATGAAGTGTCCAACGAACTCTTCAAATCTGAAAGCGACGAGTGATCGATAAAGAGAGGTGAGACTATTGAAGGAGAAAAAAGTTCCCATGAGAACATGCCTCGGCTGCATGAGCGAAAAACCGAAGAAAGAGCTTCTGAGAATAGTCAAAACTCCGGAGGGAACATTCAAGATCGACAATATCGGAAAAATGAACGGCCGCGGGGCATATTCCTGCAAAAACATGGAATGCATAAAAAAGATCTGCAAAGGTAAGAAACTCGGAAAAGCTTTCGGAGAGCAGCCCGGACAGGAAGTTTACGATATGATCTTGCAGGCGGCAGAGAGCGTATTAACATCAGACGGAGGCGGTATTGATGGCAGAAAAGAAGAAATATAAGATAAAAGACATAGCCGACAAGCTCGGCACTCAGAGTAAAAAGATCGCCGAGAGACTCGCGGAGATCGGTATAACCAAAAGCCCCGCGGGAAGCCTTGACGAGGACGAACTTCGAAAGCTCTACGAGCACATAGGCGACAAAAAAGGCCTGGAGGAACTGGACGGAAAGAAGGAAGAGCCTGAGGAAAAGACAGAATCCCAGCAGGCCAAGCCAAGTCCCGTTACTCAACGTACGACGACAAGTCAGACAACAGGCGCATTCATAATCGGAAGACGCGTTGTTCAAAGAGAGGACAATTCTTATTCCAACTATTCGTCGACTGACGACAGAAAAGGTTCCGACAAAGGCAGGAAAGGCGGAGATTCTTCTGCCGCGAGTTCAGACACGCTTGTCGGTTTTACCAAATCGAAAAGACCGGGAGATTATTCTACGCTTCTGCAGCAGGAGAAGGGAAAGACACAAGTCGTAAAGAGGGAAACAAAGAAGGAAGCTCCCGTTGAAGAAAAGAAAGAAGAGACATCCGAAGCGCCGCAGACTACGAGCGTTATAAGAAAAGTCAGACGTGTAACGCCCTCTGCTTCTGTCGAGGAAAAGAAGGAAGAGCCCGAAAAGGCTGCCGAGACAAAACCCGAAGAGGAAGCAGCAAAGCCTGAAACAAAAGTAGTAAAGATCAGGAAGATCGTTAAAGAAGAAAAGCCTGCGGAGACCAAGCCTGAAGAAGTCGCTCAGAAAGAGGAAAAAACAGAGAGCAAGTCAGAACAGACTCAGGTAAAAGAGCCCCAAAAGCAGGAATCCAAAGAGGAGACCAAGCCGGAGCCCGAATCAAAACCCGAGCCCGAAAAACAGGAGGATAAAAAGCCTAAAGAGGCAAAAGTTCCTGAAAAAAAGGAAGAAGAGAGAAAGCCTGCAGAACAGAGAAGATCTCAGGATCAGCAGAGAACAGGAGACAGGACCTCTCAAAGAACAGAAAGATCAGACAGATACGAAAAAACAGACAAAGCGGGCAGAACTGATGCGAAACAGGGATACAGAATGCCTCAAGACGACAGACAGAGACAGGGAGACCAGAACAGGCCTGTCCGCAGAACGACTCAGATGCCGGCGGCTCCCGATACGCAGGAAGAGAAGAAGAGAAGACCTCTTGACAACTCTTTTAACAGGCTGAACAAGAAGGAGAAACAGGAATCTGCCGCGAGCAGAAACCAAAACAACGCCGGACCAAAGAACAAATATCAGACTGAAAGACAGTACATCGGCCACAAGCAGGGCGTCAACGAAGTGATGAGCGACGCGTTCTCCTATGAAATGGAGAACCCCGACTACAACAGCAGGGGCAGAAGGGACAAAAAGAGCAAGAACAAGCAGATCGTCGCTCCGAAACAGCCCGTTGCCGTTTTAACTAATGTTAAACTGCCCGAGACGATGACAGTCAAAGAGTTCGCGGAGGAGATCAAAAAATCTGTAGGAGACGTCATCAAAAAGATGCTCATGCTCGGCACCCTCGCCAGCCAGAACGAAGTGATCGGATTCGACACGATGGAAATAATCGCCAGCGAATTCGGCATCACTGCGGAGAAAGAAGTCGTTGTATCAGTTGAAGAGCAGATCTTCGACGATTCGGAAGACGAAAACGACGAAGGCGCAGTTCCGAGACCTCCGGTCGTCGTTGTAATGGGACACGTTGACCACGGTAAGACATCCCTCCTTGACGCCATCCGTTCAACAAGCGTAACGGCGGGCGAGGCAGGCGGAATAACCCAGCACATAGGCGCCTACACTGTAAAAATCAACGGCAGGAATATTACGTTCCTCGATACGCCCGGACATGAAGCTTTCACCGCAATGAGAGCGAGAGGCGCGATGGTGACAGACGTTGCGATACTCGTTGTCGCGGCTGACGATGGCGTAAAACCGCAGACTGTCGAGGCTATCAACCACGCGAAAGCGGCGAAAGTCTCAATAGTTGTCGCCGTAAACAAAATGGATAAGGAGGGCGCAAACCTCGAAAAAGTACGCCAGGAACTCGCAGAGCATGACGTTGTCTGTGAGGAATGGGGAGGCGACGTACCGTTCATACCCGTATCTGCCAAAAAGCACCAGAATATAGAGCAGCTGCTTGAGACCGTTTTACTCTCGGCAGACATACTGGAACTTAAGGCAAACCCCGAAAAACAGGCAAAAGGTACTATAATCGAGGCAAAACTCGACAAAAACAAGGGACCTGTCGCAACTCTCCTCGTTCAGAGAGGTACGTTAAAACAAGGCGACTACATCCTTTCCGGAACAGTTTACGGCAGAGTCCGTACGATGAGCGACGACAAGGGCAGCTCGATCAAAAAAGCAGGACCTTCAACACCTGTGGAGATCACCGGACTTCCCGAAGTGCCTGAGGCAGGCGAAACATTTTACGTTGTGGAAGACGAGCACAAGGCAAAGCAGGTAGTAGAGCACAGAAAGACTGCGGCAAGAGAAAACATGATCAAGGCGACCACAAAAGTCTCTCTGGACGATCTGTACAGCAGGATCCAGGAAGGCCAGATGAAGGAACTCAATATCATCGTCAAAGCTGACGTTCAGGGTTCCGTCGAAGCTGTTAAGCAGTCTCTTGAAAAATTGAGCAACGATGAAGTTAAAATAAAGATCATCCACGGAGCGGTAGGCGCGATCAACGAATCTGATGTCACGCTCGCCAGCGTTTCGAACGCGATCATTATCGGATTCAACGTAAGACCCGTCCAGGGAATCGCCGAGCACGCGGAGAGCATGGGAGTCGACATGAGGCTCTACAGAGTCATTTACGACGCCATTGAGGATATCCAGGCTGCTATGCGCGGTATGCTTGAACCCGAGTTCAAGGAAGTAGCGCAGGGAACATGCGAGATCAGACAGATCTTCAAAGTTTCCGGAGTCGGTTCCATCGCGGGCTGCTATGTGACTTCAGGTAAAATAGTCAGGAACTCGAACGTGCGTATCGTCAGAAACGGAATAGTCGTTTACGAGGGCAAACTCGCGTCGCTCAAGAGATTCAAGGACGACGCAAGAGAAGTCGCTCAGGGATTCGAGTGCGGACTTTCGTTTGAGCGTTTTAACGATATCAAAGAATCGGATATCGTAGAATGCTACTCGATGGAAGAGATAAAGAGGACATAATGGACAGATATGACAGGATAGCTTCCGAAATGAGGAAGGTAATCAGCGACATATTGAGAAATGACGTCAAGGATCCAAGGATACCTATGATGACGAGCATTCTGGACGTAAAGGTCACCAGGGATCTGAAATACGCGAAGGTTTACGTGAGCGTTTTCGGTTCTGAGGCAGACAAAGTCCAGACGGGTCTCGCGCTGAAGAACAGCGCGGGATACGTAAGGCACAGGATAGGCGAGAAGATGATCATCAGGGCAGTCCCGGAACTTACGTTTATCATCGACGAGTCGATCGAGCGCGGAGCCTATATGAACGAACTGATCAAAAAGGTAGCTTCAGAGGGCGGCATGGGAGGAAGTGCCGAAAATGACAAAAAGTGACAGGGAAACCTTTCATAAAGCCGTAAAACTTATCGAAAACGCGAAAACCGTCGATGTTTTTACGCATCTGCACGCTGACGGAGACGCAGTGGGCAGCGCTTTCGGCATCGCATATATTCTCACGGATCTCGGGAAAAAGGTAAAAATCTTCCTTGAGGAAGACCCGGGAGACAAATTCAGATATCTGATGGATCCCGAGATCGAGTGCCACATCACAGGCGATGATGTCCTGCCTTATGAGAACGAAAAGCCTGATCTTGCGATCGTCACTGACTGCGCTACCAGGGACAGAGTGAAAAAAAGATACGAGATATGCGAAAGAGCGGGAAAGATCATTAAGATAGACCATCACATGCAGGATGACAATTTCGGTGACGTCAATGTCGTACGGGAGGACTGGAGCGCTGTGTGCGAAGGGATCTTTTTACTCTCTAAAATGCTTGGATACGATCTCAAAAAGGCGCCGCACGGAAAGAAAGCCGCGATCGCGCTCTATACCGGAATATTGACAGATTCAGGCCGGTTCGGATACTCGAATACCACGTCTTTCACTCATAAAGCCGCCTCGGAACTTCTTAAAATTACGGGCGACATGTCCGATACAGTCAGAAATCTGTTCTCGATCAAACCTTTTTCGAAGGTAAAGATTTACGGTATCGCTTTTTCGCGCGCCGAACTTCTTTGCGACGGAAAGTTCGCTTTTTCGTATGTCACCGGAGACGAAATGAAGGAGACCGGAGCGACATTCCAGGAGATCGACGGAATATCGTCAGAGCTTTGCGAGATCGAAGGCGTTGAACTGTCGGCACTTGCGAAACCGTCATCGAAAGACCCGAAAAAATGGGGTCTCAGCCTGAGATCTTACAAATACTGCGACGTCGCCGCGATAGCCATGAAATACGGCGGCGGAGGACATGCGAGAGCCGCGGGATTCGATTACGAAGGAACAACAGAGGAAATAAAGGAATTACTCATCGGGGAGCTCAAAAAATATTGAACGGCGACGGAGTTTTTAACATATATAAACCTGCGGGGATGACTTCATTTCAGTGCGCAAACAAGGTGAGGAAGATCACGGGCGCGAAGAAAGCAGGCCATGCAGGAACGCTCGATCCGAATGCTGAGGGCGTGCTGCCTGTTTGCGTCAATAAAGGCACCAGGTGTATGGATTTTTTCCTCGATATGGGTAAAAGCTACCGCGGCACCATGGTTTTCGGTTCCGCAACAGACACGATGGACGCGTGGGGCACCGTCACGAAGACAAAAGAAGGCTTCACTGTAACAGAAGAAGAATTTGTTAAAGTTCTGGAAAGCTTCAAAGGGGAGACCGAGCAGCTGCCTCCCCAGTTTTCAGCTGTTAAAAAAGACGGGGTCCCGCTTTACAAGCTTGCGAGGCAGGGAGTTTTTACAGAGCTCGAAAAAAGAAAAATCTCGATCTACGATATAAAAGAAGAAAAATTCGACGGAAAAACAGCCCAAATATATGTAAAATGTTCAAAAGGCACATATATCAGGACTCTGATAAACGATATAGGCGAAAAGCTTGGCTGCCTTGCACATATGACTTCGCTCACAAGGCTTTCATACGGTTTTCTTGAATCGAAGGATGCTCTTACGCTCGAAGATCTGCAGAAGGCAAAAGACGACGGAACGCTCGAAGAAAAGCTGATCCCGATCGACTTGATCACATCGAGATACCCGAAGATCGAACTGACAAAACAAGAATACAGGGATTTTAAGGACGGCAAGGAAGTAGCGGTACAAAAAGACAGAGCAATATTATCCGAGACCCGCGATATGAGCGCGGCGAATCTTTATTTAGAAGGAGAACTTAAAGCTGTTGCAAAAGCGCAGAGCAGAGGGCAGAAGATCGCCTTTAAGCCGTGGAAATTTTTCGGAGAAGGTCCCGAAGAAAAAGAAATGAAAGTTTTCAGATCGAATGAAGAATTTAAATACGAAGGTCAGACGGCTATCGGACTCGGCAATTTCGACGGAGTCCACGAGGGTCATTCGTCTCTCATAAAAAGGCTGGTATCCGAAGCCGAGGACGCAAAGATCCCCTCGATGATATACACGTTCAAGACGCATCCTGCGAGAGTGCTTCAAAAAACGAATGAGATGAAGCTGATAATGACGGAGAAGCAGAAGCTCTCGTGCTTTGAAAAAAAAGGCGTCGATATGGTGTATCTGGAGGATTTTACCCCGAAATATGCGTCACAATCGCCCGAAGAATTCATCAAACAGATCCTGGTTGAAAAGCTGCACGGTAAAATAATAGTTGTAGGCAGTGATTACACATTCGGGAAAAACAGAGCCGGAACGCCGGAAATATTGAAGGAATACGCCGAAAAGACAGGTCATTTCAAGGTCTGTGTCGTCGATCTTGTAAAAATCGACGGCATAGTCGTCTCGAGCACAGAGATCAGAAAAGTCATCGCCCGGGGCGATATGGAAAAATACGAGAGATACACAGGGAGAAAATATTCTCTTTCCGGAAAAGTGACGATCGGCAGAGAGATCGGACGAACGATAGGTTTTCCGACGGCAAATATAATACCGGACGCGTCGCTCGCGCTTCCTCCGGCAGGTGTGTACTGCACATTCTCGAAGGTGAACGGAAGAAAGTATAAAAGTATAACGAATATAGGCACGAATCCGACATTCGGAGAGACAAGGCTCACAGTCGAAACGCATCTGCTCGATTTTGACGGAGATCTGTACGGAAAAAATATCGAAGTGACTTTTTGCCGTATGATAAGAGGAGAAATAAAATTCGAAACTTCTGAGGAACTTAAAAAGCAGATCCAGCATGACATTGAGACCGCAAGGAGGATGTGAGATGAAGAAGATCGCTTCAATAGGCAACACGGAAATATATTCAGTCGGAAACGACAAATTCAAAACGAACGCGATAGAAGTCGACTTTTTCGACGAGCTGTCAAGGGAGAGGGTTTACAAAAACTGCCTCGTTCTGAAGGTCCTGAGCAGCGGTACGGAAAATTATCCTGATCAGAGAGCTCTTGAACGTCGCTATATGGAGCTCTACGGCACCAATATTCAGACAGACAGAGCGATCGTCGGCGACATACAGATAATGAAGTTCATCCTTCTGTATCCGGAGGAAAAATACATCGGGACAAACGACGGTCTTCTTGAGAAAGGGCTCGATCTTCTTTTTGAAGTTATAAGAAAGCCCAGGCTTGAAAACGGCGCTTTCGTAAAATCGATATTCGAAAACGAAAAAAACGATCACGATGACGCTATAAGAGCGAGCCTCAACGACAAACTCGACTATGCGCTCGAAAGATTGACGGAAATATCGTTTGAAGGGGAGCCGTACGCAGTACCGCAGAAGGGAAAAGTCGAAGACGGTATAGGACTCGACGAAAAGATCCTCTATGACTATTACATGAATTACTTCCTCAAAAAGATGAAGGTCAGGATATTCTGCAGCTGTGCCGGAGACGTATCGATGATCGAAAAGATCATAAGAGAAAAGGGTTATTATTCCACGGATGAATGCGTTAAAACAGATATCGGCTGGCACACCTATCCGAAGAGAGAGCCTGTTATCGACGTGGAGAGGTTCGAATCGTCACAGGCCAAACTCGTAATGAGTTTTAAAGTGGATATCGAGCCTGAATCTCAGGACAGCTTCGCTTTTGATCTCGGAAGCGATATACTGGGAGGCGGATTTGATTCTATGCTGAATCAGACCGTGAGAGAAAAAAGCAGCCTCGCATATTTTATTTACTCATTTTACAGGCAGACGAAGGGATATATGGTCATCTATTGCGGAATAGATGAAAAAAGCAGAGAAAAGGCGGAAAAACTCATTTTTGAGCAGATAGAAAGGCTCAAAAAAGGAGATTTTACGAATGCTCAGATAGAGTCCGCAAAAAATAAAAAGATCAACCGCCTCATATCGATATCTGACGGTCAGGCAAGTCTCGTCAATTACAATTCAGTCAATCTGATCATGGGAAGTCGGGATACAATAGACGAGAGGATCGAAAAAGTAAAAAAGATCACGAAAAAGATGATCGTAAGCGCCGCGGCGTCTGTAAAACATGACGCCACTGTTTTCATCTGCGGACTTGAAAAGAAGGGGGATGAGGCGAAATGAGCAGAAAAATTGAGATAATCGAAAGACAGATAGAACCTTTGGGAGAGACGCTGTATACTTTCACCATTTCATGCGGACTGCCCGTAGAGATGATCAGAAAAAGAGGCTTCACAAAAAAATTCGTCTCGTACTCTGTCGATTTCGGATCTGACGACATAAGTTTTATCAGGCAGGGAGACATCGCGAAGACCGTGCTGCCTTTCGGCACGGCGCATTTTCTTGAGCATAAAATGTTCGAACAGAAAAACACTGACGCAATGTCGCTCTTTTCGGCGATGGGAGTGAACTCAAACGCAGGGACAGGTCACACGAATACGACATTCTATTTTACCTGCACGGACAATTTCGAAAAGTCACTCAAGCTCCTGATGAAATTCATAACCAATCCGTATATAAACGATGAAAACGTGAAGAAAGAGCGCGGAATAATCGCACAGGAGATAAAAATGTATGACGATTCGCCTGAGTACGTCTGTTCGTTCAATATGACTCACGCGATGTACAAAAACAACTATGCGAGATACGATATCGCCGGAAAAGCGGAAGATATCGAGAGAATAGACGCGGATATACTGCTCAGGGCGTATGAATCATTTTATACTCCGGAAAATTCGGTTCTCACCGTCGTGGCTGATCTGGAGCCCGAATATGTGGCTCATCTGCTCGAATCGATGAACCTCAAATTCAAAGGAAAAGGAGTCCCGGAGAGGATATTTCCCAAGGAACCCAACGCGCCCGACGAGGAAGTTGTCTTCGGTAAAATGAGCGCCGCGAAAACGCTCTTCAGCATTGGCTACAAAGACGATGAAAAGCGCCTGTTCGCAAAACAGGGTCTTATAAGAAGACCGGCTCTGAGCTTCGCGATCGCGTCGGCATTCGGTGAATCGTCAGATTTTTACAGCAGGCTGTATGGAAGCGGGCTGATAAACAAGGCGTTCGGTCCGTACAATTTATCTTACAGGACTCATGCCTACAGCGCTGTCGAAGGGGAGTCTGACGACCCGAAAAAGGTACTTGAGGAGATACAAAAAGAGATCGGGAGGCGTATCGCGAACGGTTTTGAAGAAGACGAGATCAGAAGAAACAAAAACGACAGTCTCGGAAGCAGCGTCGCTGTATTCAACAACCCGCAGGCGATAGGCAGATTTTTGGGCAGGCTCAAGCTCGACGGCATCGACATTTTTGACTTTTTTGACGGTTATGCTAAAATATCAAGAGAAGACGTGGCCGAGAACTTCCGTATAGCTTTTTCCGTAAAGCCCGTTCTCTCTGTCATCGAACCGTTGTAAATAATAAGACCAGGAGGTTTTTTGCGTGAATATCATAAATGCTTTTGCGGCCGTGGATTTCCATGTTGAATTTCCGGGGCTGGGAATAGAAGGAGACAAAGCCCTCAAGATAAGCAAGACAGCGTTCAGCATAGGTAATTTTTCAATCAGATGGTACGGAATAATCATCGCTTTGGGAATGCTCCTTTGCTTCATCCTCGCGATGAACGCGTGCAAAAAGGAAGGCATCTCGAAAGACGATCTGGTCGATTATCTGATACTCGGAATACCTCTCGGTATCATCGGCGCCAGACTTTACTATGTCATTTTTAATTTCAAAGATTACAAGGAAAACTTCTGGGACGTTTTCAAGATCTGGGAAGGCGGCCTGGCGATATACGGAGGCGTGATAATGGCCGTGATAGCCGTTTTGATCATGTCGCGCATCAAGAAACACAAATTCCTGATGGTCCTCGATTTTGCGCTGCCATATATAATGCTCGGACAGGGCATCGGCAGATGGGGCAACTTCTTCAACCAGGAAGCTTACGGCGGTTATACGACTCTGCCGTGGGGAATGACAAGCGAACCGATACAAAAAGACACATATATTATTAACCAGATGGCGGAACTGAAGGTGCAGGGAACGCCTGTCGCGCATCCGACATTCTTTTACGAGTCGGTACTGTGCCTTATCGGCTTCGCGCTTTTGCTCGTTTACAGATCGAAACTCAGAAGATCATACGGCGAGTGTACATGCCTGTACATGATCTATTACGGATCATTCAGATTCTTCATCGAAGGACTCAGAACGGACAGTCTGTATATCGGAAACACGGATATAAGAGTATCGCAGGTCGTTTCAGCGGCGATGGTCGTCATCGGCATCGCTCTCTTCATAGACCTTAGGATCAGATATGCAAAGGGTAAGAAGGCAGAGGCTGCCGCAGCGGAGCCTGAAGCTGTTCCCGAGACGGGATTTGCCGGAGTTGTGGCTAAAATAGCCGAAATGG
>JAEEGL012933684.1_pt1 | contig 10683 bp, 7 predicted proteins | sample 9134231 | NCBI WGS metagenome assembly JAEEGL01 (sample SAMN16246548, study PRJNA631951) | gut metagenome | biome: gut microbiome; feature: rumen; material: fiber-attached | host: Bos | place: Iran: Karaj | collected 2018-10 | reverse complement strand
CAGTACCACTACCGTCGCGTAAGCAAACTCCATCAGGTAATGCAATGTAATAATCTACATCATTATATTCAGCATTTAAGTTAATACAATCTTCTGGATTACCACCATTATAAATAGGATTAGCTAATGAATAACCAGATAATGTATTTCCGATAAGATGCCATCCTTGTTGTCCTTTACCTACTGTATTGGATATTACAGTTGAACTATCAGGCTGAGTTAAACCAACATAATAATAATAATTAGAATCTTGTGGTGTATCAGGTTCACTTGGTGTATCAGGTTCACTTGGTGTTGTGCCAGAATTTGATATTGCATTATTTAGAAAAACAAAATTTTCATGTATTGCAGTAATAAATTTTGCAAAATCGACATTTACATAATTTTTATATGTAGGATTAATTCCAAAATCTGATAATACACCAATATTAATATGATCTATATAAAATACATCATTCAATTCATTTTCATGTCCATTTTGAACGTTTCTATCTTCAACACGTGTTAACATGTAGTCAGTAGTTTTATTATCTTTATTACCTGGGAAACAACTTTGTGATGGTGATAAATTATTATTTTGTGTATATGTCATATTATCTATTAATTACTTGTATTTTTCCGTAGAATTTACCAGGTTGCTTAGATGCATAAACAATGTAATTAGTGTTATTAATAATAGTTGTTTCAGGTATAACATCAAAGTATACACTTGCATCATTATATTCTCCTGCATTATTATATACATCGTAACATAATTTTACATTATCTTTATCAAATCTTGGAATAGCAACATAGAATGTTCTGTATTGATCTTCTAAATCTGCACCTCTACCAGTATTGTAATCATATATAACAGTATTATTTGCATAATGATTACCATATTCATCTTTATCATAATCAATCATATTACTAATATCAAATCCATTTTCAGGTTTAAGATATCCATAATAGAATAAATATTCATTTGTGACACCACTTAATGTTATAGTAAATGATTTAGTACAATTGTTTCTGTTATTATTATGAAATTCTTCTCCTCTATATTCTAACCATACAGATATATTAGCTGAAACTAATTCATTTGCACTAATATTTTTTGATGTTAAATGAAATAAATTATTTCCACTATTTAATTGAATATATGCAATATCTGAATTTTCAGCCTCATTAATTGATATTTGATTCTTATCTGATGTTTTAACAACAAGATATATTGGGTGATTTGGATTATATGATGGATTCATCCATGTACTTGCACCGTTAGGTGTAATTTCAACATTATAAGTTAAATTATATGTACCACTAACATTATTAATATTAATTGTTGATGAAATTTCTCTATTTGTACTTGGATTAATGATTTTTATTGATGTTGGGTTTAAGTTTAAATAAAATTTAATGTTATTTATTGTCTTATTATATCCACCATTAATATTATAAGATATATTGTTACCATTAACACCCCAGTTATTTTGATTATATGTTTCATATAATATTTTATATTGATAATCAATATAAGCTTGATTATTATATGAATTTATATCACCAACAGTAGCATTTACTAATTGTATATTTGAATTATTAGAAACACATGTTAATGATAATGAAGTTTTTAATGTATTAATAATTTGATTAATATTAAAATTACTAGTTGTTGTATATTGTATTCTTATAGTAAATAAATTATCGGCTGCATCAACAGTAAATGATGTTGAATCTGTGATTTCATAATTTGTATCATTATTATCAAATGGAGTCCAAAATACTTTGACTAATGAAATACTTTCTAATGCATCAGCTTTCATTAATGAAAGCAATCCTGAATTAACATCAAATTTTAATACATATGATTCAGTTTCACTTATATTAATTGAATTATTAAATTTATCTATACCAATGAATCGATTAATTCTTTGTCCTTGGTGCCAAATATTAATTAACTTATTAGGATAATTATAATTATCTAAATTAGAAATTTCACTAATATCACTATTTGCAAAAAATACTGCAAAATTATATCTATTATCTTTTATAAGTTCTGAACTTTCATTTAAATTATTTACAAAAACAATTTTTTGATAATCACTCATACTATAAGTATTATTGTTATCAGCCATATTTATTTTATCGTATTTATATATTTAATAATAACCCTAATTAATATTTAACTATTAATTTGTTTTTGTATTCCATTCTTGTTTACATTATTCATTTTATATTCTAAATAAGAACTATCCTTGCCGCTAATCCAATATAAATTATCAAATATTTCATTATTAAGATATCTTGGTTCTTGAAGCCAATTTATTGCATCTAATACATTTGAATTAACTGTATCAATTTTATTATCAATGTTTAAATAATTTATATTTAATTCAATGTCAACAACATCATTTTCCAATTCATCATAATCAAATTCATAAAAATTATAATTAATTCTACATTTATTATATTGAGTTTGACTTTCACTACTATTGATAATAGTTGTAACTTCAAACTCTTGACTCATTGGACATTTAATCTTACTTGTATTACTGATAAGTTTACACATACCAGTAACATTATATTTTTCTGAATGTGTTTTCAAATATAATGTTTGAATTATAAAATTACTAGGCACACCAAAATATATACGATTATGATCACGTTCAATTCGTATATTTATTTCAGTTTGTGTATTTATGTCTGCATCATTTAATCCTTCATAATTATTTATTAAATCTAATGATTCAATATTATAACCCCACATAATATAATATTGTGGTTTTATATCAACTTTAATATTTAAATCTAATTGATGTTCTTTAATTGCATTACCAGAAGATATAATTTTATATTCATTATTTTTTTGATATAATGCAGGATAATATTTATACTTTATTTTAGGGGTTGGCGCAATAACCATTTTAATTCCTTTAATGATATTATTTATTGTTGTATCAACAATTAATACATCATTTGAGTTTTCATTATTTGTAAATGATTTAGAATAAATATATTTATGTAATGTAAATATTTTTTTTGAATCTTCTTTATCATTTTCAAATGGATCTTCAATATATGTTTCAGCATCAAAATCATAATAAACAACTGTTGCAACATATTCATTATTAAAATTATGTAATATTGCCAATCTGTTTAATCCACCACTATCATTATCATTTGCAGTTATTTCACAATTAATATCTTTTATTTGAGATCCAATTGGTAAATATACAATTTTATTTAACGATATATTATGAAATAAATTATCTTTATTTTCATGAATATCTATACATTGATGACAAGCAACATTATTGTTATTAATCCAATCATTACTATTTATACTAATTTTTATATCATCAACTGTAAAATCAGTATATTGTGCTTCTTCTCCATAAAGAATTATATCTCTTGTTGGAATTGTAACTCCATTTAAATTAAATACTGTTTTATCAATTCTACCTCCATTAATTGCAACATAATTGTTTAACTTTTTATAAATATCATCATCAGTTTCTTTTCTTACCTTTGCTTCAGCTGCATCAGCTTTTTTAAGATTTTCAATATCATTATCATATTGTGCAACAATACTTTCAGCTTTAATTCTCATGTCTTTGCATAAGAATCCATATCCTGATGCTAAAAATTCATTACCGAGATATATATAATTTCTTTGATATGTAATATCTTTATATGTACCTTCATCTCCTGAAGGTTGTAATACAACCATTGCACCACTGTTTGCTAAATATTTCAATACTGAATCATATTTAGAAACAACACATTTTAAGTATTTTCCATCAAATCTATTTATATCGTTATTTATATTATTCATTGCTTATTATTAAATATTTATTAAATTGAATCTATTGTGCTTAATCCATCAATTGCAGCTGTTTTATATGATGAACTAGATGATAATGTTTGACTATAATCGTATTTAGCTTGAACAGATAATATATAGTGTTCAGGATCTTTTACTAATGAAGATTTCAAATCAAATGCTAATGTCTTACAAATAGATACTAATGATGATGAATCTGTTTCATTAGGAATTAAGAAATATTCAAACAATAATGGAATAGATATTGTTTTACCTACTTCTAATAATTTATATTGTTCTCTATTATTTACATCACAAACAATTTGTGTTGTACTTAATATTTCTGGATTAAAGAACGCTCCATTATAATAATTTACGCTCTTATTTGAATTTTTAGCAAATTCACTTATTGAAATATTATTTGATAAATATTTTATATCACCATTATCATTATTTATATATTTGAAATGTTCATATTTTAATACATAGTTATTATTTGATTCATCAACATTTTTATATAAATAATACTGTGAATCATTATATATATCATCTTCATTATTATTAGTAACCAATTGAACATTCAATCCATTAACATTAAGTATAGACCATGTATTTGCACCAACATTATTTGATGTTCGATTTCTATATGGTAATAATACTTGTTTATTTTCTTCATATAAGTATTGAGATAATTGACCATGATATGTTGGTATTTCAGAATTTGACGCATAGTTAATATCATATTGATTCTGTGTTTTATCGTTCAAATATATATACTTATTTGTATATGGATTATTCTGTCTAAAGTAAATCCATTGTCCAGCAAATTGTGGTAATATACTTTCAGATGGTATACTTGAACCTGCCAATAAAATAGGTACACGTTCATAATCTCCAATATATGAATCATAATACATATTTTTGATATTAATTAATGGAGTATCAATATTACCTGGGAATAAACTATAAAATTTAATTGGTACAGAACCAGTATTCTTTATAATTAAGTTCATTTCTTTCTTAATAAATGAGTCACCAGTACCATTAATTAATTCATTTATAACAATTTTATTTGTTGTAGAATTAGACAATACTAATGATGTATTATCCCATTCCAATATAACTTCATATTTAGTATTTATCTCATTATCAATTGCTGCTTTATATGTTGTAATTTCATTATTCATTTCAAGCAACTTATCTTTAAGAGATATATAATTATTTTCAGGAGTATTAAATCCTGAATAAATATTTTCTGGCATATGATGGAACACTTGTGAATTATCAACTATTTTTCCTGAAATATGTTCTTCATATCCATTATTTATTAATGTACGTAAGAATTTTGCACTTGATACATCATCATCATTTATATCTAATATTGATGATACATCTGTTGTTTCTGTATATTCATTTGGGAATACAACAGTAGTTTCATCAGACCATGGAGTATATAAATTAATAAATGGTTGACCAATATTATACTTATATCTTATTCTAACAACAACATCTTCACCTTGATTAATTGGAATATCTAATTGATTCCATTTAATAACATTTGATGTTGAATTATAATTAGAAAATTCAATTGTGAATTTATTTGTTGATGAATCAAATTTAAGATAACGTTCTCTTTCAATATTATGTAATTTATTCCAATCAGTAAATATAACATCACCATTACTTAAAATAGTTGTTGAATCTTTTGTTGCTGTTTTATATTTATATTCAACATCCATTCCAATAATATTTGTGTCATTACCAAATTGTGAATGTAAGAATGATATAATAGGAGATTCAATTGATGAATCATATTTATCACTTACATCAGTTACACCACGAACTCTGTATTTAGAATCACTTAATCCAATTACATTTGATTTTGCTTGATTAATATTATCTATGATACTTATTAATTGTTTTTCAAGTGTAATACGTTCATTATAATATTCATTTAATTTACTTCTTAATGATTCTTGAGATACTGATGATTCTTGACTAAAATCAGTGGTTGTCAATTGTGTATATACTTGGTCAACATTATCTTGTACATCTTTTAATTGTGCATTAATTTCATTCTTTTGACTATGTAATGCAATAATGTTTTTTGTTGTTTCTTCATCAATTAAATGTGAATTAATTCTTGATACTTTTAATACTAATTCATCATTATTGTATAATGTATTTGTAACAAGAGTTTTTAATTCATCACTATCTGTTAATCTTTTTAACTCTCCATTATTGTAGTTTGTAATTTGAGGATATACAACTTTAGATATACCGTCAAGTAAATCTCCAATATTCTTACAATACTTTTTATAATATTCTAAATATCCTATTTTATTTCCACTATCATCAAGTACATAATTATTGTTTGAATCTTTCATATAAATTTCATTAAGATTCAAATGTATAGCTGTTGAGTATGTACTACGAATATTGTTATATACTGTACTAATAAATACAATAATATTTGGATTTTCTTCAAGAGGTATATCTACATAATGATAATTTGTATATGATTCATTATATATTTGCAAATACATCTCTGAATTTTCATCATATGTCTGTAAATTAATATGTCCTATATATTCTTCAATAGTTATAATATACTCATTAGTATCATCAACGTTTTGTGTATTATAAATATTTTGAATATCCTTAATACGATATATTGCATATTCATTTGATAAACATAATAAATCACCTTTCTTTAATTGATATTGAATTGATAAATCATCTTTATCATAATATGTTAATGTATCTAATCTTAATTTATATTGAATATTTGTTAAATCTGCATCATCAACTTCAACATTTTGTATCTTAAAAAATGATTTGAATTTATCTGCTTTAATTGGTAAATCAATAACAGATTCATATTCATCATAATCTGTACCAAGTTGTTTATTAAATAATGCACCTTTAATATCTGAATATGTATTATATAATTTTAAGTATTCTGCATCTGATTGATTATAAACAATAATTTTATTAACAATCATTTGAGATACATATTCAGGAAGATTTTGAATTTGTAATCTTACATATGTTTTAGGATTTACTAAATCTTTGAAAATATTATTATCTTTTACATTAAATCCTAATGAATTAATGTTTGAAATTTCTGGTGTTAATGGAGCATTACTTGATTTTATTAATGACAACTTATACATATTTGAAGTCTTTTCAAACCAAGCTTCACCTGATTTAGGAATAGTAAACAAATTAGAAATTATATTGTCAAGTTGCTCTATTTTATTTTCTAAATACAAATATGATGGTATTCTTAAAGATGTTGATGTATTATCAACACTTGTATCTGTGTTAACTAAATCAATTGTAATTTCTGGAGATTGAGTAGATAATGACTGATTAATTGCAGTTAAAATATTAACCGCATTATTCATCATCTTCTCAATTTTTATATAATATTCTTTAATTGAATTATTTGTCATACACTAAGTTTAATTGTTATTTTTGTATTTACTTGACCATGTAATATTATCAACATATCCATATAAGACTTTCTTAAAATCATTAATCTCGTCTTTTACATAACTATGAAGACTTAACATTTTTGATTCTAATTGAGATATATTAGATGTTGTTCCAATTTGTTTAAGTTGTCTTTCAATAGATGTTATTCTTTCATCTAATTTATTTATATTAATATTAATCTTATTAAAGTTATCCAATACATCATTAATTTTTGTAAGTGTTTCAGCAAATGTAGGATATGCCTGTAAAGAACTTTTATTTATATCATTTTCCTTTTGATATTTTAATGAATATGGGAATGGTTTAAATTGTGATCCAATTAATAATGACCATGATGGATATAAATTAAGTTCATTATCTCTTTCTAAGTTGATAAATGTATCTAAAGTTTTGTCTGCATATAACCATATTCCTAATGGAATATCTTTACGACCTTTGATATTATCAGTCTTAATAATATTATCATTTAAGATTATACATTTTTTATTATCTATAATATCATTATTATATTCATCTTCTAATATTGTATTATTAACTTTATAATTCATATTAGTTATAGAAAATAAAGGAATAATAACATTAAATGAAATTGTCTTATAATTATTAATATTGTTATTGAGAGGTTGTTTTACAAATTCAATATAACTTAATTGTGAATTATAATTATAATGAGTATCATTAATATTATCATCAATATCATATAATGGTGTTATATTTTCATAATCAGAAAATAATGTTTCATTTTCCCACCCATATAAATTGTTCTTGACGCTATTATCTATATAACAGATATAATCATTTGATGAAGTTTTTCTTATTGTATTATAAACAATTTTACCTTCATAATATTCATTAGCATTTATATTACATATTATATCTGTATATGTTCCATTATAATCTTGCTCAGTAATACTTCCTATATATGTAATTAAATTAGATCTTACATTAGAAAATAAGTTAATATATTCATTTGCATCTAATTTACGAGGATTCAATAATAAATCATTACTAATAGTAAATCCATTATTTCCTGCAACACAAACATTTAATATTGCTTCCAATAAATAAGCAAGTGGTAATAATTCATGTTCTTCTAATTCGTTATCAGTAATACAATTATCTCGTAATGCTGCTAATTTGTTTTCATAATATCTAACAAGATATTTAATAAAATTAGCTTTATTTGTTTTATTTAAGTTGTTAATTTTTAAGCATAAAAATTTATCTGGAAACATTTTTGTATCTGTACTTAAAAAATTTCCGGTTAATGCTTCTGTATAATTACTGAATGTTAAAAATTTACTATCAGGTCCATCTACATAAAATAGATTTGTTTTACGCTTCATTGTCTACTAATTATTTATCTTTATATATAAAAATAATCTTGTATAAATAAATTGGCATAAATTTGAATTAAAATCATTTGGAAACTATATATAATTTACAAATAATGAAAATCAATAAATTGTAATAAACAAATAAATTTAATTTAGAAAATTATGAATAGAAACAAGACAGGCGTACGTTACTTGAACGTACAGTACAATGTGAATCCGGGCAAGCGCGTCGTCGCTTGTCATCTGACATTTGGTTTGAATCTTAACCGTCTCCCACATATTGAGATGCTTAAGGATAATGACGAGTTTATCAAACTTGTTGAGAATGAGTTCCGTGTTGAAGATTGGGCAATTAATGATGATTGCTTCTATGAGCCACATGTCGTAACTGAGGTAGTTGCTTTTGCTGATTGTGCACCTGAGGATGAGTTCGATGCTGAACTTGGTAAGAAAATTGCATTGACACGTGCACAGGCTGGAGCATTTGATACAGCTGCTTATATGTATGAGAAGATTCAAGATATTTTCGTTAAGGCAGCAAATGATATTGATGTTCGTCTTGAGAATTGTGTCGACTCAATTGATAAGTGTAATTGTCATGTTGAAACTCTGGTAGACAGAGCCTACGGTAAGGAGTCAGAGTAAAACAAATATAAATTAATGGGTAGGCAATTAATTTTGTCTACCTATTTTCATCTTATGAATATTGTAGTATTTGACCTTGAGACAACAGGTTTAGACAGAACTAAACACCAGATTATTCAATTTGCAGCATTAAAGATTGATACTGATATTAATAAGATTCTTGACCAGCTCAATCTTTATATTAAGCCATTAGGAGATTATACAATTGACACAGGTGCATATTTGAAGCATCGTATATCTCATGAATTTTTGGAAGATAAACCTTATCTTAAAGATGTTGCAAAACAAATAGTTGATTTTATTGGTGATAATCCTTTACTTACATATAATGGAAATGGATTTGATATTCCATTCTTGAAGTGTGAGTTAAATAAGTATGGATATGATATTGAATTTACAACTCGTGATTGCTATGATGCATTCTTAGAGGAGAAACGTCGTAACGGTATCAATCTTGAAAATACTTATTTAAGATATAAAGGAAAGACAATGGAGGAAGCAGGTTTGACAGCTCATGATGCTTTCTCAGATATTAAAGCTACTTATGCAATTTTTGTTGCTCAACAAAGAAAGCAAAAGTATGGGCCTGAAAAAATGTATGGAGAAGATAATGCTGTTGCTGATTATGATTTCGGTGGTAAGATGGTACCATGTATGAATATTGGTAAGTATAGAAATGTACCACTTGAATATATTGCAGAACATGACCAAAGTTATCTTAGATGGTGTGTTGGTGATACTTGTAATTTTATGCCAGCATCAAAGAAATTTATTCAACAATATATTAAGTAAATTATGTCAATGATGGATGAATGTAGAAAACAAACTCCTATTGAAAGTAAATATAAAGATGCTTTCGGTAATAATATATTTGAAGGAATGATTGTTTATTGTGTTAATACACATTATGATGATAGATTTGCTGGTTATATTAAAGGAGTAGTTGTTGGTTTTACTAAAGAGTTTGTCAAAATTCAAATTATGAATTATGATAAAACAATTAGGTATCATATTTATGATGAAGAACCTCCAATTAAAAGAATGCCTCATAGAGTAATTTGTTTAGAAAATGTATAAATTAATATTATGAAAATAAGTGAATTAATAAAAGAGGTTACAAAGGAATATATGCCTCTTTATAAGGATATTAAGCAAAGAGAAAAGGTAGGTGCACCTGTAACTGCTGAGGAAGCACAAAAACTTTTTGAGTTATCAACAAAGCTTGATTTGTTTAAGATTTTGAAGTCTTCATTTATGGAGACAATTGTTAAAGACGAAAAGGGTAAGGTAACTGAATATTTCGTTAATAACAAACTTATAACATTCCGTAAAGAAAAAGCTACCGATAAGAATGGTAAGGAAGTTGAAGTTGATGTTGTAAATGAATCAATGGAT